>ERZ1292633.4398-Hain-H41-02um-R1-4398-length-13068-cov-3_pt1 | contig 13068 bp, 15 predicted proteins | sample MGYA00564406_ERZ1292633 | MGnify/ENA primary metagenome ERZ1292633 (study PRJEB36523, sample SAMEA6512639) | groundwater metagenome | collected 2019-01-08 | study: AquaDiva: Metagenomics assemblies of 32 groundwater samples
CATGATATCCGATGATGCGGTGGTCGCGCTGGCGCTGCTCGAAGGGTCCGACGTGCCCGATGGCGCGGAAATCAAAGAAACGTTCGGCTGCAATGACCGGCTGGCGCTGGTTCGCGTGCCAAAAAAGAACACCAGTCAGCCTCTCGCCGACGCCCTGACAGCGCTTTTCGCCATCGGCGCCAGGCCGCCCCGCGGTCTCTTCAACGGCCTGTCCGGATCGGCGCTCTCGGTCGAAAAGATTTCCTATGGCGCCGACGGCGTCGCTGAAGTCAGGCTCAAAGGCCGACTCGGCCTCGGCGGCGAGTGCGACGACCCCCGTTTCAAAGCCCAGATCGAAGGCACGATCCGCCGCCTCCGTCCCAAATTCAAAATTTTCCTGAACGGTTCCGAATCCGCCTACCGCTGCGTCGGCGATCTGAAAGGTGATTGTAAATAATGTGACAGCCAACGAACTCCGAGCAAAATTTTTGAAGTTTTTTGATGACAGGGAACACGCCGTCATCCCCTCGGCTTCTTTGATTCCCGAAAATGATCCGACGGTGCTGTTTACGACCGCCGGAATGCATCCGCTGGTGCCGTATCTTTTGGGCGAACCGCATCCCGAAGGCAAGCGCCTGGCCGACGCCCAGAAATGCATCCGCACCGGCGACATCGACGAGGTCGGCGACAACCGCCACCTGACGTTTTTCGAGATGCTCGGCAACTGGTCGCTCGGCGATTACTTCAAAAAAGAGGCCATCGCCTGGAGTTTCGAATTTCTGACCGACAAAAAGTGGCTTGGCATCGACCCCCAACGGCTGGCCGTGACCGTTTTCGCCGGCGACGATGCCGCACCGCGAGACGATGAATCCGCCGCCCTCTGGAAATCGCACGGCATTCCGGACGAACGCATCGCTTATCTCGGCAAAGACGACAACTGGTGGCCGGCCGGCGGCAAACACCCCGGTCCGCAGGGTCCGGACACCGAAATGTTTTATTGGACCGGCGACGGCGCCGCCCCGGCAAAATTCGATCCGAAGGACGACCGCTGGGTCGAAATCTGGAACGACGTCTTCATGCAATTCAACAAGGGCGCCGACGGCGTGCTTGCACCCCTGGCCAAAAAAAACGTCGACACCGGCATGGGCCTCGAGCGGCTCACCCTGGTGCTTCAAGGAAAGAAAACGGTTTTCGACACCGAGCTTTTCATTCCGATTTTGCGCGTGATTGAAACGCGGTCAGGAAAAAAATACGGGGAGAGCGAAGAGGCGACCCGCTGGATGCGCATCATCGCCGACCATCTCAAGGCCGCGACGTTCATCATCGGCGATCCGCGCGGCGTCGGCCCATCGAACGTCGACCAGGGCTACATCGTGCGCCGCCTGATGCGCCGGGCCATCCGTTTCGGCCATCAGCTGGGTATGAACGGATTCTTCACCGCCGACATCGCCGCGGCCGTCGTTGCCATGTATGAGGATGTGTATCCGGAACTGGCGCAGAACAAGGATCGCATCACCTCCGCCATGACCGCCGAAGAGGACAAGTTCTCGAAAACCCTCCAGCGCGGCCTGCAGGAAGCGACCAAGATGAAAGACGAATTCGCATCGGCCGAAGAAATTCCGGGTCTGCGGGCTTTTTATCTCTACGAATCCTTCGGCTTCCCCAAGGAACTGACAGAAGAGGTGCTCGGCAAAAAAATAAACTCGCAAGAGTGGGACGCGGAATCCAAAAAACACTCTGACCTATCGCGAGCCGGCGCAGAACAAAAATTCGCCGGCGGCCTGGCCGACCACTCCGAGCGCGTCGTCCGGATGCATACTGCGACGCATTTGCTGCATCAGTCGCTGCGCAACATCCTCGGCCCGCACGTCGAACAGCGCGGTTCGAACATCACCCAGGAGCGGCTGCGCTTCGACTTTTCGCACGGCGCGAAAATGACGCCCGAGGAGATCAAAAAAACCGAAGACATGGTCAACGAGCAGATCGCCAAGGACTATCCAGTGCGCTTCGAGATGCTGACCGTCGACGACGCCAAAAAGGCCGGGGCCATCGGCCTGTTCGACGACAAGTACGCCCTGCTCGGCAACAAGGTGAAAGTCTACATGGTCGGCGACGACAAGCGCGGCTACTTCTCCAAAGAAATCTGCGGCGGCCCGCACGTCGAACACGTCGGCATGGTCGGCAGATTCAAGATTCTCAAAGAAGAGGCGTCATCGGCCGGCATACGCCGGATCAAGGCGGTGGTCGAATAATAGGGGCGGACTCGAGTCCGCCCCTTGACTTTCCACTTGTTTTTGTCTATTTTTGGCCCAAGCTCGTTCACAATAAAGGAGAACGTCATGGAGACGCTTCCGGCAACCATCATCACCGGCGGAGGCCGTGGTATCGGCCGAGCCATCGCGTTTCGCATGTGTCGGGGAACTCCCATCGTCATCATCGGCAGGTCGAAGAAGCATCTCCTGAAGGTCTGTGAGGAGATCGGCCGCTTCAAAGGCAGCGAGGGCGACGTCTGCTGCATCGTCGGCGATGTCAGCGATCCGAAGTTTGCGGACGTGGTCGTTAACGAATGCCGGCTATGGGGGTGGCACCCGCAGAATCTGGTCTGCAACGCCGGAATCGGCACAAGTTGGCCGACCGAATCGTTCGACACGGATCTCTGGAAAGGGATCATGGACGTCAACGTCAATGGCGCATTTCATTTCGTGAAGGCATGCCTCCCGAGCATGATCGATCAGAACCGCGGCACTATCGTCCTGATGAGCAGCATCGCCGGACTCAAGGGTTACAGCCATAACCTGGCCTACGTCGCTTCCAAACATGCGCTCGTTGGCATGGCCAAGGGGCTGGCCGTCGAGTACGGCAAGCACGGCATCGTCAGCGTTGCCATCTGCCCGGGCTTCGTTGAGAGCGACATGACCGAGCGGTCGATCGCCTCCGCCGCCAAGCGCAAGAACATCTCCAATGAAGCGGCCCGGGAATTGATCGCCCGGGTCAATCCCCAGCGCCGCATCATCCCGGCCGAAGAGGTGGCCGAGATGGTGGCCCAAGTCTGTTCCGGCAAACTGGCGTCGCTCTCGGGCAGCGCCATCGTCATGAGCGGAGGTGAATGATGGACCGGCGTCTCAAAGGACTGATCCGATGGATTCGCACGACCGCAGCTCCCGCCGAAGAACTCTTGGTTCCGGTGAGCGGGGGATCGGACAGCGCGCTGTGCTTGTGGCTCTGCCATCAGGCGTATCCCGGCAAAACCGTCGGCGTTCATGCCGGCAAAAAATTACGGTCGGCGGAATGGTTCGACTTCCTTGACTGCGAAATCCTTTACACGCAGGTGCATGGTTACCCTAACGAACAGGAGGAGATGCGCTGGGCAAGATTCCAGAGGATGAGTTTTTTCCGCAATGCCTGGCTCGTCGGCAGCCGCAACCGCACCGAGGACGAACTCGGCACCTACAGCCTGGCCAGCCGCGCCGCCACATTCCTTCCTCTCGTCGGCGTCTGGAAGTCCGAGGTCATGGAGCTGTGCCGGCTGGGCGGCGTGCCCAAAGAGATCACCGATTCCAGCCTGCGGGCCGATCCCGACTGCGGTCGGCCGTCGGAAATGGCCGAGATCCCGTTCGCCGATGTCGAGAAGTTCCTGCGCCGGTCGGCCTTCGGACGGCAACCGATATCAGGACTGAACCAAGCCCAGACCGACTATCTTTGGGGCATCCTCCGCTACAATGCTTTCAAGAAGAAGCTGCCGCTCCGCGGCCCGCGTCTTGTCTAATCCCGCAGTACTGCGGGGTTTTTTCTTTGCAAAATTGACCATCGCGATTCATGGCCGTACACTCCGACCGACCTTTCACAAAAAGGAGCAACCGATGCCGACGCTCGTTGACACTCTCGGCCAGGAACGGGCCGTGTACACCTACCGCACGCTGATGGAAGAACGCAAAGGCTACCTGTCGATCTACTCCTACGCCGTAGACGGCATACTGCATCGTTACGAGATGATCGAGCGCGGCAACGCCACCGTGATTCTGCCGGTCGATTTCGAAAAGCGCGAGCTCTACTACATCGTCCAGCCGCGCTATCTGCGGATATTCGCCGAGACTTCGGCGGGAAGAAGCGCGGTGCAACTGGCGGGCCGCCTCGGCGTCGGCGCGGTAAAATTCCGGATCCCCAAAGAACTCGTGATGACCCACGAGCTCCCGGCCGGCATGATCGAGACGGCCGAAACGCAGATCCAAGCCGCGATCCGCGAACTCAAAGAAGAAACCGGATTCGAGATCGAAGAAAAAGATCTCGACCCGCTCCCGCCGGTATATGCCAGCAACGGCGTACTCACCGAGCAGCTCTGGCCGTTCATCGCCAAGGTGACCGAGCGCACGCCGCGCCAGAAACCGAAAGGCGACGGCAACGAGCAGATCGCGCTCTGGAAAGCGACCTGGGATGAGGCCTTCGCCATGCTCGACCAGGGCGTTTTCAAAAGCGCCTCCTGCGGCCTGCTGATGCGCGAACTCCGCTACCGCGCCCTCAAACGAGCCTAAAAAGGCTCATTTTTTATGCCCAAACCGCCTCTTGACAGCCCTATTCTTCCTGCTACACTAGCAGGGCTTATGGCGATGGCGTCCTTAAAGGGATCCACAAGGTCCCCATAGGGCTTGCCAAACCTTTTTATATTCGATACAGTCCAAGCCGTTATGGCAATGCGACGTAAGTTTAAGAAGGGCAAGAAGAAAGGCGGGGATGAAACTTCCGCCACCCAAGCCGTATCCAAGGGGTTCATCGAAACACACGGCGTCGTCGAAGAAACGCTGCCGGCAGCGACCTTCCGGGTCCGTCTCGAGAACGGCACGGTCGTGCTGTGCCATCTCTCGGGCAAGATGCGTCTCAATCGGATCCGTCTTCTTCCGGGTGACGAAGTCAAAGTGGAAATGTCGCCCTACGATCTGACCAAGGGTCGTCTCGTCTATCGTTTTTAGCGAAAACCATGAAAGTCCGCGCCTCCGTCAAGAAAATTTGCCGCAACTGCAAGGTGGTGCGTCGCAACCGCCGCCTCTACGTTATTTGCGAAACTGCAAAGCATAAACAGCGTCAAGGTTAGGTTCCACAAATCTATGGCCCGCATCGCCGGTATCACACTTCCCAACAAGCGCGTCCAGGTGGCCATTACCTATGTCCACGGCATCGGTAATTCCCGCGCCCTCGAAATCCTCAAGAAGCTCGGCATCAATAAAGACATTCGCGCCAACGATCTGGTCGAGGCCGACGTCAACAAGCTGCGCGACGAGATCGAAAAGAATTACAAAGTGGAGGGCGAACTGCGCCGCGAAGTGCTTTCGAACATCAAGCGCCTCAAGGAAATCGGTTCATACCGCGGTATCCGCCACTCGCGCGGCCTGCCGACGCGAGGGCAACGCACCAAGACCAATTCCCGCACCGTCCGTGGTAACGCCCGCAAGACCATGGGCTCGGGCCGCATCAAGGCCGGCATGAAGACATAATATGGCTGATGAAATGAAAACCACGCCGGCCGCGGCCGAGACTGCCGAGGGCGCAGTCGAAAAGAAAGTTGACGCCAAAGTGGCGGCCAAGGCTCGCGGCAAAAAGAAGGTCGTCAAGCAGGTCGGCCATGGCCGCGCCTACGTGTTCGCCAGCTACAACAACACCATCGTGACTTTGACCGACATCAACGGCAACGTCCTGGGTTGGTCGAGCGCCGGCCACGTCGGCTTCAAGGGCCCCAAGAAAGCAACCCCTTATGCCGCCGGCGTCATCGTCAAGGATGTCATCGATAAGGTCCGCGAAACCGGCCTCAAGGACGTCAACGTGTTCATCAAGGGCATCGGTTCCGGTCGCGAGGCCGCCGTCCGGGCGCTCCACGCCAACGGCGTCAACGTGCTGACGATCAAAGATATGACTCCGATTCCGCATAACGGCTGCCGACCGGCCAAGCCGCGTCGCGTCTGACCTGATTTTGTATGGCAAGAAAGACAGGACCAAAATGCCGACAGTGCCGCCGCGAGGGAGAGAAACTCTACCTCAAGGGCGAGAAGTGTTTCACCGGAAAGTGTCCGGTGGTCAAGCGCGGAACGCCGCCTGGCGTCCACGGCCCGACTTCGCGCAACCGCCCGACGCCGTATGGCATCCAGCTGCGCGAAAAGCAGAAAGCCAAGAACATGTACGGCATTCTTGAACAGCAATTCAGGAACTATTTTGAACGCGCCACCAAAAAAGTCGGCAACACCGGCAACTTCCTGGTCCAGATTCTCGAGATGCGCCTCGATAACGTCGTCTACCGGCTGGGCTTGGCCAAGTCGCGCTCAATGGCCCGCCAGCTGGTCAGCCACGGACTGATTTTGGTCAACGGCAAGAAGGTTGACATCCCGTCCTATCAGGTCCGGGCCGGCGAAGTCGTCGCGCTCAAGCCTTCGCTCATGGCCAGCAAACTGATGGAGAACACCGGCGCCGCTCTCGAAAAGCACGAGACCCCGGTCTGGCTGTCGCTCGATGCCAAGGAGAAGACCGGCAAAGTGCTGGGCGTTCCGGCTGGCCAGGATCTGCACCAGGGTTTCGACGCCAAACTTATCGTTGAGTTCTACTCTCGTTAAAAAAAATTATGGAAGACATCTTGCTTCCCTCGAAAATCGAACTCGTGCCCGGCCACACCGACCGCGAGGCCACACTCACGGTCGAGCCGTGCTTTCACGGTTACGGCACGACTCTCGGCAACGCCCTTCGGCGCGTGCTGCTTTCGTCGCTTCCCGGCGCCGCGGTCACTGCCGTCAAAATCAAGGGCGCCCAGCATGAGTTCGCTTCCTTGACCGGCGTCAAAGAGGACGTGCTTGAGGTCATCTTGAACCTCAAGGCCCTCCGGATGCGCGTTTTCTCGGATGAACCGGTTCGCCTGAGCCTCAAGATCAAAGGCGAAAAAGAAGTCACTGCCGCCGATATCGAGACTACTTCGGACGTCGAGATCGTCAATCCCGAACTCCACATCGCCACCCTGACCGACAAGAAGGCCGAACTCGAAATGGAGATATTCGTCGGCCGCGGTCGCGGTTTCATTCCGACCGAGGAGCGGGCCAAGGACAAGCCGGAACTCGGCGTGATCGCCATCGACGCCATCTATACTCCGGTTCGCGACGTCGGTTTCCGCGTCGATAACGTCCGCGTCGGCGAAATCACCAACTACGACAAGCTGGTCATGACCATCGAAACCGACGGCACCGTGGCTCCGGCCGACGCTCTCGATCGGGCCGTCAAGATTCTGGTTGACCACTTCGCGCTGATCCTGGGCCGCGGCGCCGCTCCGCTGGCATCGGCCGCCCTGGTCGAAGAGGCCGCAGCAGTTGCCGCTCCCGCCGAAGCCGTTGCCGAAGAGCCTGCTGCCGCCGCCCCGGAAACGGAAGAGGAAGGCGACAAAAAGAAAGCCAAGAAAGCCGCCAAGAAAAAGAAATAAGACCACGATTGGCCAAACCGTATGCGTCACCGCAATTCAGGAACAATTCTCGACAGAAAGAGGGGACCCCGGGAGGCCTTGCTTCGCGGTTTGGCGACCAACATCGTGCTCTACGAAAAGATCCGGACGACCAAGGCTAAGGCTAAGGCCGTCCGCCCGCTGGTCGAAAAGATGATCACCATCGGCAAGGATGGGACGGTCAACGCCCGCCGGGCCGTTGCCGCCGTCATCTACGGCGAGAACGCCGTTAAGAAAGTGGTCGAAGAGATCGCTCCCCGCTACAAGAGCCGGGTCGGCGGCTACGTCCGGATCACCGGCGTCGGCCGGCGCCAGGGCGACGGCGCCGAAATGGTTCAAATCGAATTGGTTTAACTGTATGGCGATTTCAAAACAATTGACGACCGTGAAGATCGACGCCGAGGGAAAGTCCGTCGGACGCATCGCCACCGAGGTGGCGAAAATCCTTCAGGGCAAGCACAAGGCCTCTTACGAGCCGCAAAACGACAACGGCGAAGCGGTCGAAGTTCGCAATGCCGCCAAAGTGCACATCACCGGCCGCAAACTTGAGAACAAAGTTTTTTATCACTACAGCGGCTACCCGGGCGGCATGCGCGCCACCCAGCTTAAGACGGTCATGGCCAAAAATCCGGCTGATGCCGTGCTGCGCGCGGTCAAGAGCATGCTTCCTAAGAACCGCCAGCGCAAGGATCGCCTGAAGCGCCTGATCGTGCACAACGACTAATTATGCCTACCGCCCCCCGCAAAACCGCAAAATCGGCCGCCGAAGAGGCCGTGAAGAAAGAACCCAAAAAGGCGGTCGCCCGCCGCAAGGTTGCCGCACCTAAGGAGGCCAAAGAAGCCGTCGAGGCCGTCGCTCCGGCCGCGGTCGAAACGAAGGCTGCTGCCGTCGTCCCCGAGGGCGGTTTCGCCTACGCCGTCGGCCGCCGCAAGACCGCCGTCGCCCAGACCAGGCTCTGGACCGCCGGTACCGGCGAAATCACCGTCAACGGCAAACCCTACGCCGAATATTTCCCGCTGTTCGAACTCCGCGATACCTTGACCGCGCCGCTCAAGGCCGTCGGTCATGACGGCAAAGTCACGATCACACTCAAAGTCTCGGGCGGCGGTATCCGCGGCCAGGCCGATGCCGCTCGATTGGGCATCTCTCGGGCGCTCCTCGTAGTCAATCCCGACTATCGCGGCACCCTCAAGGGGCTGGGCTTCCTGACCCGCGACGACCGCAAAGTCGAGCGCAAGAAGTATGGCCTCAAGAAAGCCCGCAAGGCGCCGCAGTGGGCCAAGCGTTAATCAAAAATTTTCGAACCGCCTCGCATCACCATGCGGGGCGGTTTTGTTAGCAAGAGGAGAGTGGCCCCACCCGGGCGTTTTTTTGCTTTTTTGGAGCTAAATCCGGTGTTGTCAGGTCATTGAAAACCGCGTAAGCTAAGGTCATTCAACGACTATGTCAGCCGGGCGGGTGGTAAAAAACACGGCCTATCTTTTAGGCGCTTTCGCGGGGCAAAAAATCCTCTCTTTTTTGTATTTCACCGTGGTCGCGCGGGCCGTCGGGGTCGAAGGCACCGGCCGGTATTTCCTGGCGCTCTCGCTGACCACCATGTTTTCGATCCTGGCCGACATCGGCCTGGCCAATGTCCTGGTCCGCGAAGTCGCCAAGGTTCCCGAGCGAGCCGGAAAATTGCTGGCCAACGTCCTGGGTCTTAAAATAATCCTCTGGACGATCAGTCTGCTCGCTATTCACGTCGTCTCGCGCCTCCTGGGCTACGCCAGCGAAACCCTGGTCATGATCTCGGTCGCCTCGCTGGTCATGGTGCTTGACTCGACCCACCTGGTGTTCTACGCCGTGATGCGCGGCTTCCAGAACCTCCGCTACGAAGCCATCGGCGTCGTCAGCGGCCAAGTCTGCACCATCACCGCCGGACTCATATTTCTCAAGCTGCATTTCCCATTGCCGTTTCTGGTCGTGGCCTTGCTTTTCGGCAGCCTTTGGAACGTGGCCTGGTCGTCCTACGCCATCTTCCGGCGTTTCAAAGTCGGGCCTGCGATCGCGCTCGATCCGGCCATGACCCGATTCTTTCTGCGCATCGCCGCGCCATTCGCCCTGGCCGGCATCTTTTCGCGCGTCTATTCTTCGATCGATTCGATCCTGCTTTCGAAACTGGTTTCCGAAAGCGCTGTCGGCGTCTACGGCGTGGGTTATAAAATCGCCTTCGCCTTCCAGTTCCTGCCGATGGCCCTGGCCGCGGCGATTTATCCGGCCATGAGCGATTACTACGTCACCAACCGGACCCGTCTGGCCCTCGTTTTCCGGACCTCGCTCAAATATCTCTTCGTGGTCGTGGCGCCGCTTTCAGCCGGCATCGCGCTCCTGGCCGACAGGCTGATCGCCGCGGTCTACGGCCACGCCTTCACCGCCGCAACCGCGCCGCTGCAGATTTTAATGGTTTCGTTGATCTTCGCCTTCCTCTATTGGCCGGCCGGATCGCTCCTGAACGCCTCTGATCGCGAGCGGGTCAACACGGCGGTCATGGCCGGAACCATGTTCGGCAATTTCCTGATCAACCTGGCGTTGATTCCGCGCTTCGGTCCGGTCGGCGCCGCCATCGCCGCCTTGGCCGGCAACCTCGGCCTGTTCCTCGGGGCCGCAATTCCGGCGTTCAAAATAGCCAAGCCGCAAATGATGCCGATGGCCAAGGATGCCATCAAGATCATGGCCGCGACCGTCGTCATGAGCGGATTCGTCGTGGCCGCGGCGCCGATCGCGCCGCTCGTCAGCATCATCGCCGGAGCCATGGTCACCTACACCGCGGCCGTTTTCGCCCTGCGCGGCATCACCATGGCCGAGTTGCGGACTCTGGCCGCGGTTTTTGGCCGCGGCAAGGGAGTCTCTGATATCGTATAACCGCATGAAACCCGTCCTGCTCGCCACGCTTGAATATCCGCCCCAGGTCGGCGGCATCGCCGAATACTTGGGCGCTTTGGCGTCCCAATTTCCGGCCGGATCGCTCGAAGTCCTGGCGCCAGAAACATCCGGCGCCCACCGTTTCGATGTCGAGAGGGAAGCGGTCATTTATCGCCGCCAAATGCTCGCGGCGCGGATTCGTCCGGCCTGGACGCCGGCCTTCGCCGCGGCTGCAAAGCTTCTCAAACGCCACCGCTACTCGGCGCTGATGGTCAGCCATGTTTTGCCGATGGGTATCGTCGCCCGGGCGCTCGGCGCCGCCCATAAAATACCCTACGTCGTGATCGCCCATGGCATGGATGTCGCCTTGGCCCTGGCCGCCGGCGGCCGCAAGTTCGCCGGCGCCTCGCATGTCCTGAACCGGGCCGGACTCGTCGTCGCGAATAGCGCCTTCACCGCCGGCCTGGTGCGATCGTTCGGCGTGCCTGCGGATCGGATCCATGTCGCTTATCCGATTCCAGGCTCCGGGTGCCAAAACGCGCCCGTGGAACAGGCGATCCGGACGATCCGCGAACGCCATCGGCTTGAGGGCAGTTTCGCCGTGGTCAGCATCGGCCGGCTGGTGGCCAGAAAAGGATTCGACGTTTGCCTCGACGCCGTGGTGCGATTGCGGCGCGAAGGGATTCCGGCAAAGTATCTGATCGTCGGCGACGGCCCGGAGCGGGCCCGCCTGGCCAGGCTCGCGGCCCACGCCGGAATCGGCAATGCCATCGAACTCGTCGGACGGGTGTCGACCGAGGAACTGCCGGCCTATCACGCGGCTGCCGACGTTTTCGTGACCGCGCCGCGCAGCCTCGGGCCAGACATCGAGGGATTCGGCATCGTCTTTCTCGAGGCCAACCTCATGGGCAAGCCGGTCATCGGGTCGCGGAGCGGCGGCGTGCCCGAAGCCGTCCTCGATGGCGAGACCGGCATCCTGGTCAACCCCGGCAATCCGGTCGAATTGGCGGCGGCATTGCGGCGGCTCCATCGCGATCCCGATCTCCGCCGGCGCCTGGGCGAGCAGGGCAGAGCCAGAGTGCAAAAAGAGTTCACCGCCAAGCGGCAATTCCTGCCGCTGGTCGAGAAAATAATGGCCCTGAATCCGAGCCAAAAAATCCTGGCCGACGCCGGCGCAGAAAATTCACGACTATGAGCGGCCCGAGCGTCAGTATCGTCATCCCGTCATATCAGCATGCCCGGGAAATCGGGCTGTGCCTGGAGAGCATTTATCGCCAGACATTCGCCGATTACGAAATCATCGTGGTCAACGATGGTTCGACCGACGACACCATCGAGGTGCTCAAGCCGCACCTGCCGCGCATCAGCCTGATCGATCAGGAGAACCGCGGCGGAAACGCCGCCAGGAATCGCGGCTTCGCGGCTTCGCGCGGGCAGTTCATCCTGTTTTGCGACGCCGACGTCGTCATGCGGCCGAACTTTCTTCAAAAACTTCTCGATGCCCTGAAAAAAAATCCCGAAGCGGCCTATGCCTATGCCTCGTTCCGCTTCGGTTGGAAGATTTTCCGGCTCTGGCCGTTCGATGCCGCGACCCTCCGGCGCATGAATTACATCCACACCACCTCGCTGATCCGGCGCGAACGATTTCCGGGATTCGACGAATCGATCCGCAAACTCCAGGATTGGGATCTCTGGCTGACCATGCTCGAGCGCGGCTCGACCGGCGTCTGGGTGCCGGAACTGCTCTTCTCGGTAATCCCGCACCAAGGCGGCATCAGCACCTGGGTACCGGGTGTCTTCTACCGCATCCCGTGGCGAAAATTCGGCATCACCATGCCGAGCGTCGAAAAATACGTCGCCGCCGAGAAGATCGTCAGAAAAAAGCACGCCCTGGATGCGGCCCCGGCCCGCTGATATGGATCTATCGATCATCATCGTCAACTGGAAAGTCCGCGATCTGCTGCGCCGCTGCCTGCTTTCGGTTTACGCCGGCACCTCGGGCATCAGCTTCGAAGTTTTCGTGGCCGACAACGACTCCGACGACGGCAGCGTCGAGATGGTCAGGCGCGAATTCCCGCAGGCCGCGCTGCTCGCCAATAAAAAAAATCTCGGTTTCGCCGCCGGCAATAATCCGGCCATAAAAATGTCGAAAGGGGACTTCGTAGTCTGGCTGAATCCCGACGCCGAAGTCATCGGCAACGCCCTGGGCCGGATGGTCGGGTATCTGCGCGCCAATCCCGAAGTCGGCATCGCCGGACCGCGCATCGTCAACGAGGACGGCAGCGTCCAGCCGTCGGTCCGCCGCTTCCCGACGCCGCTCTCGCAGGCGCTGATCATGCTCAAAATCCAAAACCTGATGCCGACCCTGGCGCCCCTGCGCCGCTACTACGCCCTCGATTTCGATTACAGCCGCGCCGTCGCCGTCGACCAGGTCATGGGCGCGGCCATGTTCATCCGCCGTTCGGTGTTCGAGAAGATCGGCCTGCTCGATGAGCGCTTCTTCATCTGGTACGAAGAGGTCGATTTCTGCAAACGCGCCAAGGACGCCGGGTTCGAAATCCGCTATGTTCCGGCCGCCACGGTGCGCCACGGCGGCGGCCAGAGTTTCCGCCAGGTCTTCGGACCGAAAAAACAGCGCATGATGAATCGGAGCCTGCGCCAGTACATGGGCAAGCATTACGGCTGGCCGGCGGCCGCGGCCATGGCCGCGCTGCATCCGCTCTCC
>ERZ1292633.3186-Hain-H41-02um-R1-3186-length-16199-cov-7_pt1 | contig 13067 bp, 13 predicted proteins | sample MGYA00564406_ERZ1292633 | MGnify/ENA primary metagenome ERZ1292633 (study PRJEB36523, sample SAMEA6512639) | groundwater metagenome | collected 2019-01-08 | study: AquaDiva: Metagenomics assemblies of 32 groundwater samples
AAATCTCGAACAGCTCGTCCAAGGTACCATAACCGCCCGGAAAATACACGTAAGCTTGGGCGCTAGCAGCCAGCATGACTTTACGTGTGAAGAAGTAATGAAAAGCGTGGGAACGCGTGACGTAGCCATTGGTTCGTTGCTCGGTCGGTAGCTGGATGTTTAAACCGACCGAGGGAGCTCCTGCTTCAAAGGCGCCTTTGTTAGACGCCTCCATAATACCCGGGCCACCGCCCGTCACCACCGTAAAACCATCTTCACCTAAAAGCTTTCCAAGATCTTCGGCAACCTGGTACCAGTGGCTGCCGGGCTGTAAGCGAGCCGAACCAAAAACCGAAACTTCCCGCTTTGTCGTAGACAAAAACTGGAAGCCCTCAACAAACTCGGCCATGATCCGAAAAATCCTCCAAGTCAGATCAGACATACGCGGAGGACGCTCCCCCGCAATGCACATCGCCTTCTCGTCTGGCGTTAACGGAATCCGTACCTTGTCTTCGGCCCCTGTCCGAGCAGTCTTGCGAGCGCCGGGGTTGGCCTTGAAGATGTCCATAGAAAGACGTTACGGAGGGTATTTTATCACATCCGGAGCGTCTTTGTTGGTTGACCAAACCTAAACGATGTACACGAATCCAAGTTCTTCGACTTTCGCTCGCGACCACACGTAACGACCGTCAACTAAAACCAGTCCCTTCATGGTTGCCTGCAAGGTTTTAAGGTCGAGATCCTGAAATTCTTGCCATTCACACATGAGTGCCACGGCATCGGCGTCTTTAGCAGCTTCAAGGGCGCTCTCAGCAAATTCTAACCCAGCTCGATCTTGAATAACCGCAGGCTTCACCTGAGGATCATAAGCGATGACATTCGCGCCTTCGGCCAAGAGGCGATCGATAAACGTAATGGCTGGAGCGTCACGAACGTCATCGGTCTTGGGTTTAAAGGCTAGACCAAGAATTGCCACACGCTTCCCCGCTACGCCCTCGAGAGCTGCTGCCATTTGATCGTACAAATAAACACGCTGACGATAGTTAGCGTCGTGAGCGGATTGCAAAACGGTCAGTAAGGCTCCCGTACGATTGCCCTCACTCAAAAGCGCTTGAACATCTTTCGGAAAACAACCGCCGCCATAACCAACGCCCGGACGGATTGAGCCGATACGCGGATCAAGACCCATACCTTGCGCTACACCCATCGGATCAGCCCCAACTTGGTTACAGTAGTTAGCGATCTCGTTCATAAAACTAATCCGTGTCGCCAAAAAACTATTCGAGGCTGTCTTGATGACCTCTGCGGTGGCGCAATCACTCGTAAAAATACGAGCACCGTTGGCAGCGATCGGCGCATAAACGCGAGAAACTTTTTTGAGCGTCTCGGGATCGTTGGCGCCAATGACGATGCGAGATGGCGTAAGGGTGTCGCGAATGGCGGTGCTCTCGGCGAGGAATTCGGGGTTAGAAGCTATTGTGAAATGACAGCCCCCTCTAACTCCCCCATGGCTGGGGGAGGAAGCTTCTGCGCTCGCTACTTGCGTAATCCAATCGCGTACCTGCGCAGCGGTGCCAGCTGGGACTGTCGACTTAATCACAAAAACTGCACCGTCGGCGTGAACGTTAGCAAAATCATTCGCGACACCCATGACGGCCTGGAGGTCAGTGACGCCGTTATCATTCGTCGGGGTATTGACGCAACAGAAAACAATTTCAGCCGACTGCATGGCGGCCGCATTGTCGGTGGTAAATTGTAAACGACCCGAAGCCAAAGCTCGGGCCAATAATTCAGAAAGTCCGGGTTCAAAAAAAGGCACCTCCCCGTTATTCAATTTTGCAATGCGCTCGGCGTTGAGGTCAGCACACACCACGGTGTGGCCTATGTCCGCGAAGGCCGCAGCCGTCGTCACCCCCACCCAGCCGGCACCGATGATGGCTAGTTGCATACCTGAGTCATAAATTAGTCATTAGGAATTAGCAGAATTTAGAGAATAGAATTTAGAACAAACGCAAACAACTAATATCTAACCACTAATCTCTGCTAATTCCTAATGACTAATTTAGTACTGAGCGGAAACTTAGAACTTCGCTTCTGCAATGCGATGTCCCGATGGCGCAGTATTGCCATCATTAGGCTCCCGCATGATCACGACGGTTTTGTACAAGCGAGGATCAACAATGCCGGTGGCTGGTCCGGCCGTAAAATTCAGCACCCAACTACCATCAGCTCTTGGAGCCAATTGGCCCATGTCTTTCACGTCTGCCAAACCATCTTTTAGGAACCAAACATGATACGAATCGGCCGACATGTCAAGAGTTGGCAAATAGGCCAAAACAATCATGTCAGCGGAGTTTTTTGTGAGATAACTCTGTACTCGACCCGTGTGTTGTCCATCAAAAGCCGAAACGAGTGGCGCGGACAATTCTTCAGTTTTCAAAATCGCTGTCTCGGTTATCGTTACTGCTGTCGTGGTCGCATCTGCAATTGACCCGTGCTCCTCGCTTCCTCCCCCAGCCATGGGGGAGTTAGAGGGGGCTGTCATTTCACTTTGCGCTGCAAGTGCAGGCGCATCCTCCGCATCACCCCGGAACCATTGCATGGCTAGGTAGAACCCCGCACTCCCGACCAGCACCAGAGCAATGCTCGGGAAAAGTTTGCCCATAGACCGGGACAAACGACTGCGTCGGGATTTGCGGTAGTATCTCGTCATAAGTTTCGGAGACTTTTAGCAATTCGTTCGGCGGGATTAAAATCGATGATCGAAGGTAGGATCAAGTCGGCCGTAGGTACTTCGACAACATTTGCGAGTGTCTCGGCAGCAGCCAATTTCATGGCCGAGGTCAATCTGCTCGCACGGGCATCGAGAAGTCCGCGGAAAAGACCCGGGTACACAAGCACGTTGTTCACTTGATTTGGGAAATCTGAGCGACCGGTGGCAATCACAGCTGCACCAGCGGCTTTAGCCTCATCAGGCATGATTTCCGGAGTTGGGTTAGCTAGAGCGAAGACGATCGGCTGTGAAGCCATGCTCTTCACCATGTCTTGCGTTACCAAACCGGGCTTGCTCACGCCAATAAACACATCAGCACCTCGCAAGGCTTCGGCTAGGGTACCGAGAGTGCCTTCCGAGTTGATTCGACGGGCCAGAGAGTCCTTTTCAGGGTTCATTCCCTCGCGGCCGTTAGCGATTATACCACGCGAATCGAGCATTTTCATTTTAGTGACGCCCGCATCGAGCAAAAGGTTAGCAATAGCAATACCTGCGGCCCCTGCTCCGTTGACCACCACCGTCACATCGGCAAAGCTTTTGCCTACAACTTTCAGGGCATTCGTCAAAGCCGCCGTAACCACAATTGCCGTGGCGTGTTGGTCATCGTGCATGACCGGAATGTCGAGTTCTTCAATGAGACGTCGCTCAACCTCAAAACAAACTGGAGCTGCGATATCCTCAAGATGAATTCCACCAAACGTCGGTGCGATCATCTTCACGGCCTGAACAATGTCATCAGCCTTCTGCGATGCGAGCACGATCGGCACTGCGTCGATACCCGAATATTTCTTATACAAAACGGCCTTGCCTTCCATGACCGGCAACCCCGCCATCGGGCCGATATTCCCGAGACCGAGAACTGAAGAACCGTCGCTTACAACAGCGACCGAGTTCCCTTTCATGGTTAACGTATAGGCAAGCTCGGGATCTTTTGCGATCGCCTCGCAAGGCGCCGCTACACCAGGCGTATACGCGATTGCGAGATCGTCTTTGGTTTCCAATGGCATCTTGGAACCAATCGTAAATTTTCCCATGGTCTTAGCATGAGCTTCAACAGACAAAGCGGCGTAATCGGGTTTGTTCATAGAATATTTTTCAAATCGCCATGTAAACAAATAGGATCCATAGCTTCGATCTCGGTGGCGTAGGTTAAGTCTTCAAGACGCGGAATATCGTTTAAGAGAAAAATCTTACGACCGTTCACGTAGGCTTGGCCTATTTCCATCAGTGCGTTGCCTCCAATATAATTTTCAATGCCTTTTTTGGTGTTGTTCACGATCAAGATGGCGTCACTTTCAAGAATATGCCGATAGTGAACACGGATGTAATCATTCTCACGTTTTACCGCCGCCTGCTCCCCGCGCGCGTTACGCTCAAGCTGGTCATCAAGATCGCCGCGTACATATGCCTCGTAATCAGGGTGAATCCAACCGTCATGGCCAAGTGCGCAAAGATCGTTCTTTTTAGCCACCATGTCGTGCATGAAAGCGTTACTCCCGAGAACGTAGATTCTCATACTAAACAATTTTGAGTTCCCTTAGCCACTCATACCACACCGGCTCAATTCCGGGAGCAACCGCCCAAGTGTCTGCATCGATTTCGCCACGGATAAAGGCCTCAGTCTTCAGGGCTAACTGCCGGAGCTCAGCGACCGAATAAAAGCCGGCCTGTTTTGTCTCAGACTCGCTCCTGGCGATCTCGCCGCTAGCCTCCACGGTATAGATCTTCCAATGGTGCCAACTCCCGCCTTCACGGCGACAAGCATTGTCTTTTCTCCCCTCAATCAACAACTCAATTTTGGTTGTGGTTAATCCTACCTCTTCGAGAACTTCCTGTCTTACGGCATCCTCGGGCGACCCGTGGTCATCGATGTGGCCGGCTGGCGGCGCAAAACCGAGAACTCCTTTTTTTCGCTCAATCAGCAAAAGTTTACCGTCTCTCCAAATCAACATTCCGACGCTGGTGTGGTCACACTGAGAAGCCATAAATTTAGAGTTTTTTTATAAGCTCAGCGGGTGTAGTGATGATTTCGCGGAAAAGTACATTGCGACAAAGCTCCTGCGTGTCGGGGCTTAAAGCATAAATTGGCTTATCCATGGCCACGGCACAACCTATTTCCAAGGTTGTACTATTTCCGGAGTAGCCGTCTTTGTTATAGACGTAAACTACATCAGCCATTTTGATTTTGTAGAAATGATCATGCGTCAAACCAAGAGCGATAAATTTCTTGTAATCCTCAGACAACTGTTCCCACTCGTCCTGGCCTGAATGCAGATAAGGTTCGTAAACAACAACACCTAGCTCTTTCAAGAGTTTAGCAAACTCTCGAATCTCAGGCTTGAAACGACGACTGCCACAAATAACTACGGATCTCATAAAATGAGGGCCAAGATTTTACCTCAGGATATTACTCCAAATTCCCAAAAGCCAAAACCCCGCGTGGTGCGGGGCTTGGCCGGTGGCGAAGCGTTGGGGGCCTGGTGGACCCGACGGGAGTCGAACCCGCATTTACCTAGTTGACAAACTGGTTGTGTTACCAATTAGCACTACAGGCCCGTAGCCTCGCCATAAAATAAATACAAACTCCGCCAAAATTGGGGAGTCTGTATTTAGTCAACTAGGTTTGTTGTTACACAACCAGTTGATAATAACTTAGCTAAAATTTCTGCTGGCGTCAAGCCCAGATTATCCACCTTATCCGTGATAAACCTTCTTCGCCTTCTTCAAGTTATTCAAATCGATCTCCTTCACGAACATTTTCTCATGATGATGTCGGAGCTCGGCCACGACCCCAAGCACCGGCATAGCGATCTGTGAATGGCCGATCAAGGTATCGACTGAACCGTTGTCATACTTGGCAGTTCCGGCGGCGTTGCAGTAAATCAGGGCGGCGTTAGTCTCAACAGCACGAGTCAAACACAAAGCGTCGAGCAGCTGTTCTTCTGAACGTTCGTTCTCGCTTCCCATCGCTCCGGCAATTTCACGATACCAGTAGCTCGGGCAATAAATAATTTGAACGCCCTGCTCCTTCAGTCTTTGGAAGATCTCTGGGAACAACATATCCCAGCAAATCACTATCGCCGCTTTACCAAATTGGGTAGCAAAAACTTTAGCCTCAGTTCCTGGCGTCAGGAAAGAAGTTTCGGAATGATACAAATGATTCTTGCGATAGCTACCAAGGACTTCGCCCTTAAAGTCGATGTAATAACTCGTGTTGAAATTCCCCTCCAGAGTTCCTTCCATGACCGAACCGGTCACGATATCGACGCGATGTTTGGCGGCGAGCTCCTGCCATCGCCTCATAACTTCCTGAGTCGTATCGAGCTTGGTGACATCTCCAAAAATTGATCCGGTGATGCAATCTTCCGGAAACACAACCACTTCAGCCCGCTGCGCGGTCGAGTGCACAATAAACTTCTCAATCCGTTCCCAATTCTCCTCAGGATTATTTTGAGCGATCTCAAACTGAATGACGGCGATGTTGAGTTTCATAATCACTGGGAGTCTACTCTTTTGTGCCTAAAAAGCCAAAACCCCGCATTGGCGGGGTCAGGCTGGTGGCAATGGTTGGGCTCTTGGTGGATCTGACGGGACTCGAACCCGTAACTACGCGGTTGACAGACCGGTCGTGTTACCAATTAGCACCACAGACCCAAGTCATTGCCATAAAATAAATACAAACTCCGCCAAATGAATGGGGAGTCTGAATTTAGTCAACCGCGATTGTTTATCACAACCGGTCTGACATTAGCTTACCAAAAAACACGAATCAGTCAAGTTGGTTATTCGCCTATAATTCGTCCACATCCCTCAAAAACGACGCCGGGGCGGGCTTCATCGTGCGTTCCCCATTCGCGTCGAGGACGATGGTTGGTTCGTCATCATTGCCCCAGCCTTGGTGAGCTGGCTTAGGCGAAGGACGAGAATAGTTGGAGCGACCACCTCCGTATGACGGCTGAGCCCAGCTTGGTACAGCGGCGCGAAGGCGGACGGTTTCGATGGCAGCTTTAGGGATTTCGTTTAAGAAGGTTGAGGGCTGGCGAATTTCGACGGTCTCATAGCCGCTCGTAACGGGGTACGTGAAGAAAAGCTTTTTCCGAGCTCGGGTAGAGGCCACGTAGAACAAGCGACGTTCTTCCGACATTTCAGCGTCGGAACCGTACGAGCGTTGATGTGGGAAAGCGCCTTCGGCCAGGTTAATGATAAAGACATTGTCCCATTCCAGACCTTTGGCTTGGTGAATGGTCGACAAGATCACTTTATTTTCGTCACCATTTTGCGATGATTGCTGCTCGGTGTCCATGAGCTTCACGCCAAAATCCCCCGTCAGAGTGACGGCGTCGAGGAAGGGACCGATCTCATCGTACTGTTCGGCGAAGACGCTGAACTGTTCGATATCGTCCAAACGATCGCGATAGTTAGGATACTCGGCTTCCAAATATTCTTTATAGCTCTCAGCACCCGCAAAAGCTCGCAGCGCCGGCGCTGGTCCGTCAGTCGTTAACATCGCCGCTAAGATTTTCGTAGCCCGCTGCCAACCGATCAGTGCTTTGGCACCGATGTTTGGTGTTGAAGCGATAGCGGCCCTAGCATCTTCAAACGAAGCCTCATGAGCCGCGATTTTCGCAGCGGTGGTTAGCCCGAGACCGGGATGAATCTGCAAGGCCCGAATCCAGGCCATGTTGTCTTTCACGTTTCGCAAAATACGCAGGTGAGCGATCGAATCCTTAACGTGAGCACGTTCGAAGAACTTAAGACCGCCGCGATAGTCGTAAGGAATATTCCGTTTCATGAGCTCGAACTCGACCGCCTGGGAATGGAAAGCGGCCCGGAACAACACGGCGATCTCGCGTAACGGCGTACCGTTATTGATGAGCTCAACGATCTGTTCGGCCACGTACTGACCTTCTTGGCGCTGATCGGCAGCAGGCACAACAAGCGGTAACTCGCCCGTCTTTGAAACCGCAACGAGCTCTTTCGAGAACTGTTCCTCGTTGTTCTTAATAACTTCATTGGCGACGTGAAGAATTTCCGGGGTAGATCGATAGTTCGTAACCAAACGAAAAACTTTCGCACCGGTGTAGTGCTCTGGGAAATTCAAAATGTTCTTGATCTCAGCAGCTCGGAAAGAGTAAATGCTCTGAGCATCATCGCCCACGACCAAAAGATTGCGATGCTTGCTCGAAAGCAACTTCACGATCTCGGCTTGGATCAGGTTGGTATCTTGGAACTCGTCGACGATAACGTTCATGAATCGCTCCGACAGCAGTTCGAGAATATCCGGCTCTTCTTTCAAGAGCTTCAAAAGCACAAGCAAGAGATCGTCAAAGTCCATGGAGCGTTGTTCGATCTTGTTACGCTCGTAACGCTTCAAGATCTCGCTGATCTCAAAATTGAAGTCCACGAAAGCCGAATTTTTGCGTTCGATAGCTTCGTCGAGCGGAATTCGAGCATTAGCGGCGTAAGAGGAAATCGATTTCAAAACAGCTGCACTCGGGAAGCGTTTTCCCATGTCATTGACCTTCTGCTCTTTGATGCACAGCTTCATGAGATCGGTCGCATCGTCTTCATCGAGGATCGAAAAACCTGGACCGAAGGCGGTACGGTTTCCGAATTGGCGTAACAAACGATTGGCGATCGAGTGAAAAGTTCCTGACCAAAGTCCTTGCGGATAGGTCTTCAGCAAGACTTCCACGCGCGTGATCATTTCTTTAGCGGCCTTGTTGGTGAACGTCAGCAACAAAATTCGATCTGGCGGGATGCCATGCTCGAGCAACCAGGCTACGCGATACGTCACCGTTCGGGTCTTGCCACTCCCCGCTCCGGCCAACACCAAACACGGTCCATCGCCATTCTGGACCACGGCCGATTGCTCTTCATTCAACTCAGCCTCGTAGTTGATGTTGAGCTTAGGAGCTTGCGGTGCTGACAGGACGAATTCTTTCATAGCGAGGGCAGTTTATCATTCACATCCGGCATTGACAAAGAACTTTTGAATGACTAATCTGTTTATACCAGGTGGCAAACCTAGTGGTAACCAATACCTACAAAAATACAGACTCCCCATAATTTTGGCGGAGTTTGTATTTATTTATGTCGGAATTTAATATGGGCCCGTAGTGGTAATGGTTAACCATGCTATGTTTGCCACCTGGCGATACGGGTTCGAGTCCCGCCTGTCCTGCCACAAAATCCTGCTAGCAATAGCAGGATTTTGTGTGCCTAAATTACTCGTCGGGTTTGATTATTTCGTGAGACGGAAACTATCAAGAATGCCCCGCTGTTCTTCAGAGAGCTTGCTCATACTTTCAACATCAGGAAAAAGAAAACTATATACGCGACCTTTGTAATTTATAACAATCTCATCTACTACGCCCAGACCGCCAATAATTACTTCGTAAGCGTCATAATTATCCAGCACGATCTTTTCTGACCGCTGGTCATTCGCTGACAACACGGTCTCTAAAGTATCACCTGGATTTAAATCTCCGTATCCACTTTGTCTAGAAAAGTCCGCAAGGTTCATGGCGCAATGTACTGACGCATTGGAGCCATAGGATTCAAACAGAATTCCGCTTGCGCGTGCCGCTTCTTCAGCGGCAAAGTCTTCAGGACTAATCAGGGTAAGACTCGTATCGCTCTTGGCCGTCACTATCCAATCGCTCGGATAATCTATTGAAAAATTACATGATCCGCTTGTGAATGTTTCCCAGCCAACAGGAGTTGATACCGACCCTGAACCATCCGAGGCTGACGAGTCGAACTTTGTTAAATATGCAACAAAGACAATTCCACCCAAGAGGAGGATCCCGAGAATGATTAGAATTATCTTTTTTGTTATAGCTGACACAGGCAAATATTATTGATTAGAGTTGAGGAGGAGGTACGTTATTCATATAACGTACCTCCTCACGTGTCTAGTACACGGTAAATGAGCGCACCGTGCTGTAGGGTCCCCATCCGCCGTTGTCGTTGTAGGCGATCCCCCGGACGGCCCAGTAGTACGTCCCGGCAGCGAGCACGGGGCCGTACGAGGTAGCCCGAGAAGCACCGACACCCGTGGGCTCAGCCCCGACCATGTCACCGTCGGGGTTGAAGCATCCCGTAGTCAGAGCTGCATTCGTGCAGATCATGACGTGGGTTCGATAGGTACCGGACCCGTTGGTCCAGAACAACCCGATCGGCAGCGTAAAAGAACTTCCATTCGCAGGGCTCGTAAGCACCGGGGCCTGAGGAGGGGCGACCCAGTTCCTACCAGCGGCACCGAGATAGGTACCGGGCGCAGTGGTGTAGTTTGCACTACAGCCAGCAGGGTAGGTCGTACCAGCGGGTTGAGACACACCGCAGGAGGTCCGTCCCAGATTGGTAGTCGGGTACGTAGTCCCCGGGTACACACCAAAGTGCAGGTGATCTCCCGAGATCGCGGTTCCGTTCGTGTTGTAGTAGCGCCCGATCTGCCCAAGCACCTGCCCGGGCGTGACCATAACCCCAGGCGACACCGTTCCGGTACCGGATCGATACGTCGTGGAATACCGCATGTGGCCGTACAGGGCGATGAACGGGTTTCCGTCATCGTCGTAATACTGCACCATGATCGCCATGTTGCAGGTATTGTTGTAACCGTAATCGTAACCCCAGCCAGAAGTGCAGTTACTGGCAGGATTCTGCGTCCCACTCTGGTAAATCACCGTTCCCGCAGCCAACGCGTAGACGTTGGTACCCTGACTGGCGCCGACGTCGTTACCCGTGTGGCACAGACCAGACCAGTAGTAGGTTCCACAGGCGGCGTAGTTGCCGTTACCCCACGAGGCGATCGAATCGAGGGGGTAGGTGAAACCGTTCGGAGCCACCACCTGGTACAGAGCCTCCATGTCCGGACCCTCGGGAACCCATCCGGACTCTTCCAAGGGAGGAACCTGCTTGGTGCAGCCAAAGATCACGAAGACCGCGAGCAGGACGAACCCCAGAACACGAGACAGAGCGTTCATTTTTAACTCCGGAGGAGACGTACACGGTTCAGCTACGCGCCCCATGCGCAATAACCGAACAGTAGTATATACAAAATTTAGCTAACGTCAAAAGAATAAATTGTACTTGTCTCATAATCTTTTTATCTTTTGAGTACGGTCCCCTAATACCGAAAGCCGCATCAGGTAAGTCCAACTGGCAGAGACAGCAAGAGTTCTAACGTCGCTCACCAGCTCCTGAGCGAAAGCCAAATTCCGACATCAAAGCAAAGACGCCCGGGCGGGCGTCTTTGTGATTGACGATGCTATATAAACAACAAACCCCACGCCGCGAACGACACCGGGCCGCTCTGGGCGGGGTTGGTCGTTCGGCGCGGGGCCGAGTAGTTCAGATGCGGTAGACGATGCCGATGCGGCCACTCGCCACCATCACTCCGTAGTAGCGATCCCGCCACTTGAGGAAGCAGATGGCGGTAACCGGATCGTGCTTGGCCGACTTGATGAGGCCGTCGACGAGCTGGGTGAAGTCCGACACCGGGGTCTGGCCCGGCCGACGAACGCTGACATCCCACTCGCGGAGGAACTGCTGCATCGGGATCACGAACATGTCCATGCCACGTTCGGTCAGCTCCTCGGCCACGTAGCCGTAGCCGGCGGTGGGAGACAGCGTCGTTTTGGAGTACAACTCGCCCCTCGCGAACGCGTTGTACTCGTCGAGCTCTTTGGTAGTCGGCTTCGGATCGAGACGAAAGAAGCACTCGTCGCCGACGATGATCGACAGCAGACCGGAAACAAAAGTCACGATCACCTCGGAACGGCTCCCCAGCCGAAAGGGTTTTGAGGGGAATCCTCGCAACGCGTAAAGCTACCACGAATATCGGCTTTCGTCAAAATGAAAATGACCAAAAAGAGGACGGTCTCCGTTCTAAAAAGACTGCTTTTATTGACAAAATGCTGTTTTTATGCTACTATTAAATGTTGACTCGAAAGCTGAATATACGGCTTTTCGAGCTCAAAGCTCTTTCCTAAGGTGGTGTGTTATGAACTTCGAAACCCGTGAGCTCGAGGGTCTGACCTACGGCCTCGCCACCGGCGAGGACAGCGAGGGCCATCGCGCCGAATGGTACAAGTTCGGAGACGAGGTCTTCGGCCCCTACCGCCCGGCGGCCTACCTCAAGATCATCGATCGCGAGCTCGCCATCTGTGGCCTCAAGCCCGATGGCAGCCCGGCCATCGTCATCAAGGGCCGCGAACGCCCGGTCGATCATCGCTTCGAGTTGATCTGGGCCCTGTCTGGAACCGATGACTTCTGGAGCTGCGCCGCAGGGGCACGGCAGGACATCGGTGGCCAACTCATCGATCGCGACTACGTGATCGTTAACGGAACCGTCTACGGTCCACTGGTGTGTCTCGAGGCATTCGAACACCACCGGCACCAGGTCAAGTTCTACGCCATGTGGTACGGCGACCCGGAAGGCGTCCACCTGAAGTGGACCACCGTCAACCGCTGACCACCGTTTCGGGAACACGCCCGAAACGAGAACGCCCCGAGCACATGCTCGAGGCGTTTTTGATTACTTGAGGTACCTAGCTTTGTTGGCTACATGCTCATCGTGAGTAACGGCGTAGTAAATCTCACCGCTATCAGTTGTCAGGAAGTAGAGATAGTTGTTATTGGCTGGATTCAAAACTGAGTCGATGGCATTCATGCCCGGCGCGCTTATCGGCCCGGGCGGTAAGCCGGGGTACCTGTAAGTGTTATATGGCGAATCGGTGTTATCGCGATCCTCAAGGGAGATAGAAGGATCGTCACCACCCGTAATATAGTTTACCGTCGAGTCTGCCTGCAGAGCCATACCAATTTCCAAACGCTTCAAGAAAATATCGGCTACGTTTTTCATGGTACTCGGCTGACGGACTTCACGTTCAACTATCGACGCAAGCGTGAGAACCTCGTGCATGGTCATGCCGGCGGCGTCACCATTTGGTCGACCGAGATTTTCAACCTGCTCAGCCATATTGTCGAGCATGATCTTGGCAATGCCCTCGGCTCCCATATCCACCGAAAAGCGATAGGTGTCAGGGAACAAGTAGCCTTCCAGGTCAACGTCGTCGGGTTTTTGAGCGGCCACCACAAATTCATGTGACTCAAGTGGCGAGTCCATACCGGTAGCGTTTAGCCACTCTACTTCAGTCACGAGGCCCTTCGCCACCAATGACTCCCCCATCTGCTTTAGGGTAAAGCCTTCAGGAATCGTGATACGAACATCAACCCCTTCCGTAGTCCCGGCGGTGATAATCGCTAAGGTTGTTTTGTAGTCTTCGCCTGGATACAACTGGTATGTTCC
>ERZ1292633.189-Hain-H41-02um-R1-189-length-82370-cov-8_pt1 | contig 13063 bp, 7 predicted proteins | sample MGYA00564406_ERZ1292633 | MGnify/ENA primary metagenome ERZ1292633 (study PRJEB36523, sample SAMEA6512639) | groundwater metagenome | collected 2019-01-08 | study: AquaDiva: Metagenomics assemblies of 32 groundwater samples
GTCATGCATCGGCCCGGCACGTTCCGCTTCGGGACGGCCGGGCCGTTTTTTGCGTTCCCATGACCGCGCGAACGCTCACCGGCCGGCTCCGCCGGACACGCTTCGGTTACGGATTCGTCCAGGTGGAGGACGAAGCGCAGCCGAATCGCGAGGACCTCTTCATTCCTCCGTTCGCCATGGGAGGCGCTCTCCACGGGGACCGCGTTCGCGTCGCCTACCTCGAGACGCGAGAGCAGGGCGACGCTCACGAAGTCGTGGAGGTCCTCGAGCGGACCGCGTACGGCATCGCCGGGAGGGTCGAGGCGCGCGGGCGTCTCACGGCGCTCTTTCCCGACCGCCCCGAATATCCCGGCGAGATCCTCCTGACGCTGCACGGGCGCGCCTCCGTGCCGCGGGACGGTCGCGCCCTCGTGCGGCTCGCGCCCCATCCCCCGGAGCCGCTCCTCGGCAAGGTCGTCGCGATCTTCTCGGCCGACGACGCTCGCGAGGACAGCCTCCTGGTCGCGCTGGAGGAGGGGATCGCCACGGAGTTCGATCCCGCCGCGGAAGAGGAAGCGGCCGCCTTCGGAGCCGAATCGGTCGCGCGCGCGGCGCGCGGACGCGAGGATTTTCGCGACGACCTCGTCCTCACCATCGATCCTCCCGACGCGAAGGATCACGACGACGCGCTCTCCATCAAGCGCGATCCCGACGGCCACGGCTGGGAGGTCGGCATCCACATCGCCGACGTGAGCCACTACGTCCGACCCGGCTCGGTGCTCGATCGCGAGGCGCGTCTGCGCGGGACCAGCGCCTATCTCGCCGATCGCGTCTTTCCGATGCTCCCGCACGCCCTCTCCTCGGGGCTCTGCAGCCTCTCGGAGGGAGACGATCGCCTGGTGGTGAGCGTCGTGGCCCGGTTGAGTCCCGACGGAGTCCTGCGCGGCGCTCGCGTCGTCGAGGGTGTGATTCGAAGCCGCGCCTCGCTCACCTACGACGAGGCGTGGAGCCTGGTGGAGGAGGGCGCCGGCACGATGGCGGAGGCGCTCCGCTCCCTCGACCAGCTGGCCCGCGCCATGCGGAAGCGGCGCCTCGAGCAGGGAGGCCTCGACCTCGATCTGCCGGAGTTCCGGGCGGTGCTCGATGACCGGGGGGAGCCGACCGCGTTCGCGGAGGTTCCGCACGTGCCGACGCACTCCCTGATCGAGGAGTTCATGCTGCTCGCGAACCAGGCGGTCGGAGGGCGCGCCTTTGCCCGCGAGCTGCCCTTTATGTATCGGGTCCACGAGCGGCCTCGCTATGATAAACTGCGCGCCTTCTTCGAGGCGGCGCGCTACCTGGGGCGTCAGGGGCCCGAGACGATCGTGACCGACGCGCGGCAGCTGAAGCGGTGGCTGAGCACGGGGCGCACGACGCGAGACCGGCTCCTGAATACGCTTCTCCTTCGCGCCTTGGAGAAAGCGCGGTACGATCTCGTCGACGTGGGGCACTTCGGTCTCGGCATGCGCGGCTACGCGCACTTCACGTCGCCGATCCGGCGGTATCCCGATCTCGCGAACCACCGCGTCGTGAAGCGCTTCCTGGTGGACGACGCCGCGGCCCACGGCGATCCGTGGACCTTCTCGGCGGGCTGGCTCGACGCCGCGTCGGCGGCGCTGGCGTCCGAGATGGAGATGAAGGCCGACGACGCCGAGCGCGGCGTAATTCGCCGCAAGGCGGTCCGTTTCGCGCGGGAGCGGATGGGAGAGCCGGTCCGCGGGACGGTGGTGGCCGTGACGCCGGGCGGACTCTTCGTGTCGCTGGAAGGCTGGAACATCGACGGATTCCTGCCGAAGCGGGCGTTCGGCGATGCGTCGTTTCAGATGGCCGAGCATGGGTTCTCGTACCGCTCGAAACGGTCGAAGCGCCGGTTCGGTCTGGGAGATTTCGTCACCGTCGTGGTGACGCGCGCCGATCTCGATCGGCGCGAGGTCGAGCTTGGCTTGGCGCCCGCGACGGGGCGAGCCTCGCGCGGACCCGCGCGCCGCGCTGCCGGGGGACGGCGGCGACGCTGACACACTAAGGAAAGGACGATGGCCTTGCGCAGTCAGGAACGGCGAAGCGCGCCGCGTATCGTGGCGAAGCTCGCGATGCAGGTGGCCGGAGGCCACGACGAAGAATCGGTCCTCACGACCGAGAGCATCAACCTCTCCGCGAGCGGCATTCAGTTCTTGAGCCGCGCGTTCCTCTCCCCGCTGACGAAGGTGCAGCTGACGCTCCTGCTTCCGCCGTTCGGAAGCCGCCTGCGGCGCGAGCGAATGGTGCAGTGCGAGGCGATCGTCGTCCGCTGCGAGGAGGCCGAGGGGGCCCGTAGCCGTCCGCGCTACGAGCTGGCGTGCTACTTCAGCGACGTCGAGAGCGAGGACCGCGTTCTGATCGAACAGTACGTCGGGTGGCGTTCGCTTCGGCGGCTGCCGGCGCCGAGGCCGGCCGTCTCGCCCGCGCCGGCCCGCAAGGCGGCCCGGACCCCGGCCAAGGCCTCGCGCAAGGCGGGAGCGAAGAAGGCGGCGAAACCGGCGGCGAAGAAGCGCCCGGCGGCTCGCAAGCCCTCTGCCGCGGCGAAGAAGAAGCGCCGGAGTTCGTCGTCCTAGAGACGTCGGCGTTCCCCCCGGAGCCGCCGCGCGCGGGCGCCGGGGAACCATGGGGATCCCCGCGGGGTAGCAGCCGGCAGGCGCCACCCCGGCGCCGAGGAAGGAGTTCGATCGCGTCATGATGTCGCCGCCGCGCCGTTCGGACCTGGCACCCCGGGCCGTCCCGCTTGTCATCGCGCTGCTCGCCACGCTCTGCCTGCCGCCCTCCGTCCATGCGACACGCTATGCCGGCGAGTTTCTCCGCATCGGGGCCGGTGCGCGCGCCCTGGGGATGGGGAGCGCCTTCGCCGGGCTGGCCGACGACGGCACGGCCGCCTTCTGGAACCCGGCCGGTCTCGCGTCGCTTCCGGACCGCCAGGTGAACGCCATGCACGCCGAGCAATTCGGCTCCATCGTGCAGTACGACTTCATCTCCTACGCCATGCCCGTCGGCGGACCGGGAAAGCCGCGGCAGGGGCTCGCCGTCTCGCTCCTTCGACTCGGCGTGAGCGACATTCCCGACACGCGCGGTCTCGAGATCCTCGACCAGAACGGCAACGGCGTCTTCGACTATCCGGAGGACCGGCTCCTCGTGGACGAGAGCCGCTTCGTCTTCGACAGCGACAACGACATCGCCGTTCTCCTCAGTTACGCCCGCGAGGTGCGGCGCGGACTCTCGTTCGGCGGCACCTTCAAGGTCGTCCGGCAATGGCTGGGCGACAGCCTTCGATCGAACGGCTTCGGCGCCGATCTCGGAGCCCTCTGGGTGGGACCCAACGGCTGGTCGGTGGGCGCCATCCTTCGCGACGCCACGACGACGCAGATTCTCTGGAACACCGGGACGAGCGAGTTCGTCGCTCCGTCGCTGCGCGTGGGGACGGCGAAGTCGGGCTCGTTCCGGGGCCGGCGTCACGTCGTCACGGCGGCGCTCGATGTCCAGGTCGGCTTCTCCGACGAGCGGCTGGCGAGCCAGGCGCATCTCGGGGGCGTGACGTTCGACTTCCACCCGGGGATCGAGTACTGGCTGGAACGGAAGCTTGCGCTCCGGGCCGGACTCGAGGCGCGCAATTTCTCGGCGGGCGCGGGCGTTCGGATTCGCAAGTTCGGTCTCGACTACGCCTACCTTGACCACCGCGATCTCGACTCGAGCCATCGGGTGTCGGGGTCCTACACGTTCTGACCGCTTCGCGGCGGCCCCCGGTCCGCCGTCCATCGGGCGCGTCCCACCGGGGAGGCACCGCCGAGCCGTGAATTCGCCGATCCTGGTCCTCGTCCTCGCCGGAGGGAAGAGCGAGCGGCTCCACGCGCTCGGCCGGGTCCGGACCTCCTCCGCGCTCCCCTTCGGGGGAAAGTACCGCGTCATCGATTTCACCCTCTCGAATTGCGCCCACTCGGGGCTCTTCCGCGTCGGCATCCTCACGCAGTACGCGCCGCTTTCGCTGCAGCACCACATCGGCATCGGAAAGCCGTGGGATCTCGACCGGCGGGACGGCGGCGTGCGGCTCCTGCCGCCCTACGTCCGCCAGCGCGAGACGAACTGGTATCGCGGCACCGCCGACGCGCTGATCCAGAACCGGAACGTCATCGAGGACGCGCAGGCGCGTCACATCCTCGTCCTCTCGGGCGACCTGATCTACAAGATGGATTACGGCAGGCTCGTGGAGCGCCACGAAACGGCCGGGGCGGCCCTCACGATCGTGACCACCGCCGTGCCGGAAAGCGAGCCGGAACGCTACGGCTACGTCGCGACCGACGGGGACGGGCGCGTGATCTCGCTCGAGGAGAAGCCGGCGTTGCCCTCGGGGGAGACGATCTCCGCCGGCATCTATCTCTTCCGCTCGCGCAATCTACAGGCCTGGCTCGAGAAACCCGGGCTAGGCCCCGATCTCGTCCGGGACGTCGTCCAACCGATGATCCTGAACGGCGACCGCGTGGTCGCCTACGAGCTCGCCGACTACTGGCGCGACGTCGGAACGATCGACGCCTACTACGAGGCGAACATGGAACTGCTGCGCCCCGTTCCGACCCTCACGCTCCACGATCCCGACTGGCTCATCTACACGCCGAGCGAGGATCGGGCGCCGGCGGTCATCACCGGCGAGGGAGACGTCTCGGGGAGCCTCGTGGCGCACGGCACGCACGTGGAGGGGACCGTTCGCCGCTCGATCCTCTTTCCGGGCGTCCACGTCGCGCCCGGTGCGCTGGTGGAGGACTCGATCGTGATGCACGACGCTCGAATCCTCTCCGGAGCGCGCCTCTCCAGGGCGATCGTCGACAAGGGAGTCCGGATCGGGGAGCGCGCCGTCGTCGGAACGGGAGACGCGATTCCGAACCGCGAGTTCCCGCGCGATCTCGCGTCCGGGCTCTGCGTCATCGGGAAGGGTTCGGAGATTCCGGCCGGCGGGTCGATCGGGCGAAACACGCTCGTCGAGATCGGCGTGCGGGAAGTCGATCTCGCGGCGGGGGCGGCGCCGTCGGGCGTCGTCGTGCGCGCGAAGGGGGTGGTCCGATGAGCCACGTCTCGTACGCCATGATTCTCGCCGGCGGGCTCGGAAGCCGGCTCTGCCTCCTCTCCGAGAAGCGTGCCAAACCGGCCGTCCCCTTCGGCGGCAAGTATCGGATCATCGACTTCACGCTCTCCAACTGCGTCAACTCGGGGATCTTCGACATCGGCATCCTGACGCAGTACCGGCCCCTCTCCCTGCGCGACCACATCGGTATCGGCAGGGCGTGGGACCTCGACCGAAAGCGCGGCGGCGTCGAGCTTCTGCAGCCGTTCCAGGGATGGGCGGAGAGCGACTGGTACCGCGGGACCGCGGACGCTATCTGGCAGAACTGGGATCGCGTGGTGGAGCGGAAGGCGGAACATCTGCTGGTTCTCTCCGGCGATCACGTCTACCGGATGGATTACCGGCCGATGATCGAGGCCCACCTACAGCGCGGCGCCGACGCGACCGTGGCGATCACCGAGGTCGCGCTCGATCAGGCCTCGCAATTCGGCGTGGTCCGCACCGACGCGGCGGGGTGGATCACGGGGTTCCTCGAGAAGCCGAAGAATCCTCCGGCGGGGAAGATCTCGATGGGCGTCTACATCTTCCGGACCGCGGCGCTCCGAGAGGAGATGGAACTCGACGCCATGCGCGCGACGTCGCACGACTTCGGAAAGAACATCGTTCCCTCCCTGGTCCAGCGGGGGCGCGTTCTCGCGTTTCCGGCGTACGGCTACTGGCAGGACATCGGGACCCTCGACTCCTACTATCGCGCGAACCTCGACCTGCTGAGTCCGGAGCCGCCCTTTCCCCTTCAAGATTTGCGATGGCCGATCTTCACGCCGAGCACGGAGTATCCTCCGGCGCGGCTCGGGACGCGGGCGCACGTCCGCTCCTCGATCGTGACCCACGGGACGATCGTGAACGGAACCGTGGAGCGCTCGGTTCTCTTCCCGGGCGTCGTCGTCGAGGAAGGGGCGGTGGTGCGCGATTCGATTGTCATGGGAGAGTCGTGGATCGGTCCGCGCGCGGAACTCGACCGCTGCATTCTGGACAAGCGTGTCCACGTCGGGCGAGGGGCCCGGATCGGGGTCGGCGAGGCTCTACGGCCGAACCGTGGGTGTCCGGAGCACCTGAGCGCCGGCATCACGATCGTGGGGAAGGCCTCGCGCGTTCCGGGGGGGCTCGTCATCGGGCGAAACGTGCGCGTGGCGCCCGACCTGGTGGAGGAGGACTTTCCGCGGGAGGCGGTGGAAGCGGGCGAGGTGCTGGAGCGGGAAGGGGAGAGCGCGCATGCCGGCAGCGCCTCGTAGGCGGGGAGTCGGCATGGTCAGGTGGAGTGTGGGATTCGACTCCGCGGCGCCCGCCGCGGCCCGCTAGCGGATGCGGATCCGCTGGCCCGCGCGGATCGCGCTCTTGCTGGAGAGGCTGTTGATCTTGGCGAGGCGCGTCGTGCTGACGCCGTAACGCTTCCCGATCTCCGACAGGGTCTCGCCCCGTCGCACGACGTGCGTGTTCGCACGACGCGTCTTGTAGCGCGACGACTTGATCTCCAGCCGGTGCGATTGGGTCGCCTGGCGAAGTTCCGACTTCGTGAGCGGCTTCGGCTTGTAGCCCGATTCCAGGATGGCCTGCACGTCCTCGCCGGCCCCCGTCGGGACGCGGAGCGACGTGCCGTCCTTGGCCGCGGGCGCACGGTGGCGTACGAAGGCCGGATTCAGCCGGCGCAGTTCCTCGAACGGGACCTCCGTCAATGTCGAGATCAACTGGAGATCGACCGGGCCCGGGATGACCACCTGGTCGTAACTCCAGGGAGAATTCTTCGGCGCCCGGAATCCGTAGCGATCGGGATGCGAGGCGATCTCCATCGCCGCGAGAAATTTGGGAACGTACTCCTGAGTCTCGCGGGGAAGTTTCAGCGACCAGAAGTCATCCGTCTTCTGGCTGCGGATCGCGCGCTGGACCCTGCCTTCGCCGCTGTTGTAGGCGGCCAGCGCCAGCGGCCACGATCCGCCGAACATCGTGTAGAGCTTGCGCAGGTAGCGTGCGGCGGCGCGGGTGGAGGCTTCCGGATCGCGCCGCTCGTCCTTGTAGGCATTCATCTCGAGGCCGAAGATCTTCGCCGTGCCGCGGATGAACTGCCACGGACCGACCGCGCGCGCGACCGACTTGGCGTGCATGTTGAAGCCGCTCTCGACGAAGACGAGATTGGCGAGTTCCTCGGGCACGCCCTCGGAGCGAAGGCTCTTGGTGAAGAGCTCCATGTAGGGGCCGGAGCGTTCGAGCCAGATCTGGAACCGTTCCCGGCCGCGTCCGGAGTAGTAGTCGATCCACTTCTCCACGCGCGCGTTCCGCTCGAACTCGACCCCGCGGAGGGCATCGGGGTCCGCGGCCGAGTCGCCGGTCTCGGCCGATTCCTCGCCGTCGCGCAGGACGTTCTCGCGCACGCGCACCAGATCCTCGCGAAGCGGTCCAACGCCGGGCCGCGACGGGGGGAGCGAGTCGAGGGTCGCGAGTCCGATCTGAACGGCGGAGAGCGCCTCGGGGTCGTGACCCGACTGGGCCAGCTCCTGGGCGCGCGTGAGTTGAGCCCGGACCCTGAGAATGGGATCGGGAGCGGGGGCAGCGGGCGAGCTTGAGTCGGGGGATCGGTCGCCGGCGCTTGCGGCCGGACCGGTGGTCATCCATCCCGGGAAATCGAGAGCCATGGCGCCTTGCGCCGGCGCCGCGTGGAGTGCGCCCGACAGGACGACCAAGACCGCGAGTAGGGTGTTCGTGGCGCTGCGGATTGTCATCAACGGGGCCTCCGATCCCCATCCATCCCTCTGACCACCCGAACTCGAGGCCACGTTGGTGGAGCTGTTCGGGCGGAGGGATTCGGACCACTGGACGACAACGACTGGTCCGAACCCGTTCACGTTACCCGTGGCGCGTGCAACTTGCAATGCCGAACTGCCGATCGCGACGGGGGTTGACCCGTAGTCAGCGGTGGTTCGGTGCCGGCGGGGGATTTCCCAGAGAGTAACTGCAAGACCGATGCCAGGATGCGAAGGATCGGTCGGTTGACACGGCACGGCTGACTGGTATTCTGCGGCCACGATGAATGTCGAAGTTGGAACGCCTGTCCGGCTCGACGGTGCCGTTCGAAGTCCCGACCGGGAAGGCGCGATCGCGCACCTCGATCTCGATCGTGGTTTCGCGCTGGTGGCACGCGCCGCGCTCTCGGGAATCGACGTCGTCGATCCCGCGATTTGGGTAAGGGGGAAACTCTCGCTCGCGCTCTCGGGCGCCATCGACGAGCCTCCGCTTCGCGCCATTCTCGGCGCGCTCCGCTCCCTTCACGGCGAGATCATGAAGCGTCCGGAACGCGATCGCTCCTGGATCTCGGCGGGCGTGCTCCTCTTCCACGGGGACGACGGCGTCGCGATCGCGGCGGGGGACGCTCCCTGCTTCCGCTACCGCGACGGCGTGCTGGCGAGCCTGGGGCGTTCCTCCGACGAATCGGCCGGCGGGACTCCGCGGGGCTCGCTCGGTTCCGAAACTCAGGTGCGCATCGAGGTCGTACCGCTCCGGCCGTTGCCGGGAGATCTCTACCTCCTGGCGACGCGTCCGCTCCGCGAGGGCGAGCTGGCGATTCTCTCGCGGACGCTCGAGAGCGCGCACACACCGGGCGAGATGCTGCGGGCGTCGCTCGAGGGTGGAATCGATACCGGGCGCCTCGTCGTGCGTATTCTCTCGCCTCACGAGTCGCGCACCGGTCCCGGCAGCGCTCCCGTGGCACCTGCCGCCGAGTCCGAGAGTGCGGCATGGGCGACGACAGCGGCGTCGATGACGGAGGAGAGGCTCGAGATCGAGCCGCTGATTCCGCGGAAGGCCGACGCGCCGCCCGCGAGCGATGCGTCGGTCGCCGTCGACGCGCCGCCTGTGAGCGACGCGCCATGGCCCGACGAGCCCGCCGACCAATCGGAAGACGCCGAAGCCGCGCTTCGGGCCGCGCCGATCGAGCCTCGCGTTGAAGCGGCGCCGGCTCCGGTGCCACCGACATCGCCCGAGCCGACGCTCGAGAGCGCGCCCGAGCCATCGCTCGAGCCGGAGCCCTTGCCGGCGCCGATTCGCCATCGCCCGGCGCTCGCGACGGTCGGAGAAGAGCGTCCCTGGTACGAGCCGCTCGCGCTCTGGGGCGGAGGGGCCCTGGCCATCATCGCCCTCGCGCTCCTCGTTCGCGCGATCCTCCCCGGCATCATGGGTTCACGGGGCGAGCGCGGCAGCGACGTGGTCGTTACGCCTCGGGCGGCGACCGCGACCTCCGGACTCGAGATCGTCTCGGAGCCGCCGGGCGCCACGGTTCGGCTGAACGGCGAGCCGCTTCCGGGACGGACCCCGCTCAGCGGCATCGCCGTCGATCCCGGCGTCCACCGCGTCGAGCTCGACTGGGGCGCGGGCGGCACCTGGAGCGACACGGTCGAAGTCGCCGCGGGCGCGCGCCTGACGCTTCATCCCGCGATCTTCGGCTCGATCTCGTTCCGCACCTCGGAGCTGAACCGCGTGCTCGACGTCTACCTCGACGGAGCCTTCTCGGGGACGACGCCGCTCACGCTCGGTCGTGTGACCGTGGGACGGCATCTGATCCGCTTCGGCGGTCCCGGCCTCACCCTCACGGCGCAGGAGGTCGACGTCCTTCGCGACGTCCACGTCGAACTCGTCGGAAACGCCGGTCCCTTGCCGACTCCCGGCAAGGTCTCGGTCGCCAGCGCCATTCTGGGGGACGAAGGGTTCCAGGCAGGCAAGGGAGATCCGATCTGGGTGGACGGCGTGTCGCGCGGGGCGACGCCGTTCACGGCGGATCTCTCCCCCGGAATGCACAGCGTCCGCGTGGTCCGGCGAAACTTCCCGGCGCAGGTCACCGTCCTCGACGTGAAGCCCGGAAACGAGCACTTCGTGACGGCCGAGTTCGGAGCGCGATCGGGCGAACCGCTCCGATTCACTCCTCCGGAAAACCTGTCGCGTTCGCAACCGACGCCGCTCACGATCACCCTTCCTGGCGACGCGGCCGACGTCGAGCATTCGGTCTGGCTCTACGCGGCGGCGCCCGGCGCCTCGTTTCAGCCCCGCGCGATGTCGCGCCTCGCCGACGACGCGCGGACCTACGCGGCGCTCGTCCCCGAGGAAGTTCTGAAGAATCAGGCCGGCCAGATTCGCGTCTACTTCAAGGCGACCGCCGCGGGCGGTCACGAGATCCACTCGGAGATCCATACGATCGCGGTTCGCGACTGATCGCGATCCGCCGCTAGCCGCTTCTCCCCTCCGCTTCCCGCGACCGATTCACCTTCGCCGCACCCCTGCGGCGTCATGCTCGCCACCGCCCCGGCGAGGAACGTCCCGTGCTTCGATCGCTCTCGTTCCGGCTGCCTCCCGTCGTCGCCGCCTGGGCCCTCGTCGCCGCGGGGCAGGTCGCGCTGGGGCGTGGCGTGCTTCCGAGCGAGGCGGAGGCGCCCTGCCGAGCGGTAGCGCTCGTCTCAGGGCTCCTCGTGCTCGGGCTCCACGCTCGCGGTGCGGTGCCGGGCGAGGAGCGGCGCTGGAGAGGGCGCGGTGCCGTCGGCCTCCTGCTGGCCCTCGTCTCGCTGACCGCCGCGGGCGCGTCGCTGGGAATCGAGGCCGCCCGGCGCGGCTCCCCGCTCGAGGTTCATCCCCGTTCGATTCGCGCGGAACTTCGAGGTTTCGTCGCCGACGCTTCGGCCGCGGGAGAAACACCGGCGACGCTCCGTTTCGACGTCGTGGAGGCGCGCGTGGGGACCAGCGAGACCTCGCTCGGTGCGACGGTGCGGCTTCGGTGGCCCGCCGGCGCGCCGGCGCCCGCGTGGGCCGTCGCGGGGACACCGCTCGCCGCGAGCGGATCGGTCCGACCGCTCGAGGACGCGAGAAATCCCGGCGGCTCTCCGCCCGGGAGGTGGCTCGAGCGGGAGCGGATCGACGCGATCTTCGAAGTCGATCCCGGCGGCATCGAGCCGTGGGACCCGCCGCCCGGAACCGCGGGACGCGATCGGCGTGGCGGCGCGCGGCTGGCGTCGGAGGCGCGGCGCGCGGTCGGCCGGCTGATCGACGCGCACGCGCCGGCGACCGCGGCCGCCCTGTCGCGCGGGATGCTCCTCGGCGATCGCGTCGGCATCGACGCCGAGACGCGCGATTCGTTCCGGAACGCGGGGACGCTCCACATCCTCTCGATCTCGGGACTTCACGTCTGCATCGTGGCGGGATTCGTGGCGGCGTTCGCGAGGGGGCTCGGTCTCTCCGCGGGCGTTGGAACCGCCATCGAACTCGCCGCCCTCGCGGGCTACGTCGCGTTCGTCGGCGCGCCACCGCCGGCCCTTCGTTCGGCGCTCCTCTGGGTTTTCGCGCGAGGCGCCCGCCTGGTCGGCCGCGGGTCGGCGCCGTTCGCCGGCTGGGGCGCCGCGGGGCTCCTCCTCCACGTCGCCGATCCGCGGCTCCCGAACGATCTGGGATTTCTTCTCTCGTTCGGCGCGGTGCTTGGGCTGGAGGCGGGCGCGGCGATGGCACCCCGGGCACGGCACGACACGAAGGAGGGCTGGCTCCGTCGCCTCGCGCGCGGCGGCGTGACCGTCGTGGCGGCGGGCGCCGGCGCCGCCGCGGGAACGCTTCCGATCGAGGTGGCGGCGTTCGGATCGGTCCCGGTAGCCGGACCCGTGGCGAATCTCGTCGTCATCCCCCTCACGACGCTCTTCCTCGCGGAGGCGATCGCTCTCGCCATCCTCGGACCGCTGACACCGCCCGCGATCGGCGATCTGCTCGGCGGCGCGCTGGGTGCGCTGGGGGAGGTGCTGGTCATCGCGAACGATCACCTGGGAGGGCGCGTGGCCCCCTTCGTGATCCACGGCGCGCCTCCGCTCGCCGCGGTCGCGCTCTCGTACGTGGCACTCCTCGGAGTCGCCGCCGTTCGAGGGGAGCGATCCGAACGCGGCGCCTCTCCCGCGGCCGCATCGAAGGTCGCCGCGGTCGCGCTGGTGGCCATCGCCGTCCTTCTTCCGCTCTTCGGGGTCACCGTGGATTGGGATCGCGCTCGGCAACGTCCACCGCGGCTCGTCGTCCTCGACGTCGGGCAGGGCGACGCGGCGCTTCTCCTCGGGAAGAACGCCCATGCCATCGCCATCGACGCCGGTCCGCGGAGCGCGCGACGCGACGAGGGGCGACTGACGGTGGAGCCGGCGCTGCGGGCGGAGGGAATCAAGGGGCGCATCGCGATCGTGTCGTCGCACGGTCACCGCGATCACGAGGGAGGCATTCTCGGCCTCGCGCGCCGCGGCTGGGTCTCCCGCGTGCTGGAGAATGGCGGCGGTTCGGTCGACCGGCGCGACTGGAGAGAGGCGGTCGTGCGGGGAGGAGGCGTCGTCGAAACGGCGCGCGATTCCACGGGGAGCCTCGCCATCCGCGGCATCACGGTGGCGGTCTACCCGCCGCGCTCGGGCCGCGATCCCACGCTCGATCCGCCGGGCACGATCGCGCCGGGCGCGAACAGCGCGGAGAACGACCGGTCGCTCGTCGCGTTCGCGCGAATCGCCTCGGGCGACGGCCGCGAGTGGAGCGCGCTCTTTCCGGGCGACCTGGAACGCGATGGAGAGGAGGCGTGGCTGGCCGGGGGAATGGGACGCGTCGCGATCCTCAAGGTTCCGCATCACGGAAGCCGCACGTCGAGCACGTCGGAGTGGGTGGAGCGGGTGCGGCCGCGGGTGGCGGTCGTCTCGGCGGGGGAGCGAAACCGGCACCGGCATCCGTCTCCCGAGACGCTCCGGCGCTACCGGCGCGTCGGGACCTGGGTGCTGAGGACCGACCAGGAGGGGGCGATCCGGATCACGGCAGGAGCGAGGGGGCTCCTCGTGTCGACGCGTGCTCACCCGCTGCCGCGCCCCCTGGAGGGGGAGCCGCGTTCGACGTTAAGTCCTTGTTTCGATTTCCCTTGAGGGGTTTGGCGTC
>ERZ1292633.3063-Hain-H41-02um-R1-3063-length-16577-cov-5_pt2 | contig 13060 bp, 8 predicted proteins | sample MGYA00564406_ERZ1292633 | MGnify/ENA primary metagenome ERZ1292633 (study PRJEB36523, sample SAMEA6512639) | groundwater metagenome | collected 2019-01-08 | study: AquaDiva: Metagenomics assemblies of 32 groundwater samples
GGAGAGGATTGTTGTCAAGGAACAAGACAATTTTCATGGGGCGACGATAGCCGCAGTGGGTGACTCCTCGGCCGCTGTCGTCGGCTGGCTATCCGCCTGCAGTGGTGGCCTCCCTTCCTCATTGTTGCTCACATCCACCAAGGTTGCGGGCAGAGTGATCATGATGAGCCGATGCCGGAAAACGGCCCGCCGCACGGCGTACTTCACGCTGAACAGGCTGATGCTGAGGCACACCGACTGCGCCACGGTGCCGAGGTACCAGGTGTAAATATTGATGTCCAATGCGAAACCATTGTGCTCCGCGGTCTCCAGGTACTTCCACAGAATGCCCCGACCGGCAAAGTAAATAAGGCCAAACACACTGCTCACCGCCGCGAACATCGGCGACGCCACACTCGCGTCGTTGGCAAAGATGGTGGTGCACGTGAACACGAGAGGGGGGATCGACAGCACCGTCACCGCGGGGTGAATGTGGGGCGTTTTCTGCCACAGCAGGACGGCCTCGCACACCCATAGAACGGCGGTCAGGATGGCCAAATACCAGAATTCGAAGCAGCGCAGCACCATCGTGGTGACGTGTCGACTGTAGGTCAGCGTCTGGAGACAAAGAATGGTCCCGTGAATGAACTGCGCCGCCACGTAGAAGGCGATGCCGAGGGCGGGCGAACTCTCGTTCGCGATATCGGGGGCCATCACTTCGAGGGTCCCACCGGCGACCAGCAACACGAAGAACATCACGTACCACACAACGGAGCAAAACAATCGATCGAAGGTCGCGTGTCCCACCCACGACACGAGAGAGAAATCGTCGTCATGCGGGTTGGCCGCTGACGGTTGGTGGTCGACTCCCGCCGCACGGCGTCCGAGCCGCACGCGACGCAGCGCCAAGGGCGATTTTGACGGTGCCTCCAACGCACTGTTCCCCCCCATGATCTCCTTTCTGTCCAAAAGTGGGGAGGGGGGATACCTGCTGTATTCGCAGCCGGGACCGGGCGACGGGGAGCGGTATGACACGGCCAAGAGGGAGGAACCCAAAAAGGTCGCGTCATGCGAAACCCAACGGCGCACGGTGTTTCCTTGCCTTCCAACTTGGGTGATAACACATGTGCGCCGCCAACTACTCGGGCGTCAGCGTCGCACGCGCGCCCCGGGCCCAGAGGCCCGTAGACTCCAAATCGTCGAACCGACTGTAAGAGTCGAAAACGGCAAAGCAGAGTGGGATCGTCCGCACGATGCGCGTGTGATGAAGAGGCCACAATTCAATGGAGGCCACCGCGATTGGGATTTCGTCGCCGCCATCCGTCAGGCTGGACGCCTCGAAAAGCGTGAGGCGCAAGAGAGGTCGTGGCGTCGCCGACGCCGTCTTCGCGATGGCGAGCGGCAGCCCATCCCAACGCAAAGTGCCACTAGGCAGCGTCTGGTAGGCGAACTCCGACTCGCCGCGGGTGACCGTCCAGCCTTGACTGAGCGATGACAGCACCACATGGAATGCCGATCCGTCGGTCGGCGGCAAGCCGTGCACGACGCCGAGGGAAAAGGTCACATTGCAGCCTTGCTTTGTCAGGTCCATGGTCCGGGCTGTCGACGCGAGCAGCTGAGCCGCCGAATGGGCCGCCATCTGGACGACGGGTGGGCCGAAGGTGACTGGCCCGACGCGATACACCTCGTGCGTGTCCATGTCCCGGGCAAAACCGGACCCGGATAAGGACAGCTCTTGCCCCGCGACGCCGCCTTCGCCGTCGGGCGGCGGGCTAGCGTCCCCGTCGTCGGCCGCGAGCTGGATGAGGAAGACGGGCAACACGGACCTCACGAACGGGAGCTCGAAAGGGGGAAGCGGGTGGTTGGTCATGACGGCGGCGTTCACCCAGTAGTGGTAGGGCCGCAGCAAGCCGTCGCCCTGCGGCGGGCCGAAGTGAACCACGAGCGGCGCGCTGGGAAACGGGTCGCCGGTTTCGACGTCGGTGACGTCTAGTTCGATCGACGGCGTGCGTCCGATGTGCGCGCTGGACGTCGCCTTGCTGGATGCAAAGGGGTCCCAGGTGAAGCTCATGTACGCCTTCTGACCAGGGGACAGAAACACCAGGTCGGACGGGAGCACCTTCAGGTTCATGGCGTTGACCGTCGACGTTGCGCTGCGACGCTCCACGCAGATGGCGATGCGGCGGCGGTCGGTCGCGTTCGCGACACAGACGACGTTTGAGACCACATGCATGCCGCCGCCGCCCTCTGGATCCGCCTTGGCCGCGGTTGGGCTGGACATGCCGCCGGCTCCCCTCGTCGTGTCGCCGTCTCCTTGAGTGCATATGATCGAAGGGAAGTAAATGTCGGTGCAGGAGGTGCGGACCGCGCCAAACAGAAAGTCCAGCGGAGTGCAAGGGGGAGGCTCCTCGGCCCCGGCGCGGTGAAAGGCGACGTCGAGGATGCCGTGCACCGTTGCGTCCGTCAGCGCGCCACAGGGGATGAGGTGCAGCGTCTCCTGTAGCCACGACACGCTCGTCGACGCCATCACGGCGCCGACGTCAAGGTGGCCGATGGCCACGGGGATCACGCCAAGCGCGTGGTGCGCTAGGACTTCGAATATCAGCACCGCGACGCCGAGCGGCAGCGGGACGGTGAGCAACCCCTCGAGCTGCAACGGGACCGGTTGGTCCCACGCCACCGGTTGCGGAGGGCTGGTGCCGAGCGCCTGTGAACCACCGCCGGATAACACTCGTACGGAGAGTCGGATCGGCCCACCGTGGCGACCGCCCTGCCCGCCCATGCCGCCGCCCCACTGGCGCTTCGTCTGTTGGAGCCACGCATCGGCATCGCCCGTGGTCTCAACGAATCGCAGCCTCAGAACCGTCAAGTCTAAGGCACTGGGTCCTCCGCCTCCACCGCGCACGGATGGTGATGGCTCCCGGGCGATTGGAGACGTCATGATAAGGATATGTGCCGACAACGGTTGAGAGGCGAAATGAAGAGAAAAGAGTGGGTGGTGCTCGATTTGAAAGAGAGAGAGAGAGAGAGAAAGAGAGAGAGAGAGAGAGAGAGAGAGAGAGGTGATAGAGAGAGCCATCAGCTTGTCTTCCACTTCGAATCATGCGTCGACGGCCACATCCCGAATAGAAATGAGACATCGGAAGAAGAAGCTGTGGCTGCTCGCACCCCCTCGGATGCGCACACCACATATTTGCCAAAAAAACATTATTTCCCGCCTCTGACGCCGCAAGTCGTTACCGTTCGGGACTGACCGACGCCGTCCACCCCCAGTGGGCTGATGCCTTTAGGGTGCGGACGGCCACCCTCCGTTCCACAGCACTTCCTCGTCATCCGAATCCGACGACGACTTCCCGGCAGCGTCGATATCGCTGCCCTCACCAGAGGAGGAACGAGTGCCGTCCTCCTCGTCGCCGTGGGCGGCGGCCGGTGTCCGGACATCGTCAACCACGTCGGCGGCCTTGCCGACGTCGGCAGCCTTATCCGCCGCGTCGGTCGGTTTAACAGCGTGACGGGGCGGCGACGCAGCCGTTGTCGCCCCGACCGCCGTGTGCTTGTGAACCCACAACAGATCACCAAAGGCACGGGTCAGCAGGTCCGCCTCGGCGAGCGTGATCTCGGCCACCACTTCCACGTCGTACGACACACCACCCTCGTCGTCGTCATCTTCATCCTCGCCTGCTTTGTCGTCGTCGCCACCCCTGCGGCGTGCCGCCGCCTGTCGTGCGTCGCCATCGCCGCCGTCGTCGTCGTCGTCGTCGTCGTCGCTTCGCCGGCCGCCGCTCGCGGGGTCCGTGGATGGGTGGCTCGGCGCCGTAGCGACCGCAGTGTCATTCACAACCGGGTCACCTAGCGCTCTTGCGAGCACCGCGATCAGCTGGTTCGGAAACAGCGCCGCGTCGACGTGCAGAATGCTGCGAGCGAAGAAGAATTCGATGGCGTCTCGCAGCTGAGCGATGGCGATCGCCTCCTCCCTCGTCGCGAGGAAGCGCTTGATGCCGTGGTGACCGCAGCTGCTGAGGACCAAGACGGTGTCCTCGTGGGGACCCGGGCGCGCCGCCGGGTCGCACGGGGCGGCGTCATACTTGCAATCGGCGTCCTCCGCGACCTCGGGTGGGATGGAGTACGCCGGAACCAAGTCAAGTTCGCGAGCGGAAAGAAGAACCGCCAACCGCGAGATGGCTGTCCCGTCAAACACAAAAAGCGTCGACTCCACTCGCATTCGCTCAAAGAAGGCAATGTATTCGCGGCCTTCCACATCGTGTTTCGCGTTCCGGCCACCCAGCACTGAACTTGGGTGGCCCTCGCAGGGCTTGTTGTCGAAGCAGAACCAGTTTCGATGTCGCTTGCCCCGCTTCGTCTCGACGACGAGCAATCTCGGGTACAAGGCATAGGCGATCACGAAGCGGACGAGCTCGACGTTTTTGCTGTTGCGCGACGCCCAGTCCCGAGACTGGTGGCGCAGGAAGCCGCTCGTCGCGACGAGGCGGCTCAGCTGATCCTTCGTGCGCGCCATCGAGCGGAGCTGCGTGTTGTCCGCCCAGTGTTGAAAGGCGTAGTCGGAAGGGCTTCGCGACGCACTCCACTCTTGGAAAAGCTTCAGCACCGTCAAGTGGTCGCTCAGCTGGCCCGCATCGAGCTGCTCCAAGGCTCGCCGAGATTCGACCAGCTGGTGTGCCATGGGCTTCACGAAGGGGCTTTTCGCCCCCAACGCCGCTGCGATAACGCTGACCGGCTCCAGCACGCCGAGCGCCGCGGCGAAGAGCAGCATTTTACCGATGGTGGGGTGCACGGGCATGGACGCCAGGACGCGGCCCAAGTGGGTGAGGCGTTGCTGGCTGTCGAAGGCGCCAAGATCGGTCAACAATGTCACCGAGTGTTTCACAGCGGCCGGATCCGGCGCGTCCATCGTGCGGGCCATCATTTCGGCGCAGTCGGCTTCACCGGCGATGGCCTTGAGTTGAAGGCAAACCTCCTCCAGCGGCGATCGCACCATCTCGGGGACGTTAAAGGCGGGCAGCGCGTCGTAGTCGGTGCGACACAGCAAATGGACGCAGTCTCCCGCGCGAACGCGGCCGGCGCGGCCGCGACGCTGCTTTCCGTTGGCCTGCGCGATGAGCTGCGCCGCCAGGCTGCTCGTGTTGCCGATGTGGTCATAGTTGGTTCCTTTGTGAAGGCAGGAGTCCACGACGAAGGTGACGTCGTCGATCGTGATGGAGGTCTCGGCGACATTGGTCGCGAGCACCACCTTGCGGAAGCCACGCGGCGGCGGGAGGAACACGCGGTTCTGCTCGGCGGTGGAAAGCGAGCCGTGCAGCGGCAGGACGCTCAGCTCACGGCCAAAGGGACAGGCCTGCAGCAGCTTTTGCACGCGGTCGATGTCGTTCCAGCCAGGCAGAAACGCCAAGATGGCGCCGTCGCGGCGCTGCGGTCCCTCCTTTTTGTGAAAGTACTGAATCAGCGCGGCGACCAGTTCGTGGTCGACTCGCATGCCCTCATCCCGGTCGCATGCCGCCAGTGCTTGCGCCCGCATTTGCTCGTAGCGGCTGGGACGACCGTCGTCTTCGTCGTCATCGTTGTCGGCCGACGTGGCCGCGGCCGCGGGAGCGAGCTTCGGGGCTTTCGAGGTGATGCCTGTCGGTCGGGGAGCCGGTCGCCCCACCCACTTGCAAGCGTCCTCCAGGAAATACTCGGTGACTGGGAAAAGTGTTCCCTTGATGCTCACGACAGGCGCGACGGCAGCGAAAGCCTCGGCCTCCTCCTGGGTCCTGGTAATCGAGGACGGATCGCGGTGCTTCTTGCTTGCACCTTTGAGGCCGCTCCTGTCGGGCGCATCCCGCATCTCAGCGCTTCCAGCCGCTGCGGCGCTGCCACGCGTGAAGTACCGCTGCAGCGCCTCGATGTTGATCGTCGCCGACATGACCACCACCCGAAGCGACGGGTGTTTTCCGGTTTGAATAATGTCCCGCAGCAAGAGCAGCGCGAAGTCCGTGTCCACGTCGCGCTCGTGCACCTCGTCGACGACGACGGCCGCGACACCCGCGAGCCCTGTGTTGCTGTGCAACATGCGCAGTAGAATGCCCGTGGTGACGTAAACGAGGCGCGTTCGGCTGCTTGTGACGCTCTCGAAGCGTATGGTGTACCCCACGGAGTCCCCAACCGCCTCGCCGCGCTCCTGCGCGACGCGACTCGCCACGGAGACGGCGCTGATGCGTCTGGGCTGCGTGCAAATAATCACGTCGTTCGCGTTGAAGCCGCCTTCGTCCAGCAAGAACTGGGGCACTTGCGTGGTCTTGCCACAGCCCGTGTCACCGGCGACGATGACGACCGGGTGCTGCTTCACGAGACGAAGCAGGTCGTGCTTGCACCGCGCGGCGGGCAGCGCCTGGCGAAACGCGTCCAGCGACGGAAGGTTCGCGGGCCGCCCGGGCGGCTTCGCCTTCCGGTCGATGGCAGACACGCCGTGGTGATGGTGACCGCGCGCGTCACGCCGGGCAAGGACGTCACGGGTGCGCCGGATGGCGACGTTCAACGTGCGCTCCATCTCGCGGTACACCGCCGCGGCCCCGGCGCGGACGTCCTGAATGTGGTCGCGGAGCAGCACGTCGGCGAGCCGCTGCAGCCCCTGAAACATGTCGACCGTCTTGGCGAATCGGGGCCCCGCTGGCACGTCCTCTGAGGCGTGGGGCGCCGGCGCGGTACCGCCTTCCTTGTACAACCGCAGGACCCGAGCGTTGGCTGGCCCCGACGACTTGTGCCCTAAGTTGAAGTGCATGGCGAGCTTGTGCACGAGCTGCCGCTCCGCGGGTGTCAACGTGGAGGGAAACTCCAGCTGTTGTTCGTTGCTGTCGACGAACTCCTTCACGATGGCGTCGTAGTGCTTGCGCGTGCCGACGTTGACGCCGGCGCCCTCCTGTAGCGGAGCGGGCTTCCCACGCCCGCCACCCTGGGGCAGGGCGACCACGTTGGGCGCCGCGTGTGCGTACTGGCTGTTCGCAAACGTACCCCGTGCCACGACCACCTGCGGCGCCGCGGCCTGATGAGGCTGGTGGCTATGAGCAGAGGCTGCGCCCCTGCCCGCCGCGCCATACTGCTGACCATAGTGTTGGGACGCGTGCTGCGGGAGACCCCCCCAGCTCCCCGTTCCCACCGCTGCTTGGTAACCCCCCGTTGGCTGGTAGGCTGCGTACGCCCCGTGCGGTTGGTGGAACGGCGGCGCTCCATAGGAATGCTGCGCGGCGTGCTGATGACCATAGTGGTTTCCAGGAGGCGGCTGATGGTGGGCCGCATGAGGAGCGTTGCTTGGCCCCCCGCGGCCCCCTCGCGGCACCACCCCCGGTTGCCCGTACATCTGATAGGGCTGTCCGCCGTAGCTTGATGGGAAGGGATAGTGCTGCCCCCCCTGAGGCACATGAGCGACCGCGCCGTGCGGGTGTGGAGCACGGCTCGGCGGGGGTCCCGTCCCACTGCTGCTTGTCGCCGCGGGATGCGATCCCCTGCTCCTTCCCCTGCCTCCCCCGCCCCGGGCACCCTCGGCGCGTACGGTCGGCGAGGACGCCTTGGGCCCGCCTCGAGCACCGTGCGACTCGTCGCGGTGCTGCCGCAGCGCCTCGAGGCTTTCATACGCGTTCGAACAGTCAGGGCAGTAATGAAAAGGCACCGTCGCCACCGACTTCAGCACGTCCTCGAGGTTCATTTCGCCTACTTACCGTTTTCGTTAGGTTGTATGTGTCTGTGCGAATGTTCTTTTCCCCGCCGCCCCATAGGCCGGTGCCCCACGTCACCTTGGATTGTTCGCGGTAGGCTCCTCGCCGCATTCCATTTTACGCGATAAATGAGACCTCCCCTCTCTCATCCGCCCCCTCTCTTCCCTGCCAAAGGGGATCGGGATGGGCCCCGGGCCGCATGCTCAACTCCGCTCTCAAAGGATCACAACAGACCGAACAAATTGCCCAAGTTCAATGAACGTGCCGCGGCCGTCACCGTCGTGGGGTGCTCGTCGTCGTCGTCCTCGTCGTCCTTGATGACGTCGGTGTCCATCTCGCCCGTCCCAGGCGATGCGCCCTGTTGGTGGGGGTGGACCGGCGGCGCCGCGGCGGCCGGCGCCTGCGGCTGCCTGGCAGCCATGGCCGGGGCCTCTCGCCCTCGCTTGGCGACGTGCGGTGATGGGGGGGGGAGCCCACCAGCGGATGGGGTGGCAGGCACCCCGGAGGGCGGCCGCCGCGGCACGCTGCGAGCTGGGCCTGGCTCCCCGCCGCCATGATTCGGAGGACCGAGATGACCTCCTTCTCCGCGCCGCGGCGGCGGCGGTGTCTGATGATTCCCCACTGCCAGCGTCACGGCGGACATGCCCCACTGGCCCGCGATGCCGTTGAGTTCGTTGACAGACGCCCTTTCCGCGGCTGAGAGCGTCGCATGGCCGGCGACCAAGTGGGCACACAAGCCGCGCAGAACGCGAAGGGTGCTTTCGAGAATGTCGATGAGTCGGTGCCGCACGTCCGCGACCAGCACTTCACACGCGACGACGACAGCCGACGTCGAGGATGTCTCGAACGATGCACCCCCCGTGCCCGCAGCCTCGGTTGGATAGGGAGCCGCGAATCGAGGACTTACTCCACCACCCGCGCCGCTGGGTTTGGTCGCCACCGTTTGCAACTCGTGAACTTGCTTCGCCGCCGCCGCGATCTGAGCAAGGGCGGCGGCTCGCGACTCCGGGCTCAGCCCCTCGCCGGACAAGGAAAATGGTCGCGCCTGTGTGGATAGATAGTTCGCTCGATCCTCCAACCTCCGCGCGGGTTCAAACGCCGCGGCGAAACGCCGGACACGCTCCGCGGCTGAGGCGACTAGATCATCGACAGTCTCCATTTCCTGCCGCGCCCGGCGACTCGCCTCCCGCACGTTGTCCATCGCCACCTTGTTGATGCGAAAAAGTTGACTCTCCAGCGATCGTCGCGTGCCCCCCTCGAAGGCCTGCGACCCTTCTCCCATGCCGTCCGGCGTCGTGGACAACTCGTCGGCGACCAACTGACCCATCAGACTGATGCGTTCGTGCAGAGCGTCGAGCACATCTTCGCCCCGAAGCACACGAACTAGTCGGACGAGAGACTCAACGGTGTCGCCGTCTTCGCCGATGACATCCGTTGGGGGTTCGCCGCCGTGCCGCACCGCGGCCCCGTGCCAAGAAGGACCGGATGATCCTTGGCCCCCGTCGCGGCTGGGGTCGACAGGGGTATCCTGCGTCGCGGTGACGCCGCCGGATGACCGTTGTTCGTCCAGCGCCCCTTGCGACGATGACGACGGCGTGGGTGGCTGCGCTCCCGTGGCGCTCACCGTGGCGTTGAGCGAGCTGCTCATCAAGTTCCACAGCGACCCGGCGAGCGACGACGGTTGGTGGTGTGAGACGACGGCGCCAGCAGCGTTCGGCGTGATGGGATGCGATGTCGCCGTTTGCATACGCTGCGCGAGATGTCCACTGACGGACGAACACGAAAGCAAAAGTTGAGATGCGACACGATCGGGGGGCCCAATGCGAAAGAGAGAGAGAGAGGGGTGAACGAATATGAATGACCTGCGGCTGCATTTCGAGTGAGAGAGGAGAGAGAGAGTGACACAACGCAATCGTCGTGAATAGGTCGCTAGTGAGTCGCACCAGCGGATTGGTGAGAGCTGCAGGAGGAGGAAGATGGGCATATAGTGCGAATACTGGAATGACGATGTGTAATGACGCTCTGCGTGCGTTGGCCTTTTGGACACTACTCTCACTCCGTCGGCGAGGCGGCCGACGCGGCTTCGACACTCGCGTCGACGATATGCCGCACGCGCGCCTCATACTCGGTACGGTTCACGCGCATCAGCTCCGCAGCCGCCGCATTCGCTGGGGAGTCCAAATTGGGGTCGGCGAGCATCGACTGTATCGAAAGGATCAACGACACGACGTCCGTCGAAGGCGACCAATGCGACTTCAGAATGTCCATGCAAATTCGGCCATCGTTGTAAACGTTAGGGTGGAACATTGGCGAGATGAACTTGACGGCCGGCGGTTCGTTGGGGTAGTTCTCGGTGAACTCGATGCGCAGCCTAAAAATGCCGCCCTCCCAGCAGGTGGTCTCCGGCCCCTCAAACATGGCCTCCCACACCCGGATGTCGTCGCCCGCGGGTCCGGCTGTGATGGTGTCCGGCGCGTGGGCAAGCCCTCTCAATTCGCCTTGAAGGCGCCGCAGACACTGAGCGGAAATGTCCGCGCGGTTCATGTGGCCGTGTCACTCTCTCTCGCAACGACGAGAGGGAGAGAAAGAGGGGAACTTCACGCAACACATCATCCCGTCCATGTTGACCGAGCTGAAGAACATTATCCAATCGTCGTGGTTTCGCGGCACGCGGGAAGTTAGTCGGCTGGTCGCCGGGCGCAAAACAACAACAAGGGCCCTGGAAGGCAAGAAAAATACTGAAACGGGCAGGAGGGCCCACCGAAGAGAGGGGGCGCGTTTCCTCGCGGGCACCCACCCCCATGCTCTCTCCTTGCTCCCGATCCGACGTTGATTTCTCAGCATCGCAGACATTTTTCTCCCCCCCTACTTCACAGAAAGGGCGGGGGATGGGGTGAGAGAGTTACTGTTGCTGACACTGCGGTCCTCCGGCGCCCTGCTGCATGGCGGCGAGCATCTCCGGGGTCATGCCGGGCGGCATGCCGGGCCCAGGGTGCCCTGCTGGAGCTTCATCATCATCGTCCTCCTCCTCGTTGCCCTCCCCCTCCTCCTCCCCTTCCTCGTGATCCTCCCCGGCGGCCGCGGCACCCACTGCGGAAGCGCTCTCGCCGACCTCTTGCATCGCGGAGTCAAACAACTCGCGAATCTCACGATCGCTGAAGCCGAGCTCGACGGCCATGGCGCCCACGCCGAGCACGCCCTGCGCGAAGGAAGATTCGACTTTCTTCCGCTTCATCTGCGAAAGCTGCGCCGCCTTCATTTTCTCAAAGGCGGCTGCCCCCGCGGCCCCGGATTCATCGTCGTCGCCGCCGCCGTTTCCACTCTCTTCCTTGTTCGGCCCGTCCGCTTTGTCGCCACTGCTGTGCTCAGCTCCGGTCCCAGGAACGGGTGCTGATCGCTCGTCGCTCGCGCATCCCGCCGCCCCGGTTTCCAGAATGTTTGCCGCGGCTTCCAACTTGAGCGCGGTGAAGTTAGCCTCGGTGCATGGCCACTGAGCTTCATCGATCTCGTGCGAGTCGAGGTCTTCGAACTCGACTAATACTTTGGCACCTGTAGAAAAAGGCGACAGGCCGAGAATGTCAGGGAGGGCTAATCCAGCGGCCTTCCCCTTGGCCTCGAGTTGCTTCAAGTGGAGAGGGCCGATGGCAACGCCGCCGACCATGAGCAGTCCCACTGGGGCGCCAGTCATCGACGGCTTTGCGACGACCGTGCGGTTCGCATGATCGACCGTCACTGCGTAAAAAGGGCTAGCCATATTATTCTGTGTGCTGAGAGATTGGTCGCAGGAGGGGGGGAGGGGGAAACGCGGTGGCAAGAAAAATGACGCTAAGACACACCTAGGCAGCACAATGAACAATCGATCTTCTTGCTCGGTGGGGGCCGGTGGAGCAGATTCAACGCGAGTGCACCCATCGCCCTAAGTCAATCAGTCACGGCGCCCGACCGAGAAGCGGGCCCAACGAGGCGGCGATCGTCCGCCGCGCAGCGTCGGAAAGGGTGGTGCCGATGAACACGATGACCATCTGCACCCCATGCGATGGTCCCAACAACGCGCGATCCGAGTCGTTAATCCGCTTTGACAGATCCATGGCGACGAAGCCGCGCTCGTCTTGGTGACGAGACATCGTCGCCTCGACCCACTTATCGAGCGCCAAGGTGAAAGCCACCTCGGCCCCCGGTTCGTCGAGAAGCACTTCGCGATACTCGAACTGCCGATCGACACTCTGCCAGGAATACCAGGCGGCTCGACCTGAAGCCGTTTGCCCCCGGACTTGAGGCAGGAGGTCGTCGATCGCCTTGAAGTAACCTTTGCTCCGACAGGCACCAGTGAGGGGTGTGCCGGTGGCCATCGCGCTGAGGAGGGTGGACAACGGCACCGTCAGCGGTGACCGCGAAAAGAGCGTGAAGGTCGAAAAGCCATACATGTCGGCTTCCGTGGGGCCGTCGTCGTCGTCGTCATCGTTTGGGGGATGGCACGATCTAAACCGATCGACGTCGAAGGGCGATGCCCAGAAGAGTTCGGCCGGAAGCGACCCAAACTGCGTTTCCACGATGGCGAGATGGCGGCAGCGGTGCGTCAAGTCTCCGGCGTCAAGCGGCGGCTGAGTGCCCGCGATGGCAGCCTCCCCCGCCAGCGGTGCGCATCGTAATTGCAGCTGTCGCAGCTGGTTGGCGACTCTGTCGGCGATGGTGCCGTCCACGCGACTGGTGGTGTCGCACCGGTCCATCTTATTCAGCACGAGGGTGGTCGCCGAGAGCACCTGTGACACTCGCAGCGGCGCGGCGGCCGCGTCTGACGCGCGCCAAAATGCTGGCGCGTCGAGCACCACGACAATGTTGGCAATGCGTATTTGTCCATGCGCAAATAGTTCGCTTTTCAACACCGCGTGGACCGCGAACTGCACGTCGGCCAAGCCAGTGGTTTCCACGATAATTCCGGCAGGCGACGCATGCCACGACGGCTCCGTTCCACCGTCTCCATCCAGCAATTGCGGACTGCCGCGTCGCTGCTGCGCGTCTAGCGATCGAACGCTCGCCTCCAGCGCTTTGATGAACTCGCCGCGCTTGGAACAACAGATGCATCCCCCAGATATTTCTTGAATGTCGGCGAGGAGAACGGAAGTTGTTGTCCCCGCCGACTGGCCATCGTCGCCCCGCCACTGGGCTCCATCAACGTTGAAGTGCGAGAAATCGTTGACAATCAGCGCTACCTTCGAGGGCACCACCACGCCGGACCACCCCCGCGGCGAATCCTTCGTTGGGGGTTGCGGTCGTGGGAGGTGCGTGAGTGCATGCCGGATGAGGGTCGACTTGCCCGAACCGAGGTAGCCGGCGACGATAACAACGGGAATGGCCTCCACCGAACGCAGCTGACC
>ERZ1292633.4399-Hain-H41-02um-R1-4399-length-13059-cov-4_pt1 | contig 13059 bp, 16 predicted proteins | sample MGYA00564406_ERZ1292633 | MGnify/ENA primary metagenome ERZ1292633 (study PRJEB36523, sample SAMEA6512639) | groundwater metagenome | collected 2019-01-08 | study: AquaDiva: Metagenomics assemblies of 32 groundwater samples
CAGACTCGAAGTAAGCGAAGCTTGCTTCTCGCAGACTCGAAGTAAGCGAAGCTTGCTTCTCGCAGACTCGAAGTAAGCGAAGCTTGAAGTAGCCTATAATTTGACTTCTGAACTCGAATTGCCACAATACAAGTGACCTGGGCCTGGATTATCAATTTTGGGACTGAGTACGAATACCTCTTCAGCCTAATGATGATCGTCATTACATTCGCATTATATGTAACAGCATCAGTTGTCTTTCTCAGAGCCAAATAATGGTGATTTTGCACGACGAACTGCTCAAGCTTTTATACAAGCCGAATTTTTTATTCGAAACTATATACTAGCTTGAGCACGTTTTACCTCACCAATTCCCCGTTTTTAAATCACCGTCTGGAATTTGTTTTGGCCCCCATAAGCGTGTGTGAAGAATCCATGACTGAATTTGCGAATTCAAAAATGCAAAAATCTGTTTAAGGCTGGCACCATGCGTGCCAGAAGAGCTTTTTTGCATAACATGAGCAAATGATGGAATGGCTGATGAGCACTAGCGCGCACTTTCTTTGGTTCGTTTCTTTATGCGAGTAAAGAAATGAACAGCTTGTCTTTGACACTCAATTTGTGATCGGAAGCAAGTGACTCCGTTTTATATAGTTAAACGGCTGTCTTAAAATCCCGATGAAGTAGAGCAAAGCTCACTTCATGGGATCCCGTTAGATGCTGTAAACAGCTATCTAACTGGGACTGGGTGTAACACTCGTGCTAAATAAATAGCGAGGTTCGTTCACTCCTTAGAAAGGAGGTGATCCATCCCCACCTTCCAGTAGGGATACCTTGTTCATAATTTCTCCTCGTCTTTCGAGAGGTATGGACTATATCTTCATTCTCAAAAAAGCAACCTTTTCGGGGTGACTCGAACTAATAATTTTGGCGAATTTTAAGTAAGATTTTGCTCTTACAAAAAACCTCCAATAATTCGGGTCAACTTTATAACTTGGGTTGTGCAATTTTCCGCAACTAATTCCAATTTTCTCGAGGTAAGTTTTTACTTTTAGTAAATCTTCTTTGTCTTTCTGACAAAAGTAGATGTAAAAACGAACTTTTGGACTTCTTGAAATCCCACCTTCTGCATCAAAATAGCCTCGAACATAATCAATTTTATCCTGAATGGAGCTTATCTTTGTATCTTTTAGCAAAGACTTGGAAAATTCTGTAATCCAAAGATCACGGTTTTTTCCTTCCTTATAGTTCCAAGCAGACATTCCTAAATTCTTGATTTCACTTACAAGAAACTTAGAAAATTCTTTTGATTGTGTCGCTATTCGATACGTGGTTTTTCTTTCAGTTGCATCGTGCAATAAACCAAGTAAATATTGTTTACTAATTTGAAAAGCTCGCGTGTAGTCTCTACGGAGTCCCCTCAATTTGAGGGGTTCCCTCGGTATTCCCATAATCCATTGTAGGACTTTAGGGTTCACCGATATAGCAAGATTTTACCCTGATATTAGTTCAGGGGTCGCAACAAATTTACGACTTAATCCTCATCGCTGATTCTACCTTGGATCTGCACAGCAGACCTTAAGGTATCTCCAACTTTGCTGACTTGACGGGCGGTGTGTACAAGACCCGAGAACGTATTCACCGTGGCGTGCTGATCCACGATTACTACCAATTCCACGTTCATGAGGGCGAATTTCAGCCCTCAATCCCCACTGAGAAGCCGTTTTTAGGATTAGCTCCACCTTACGGTTTGGCTACCTTTTGTCGGCTCCATTGTAGCATGTGTGTAGCCCCAGCTATAAGGGCCATGCTGACTTGACGTCGTCCTCGCTTCCATCTGAAATAAATTCAAATAGTCCCATATGATTATTTAACATACGGCAAGGGTTGCGCTCGTTACCCCACTGAAGGGAACACCCTACGGCACGAGCTGACGACAGCCATGCAACACCTGTGATACCTTCAAAATAAATTTTGATCATCCCACGTTTCTGCGGGACTAAAACGGTAACATGTCAAGGCTGGGTAAGGTTCTTCGTTTCGTCTCGAATTAAACCACATACTCCACTGGTTGTGCGGGTCCCCGTCAATTCCTTTGAGTTTTAGCCTTGCGGCCGTACTCCCCAGGCGGCTCGCTTAACGCGTTAGCTTACGGAACGTAGAATAAATCCTACATCCCTAGCGAGCATAGTTTACGGCTAGGAATACAAGGGTCTCTAATCCTTTTCTCTCCCCTAGCTGTCGTTCATCAGCGTTATTAGTTGGTTAGCTTCCTGCCTACGCCCTTGGAGTTCCTGATGATATCAACGTATTTCACTACTACACCATCAGTTCCAGAAGCCCCACCAACAATCAAGTCTGGTAGTATTACCTCCCTTCCCCCGGTTAAGCCGTGGTCTTTGAAAAGTAACTTTCCAAACCGCCTACGAAACGCTTTACGCCCAATAAATCCGGATAACGCTTGCACCCTCTGTATCACCGCGGCTGCTGGCACAGAGTTAGCAGGTGCTTATTCTCACAAGCTTCTCAGCTTGCGTAAAAGAAGTTTACGACCCGAAGGCCTTCATCCTCCACGCGGCATTGCGGCGTCAGACTTTCGTCCATTGCGCACAATTCCCGGTTGCTGCCACCCGTAGGTGTATGGGCCGTGTCTCAGTCCCATTCTGGGGGGTCACGCTCTCACGCCCCCTACCCGTCATAGCCTTGGTAGGCCTTTACCCTACCAACTAGCTGATGGGCGATAGGCTCATTCATCGGCGCGCCGTTAAGCGCTTTTCCCAAAGCGAAGCTTTGGTAACTAACAACTTACAACTCACAACTTCCAACGTTTTGTTGGCTGTTGTTTGCTGAAAGTCCGACAAAGTCGGACGTGTTGATAGTTCACAAGGCATCGCCTTGGGGTCATGCGGTATTAGCCCGTCTTTCGACGGGGTATTCCCCACCATTGTGTAGATTCCTATCTTATACTCAGCCGTTCGCAGCTGACGCAACCCACAACACTCAACCACCAACCTTCAACTTTTTGGAGAAACCTCCGAGTTGATTAACAACTGATTCACAAAGACTTAATAAGTTCTTATAAGTAGATTCTGAGATCAATTTATCCGAATAGGCCACATTTAGAGCCGAAGCCGTTTCGTTAGCTGAACCCATCGAATTCTCAAGATATCTATTAAAATCTTTGTCCGATTTTTTAGCGGAACCTTCTGCGATATTTAAGACTATCGAAAGAGAACTCCTTAAAATTTGATTTTTTAAGTAATCAAACTCTCTTGGAAATTTCCTTGTAATCTTAACTATTTCTCGATGTAAATCTTCTGAGTCACCGTAAACCTTAAATTTCAAAAATCTGAAGCTCATAATTTCATCTTAGCAGAAAGTTATTTGTTGTTTGTTGGAAGCTAGGTGTTGCGGGCTACGCCCGCTCTACTTGCATGCCTAAGGCATGCCGCCAGCGTTCATCCTGGACCAGGATCAAATCCTCAAATAGTGACGAGAACTTTAAAAGTTCTGTCTTTGTACTCTCCCGATCACAAATTGAATGTCAAGGAGCTCATGCGAAGCAGTTGCTCCGCAGTCCCGTTAGATGCCGAAGGCTATCTAATGGGACAAAGTCATCAAAAGTAATACGTTTCAGGTTTCCATAACCGTCTGAAAAACTGTACTTACCACCTTTTTAAGGCTATTTGAAGTTGTTACCCTGAAGGGAAGTTAACCTCTTTGAGAATAAAAAAACCGCTTAAATAGCGGTTTGCCTTGAGGCTAAATGCCATCTATTTGAGCTTTTTACACATCTTTTAGATGGAATAAAGTCACCTTTATTCATCTCGTATGGGTATTATAACGGGTACAGCAAGCCGTTGCAAGCTTTACATTTTGCCTGACTATTGACTCCTCAGTTTGAGTGTTGTATTCTAATTACAACAGAGGAATGGAGGTGAAAATAATGAATTTTGGAAGCTTTTTCCGAGAAAAAAGGTTGGGAGGTGGGCTTACTTTGAGAGCGTTTTGCAGCAGGTATGGTTTCGATAGTGCATACATAAGCAGGCTAGAAACAAACAGACTAAATCCACCAAACGAAGAGGAGAAACTATCCGCTCTCGCAAAAGCTTTGGGCCTAAAACAAGAGGGCGAGGATTGGATAAAATTTTTTGACCTAGCCTACCAAGCCAAAAAGGAATTACCGCCTGACGTCAAAAAAGAGGCATCAGAAATCCTTTCGCTTGTTCCAGCTTTCCTTAGAACTCGCGACGGGAGAAAAATTGACAAAAACAAGATTAAGGAATTGGTCGATTTTCTGTCAAAAAAAACTGGCGAGAATTAAATAAATGGGAATATCCCCCGAAAAATTAAATTATGCCCAAATAAAGGAAATTGCTGAAGGGTTCCTAAAAAAGTATCATCCAGACTTGTCTGTCCCCGTACCGGTAGATGATATTGCAGAATTAAAACTCGGTTTTGGCCTTGTAACAATTCCATTGTTAAAATCTTCGTTTGACATTGATGGTTTTATAAACTCAACTTTTGATCAAATCACAATAGATGATGATATTTTTAACTTATATGAAGAGAGATCCAGATTCACTATTGCACACGAACTTGGTCACTGGGTTCTACACTCTTCAATTTATAGCCGATTTAAAATCCAGACTCCAGACAACTATCTTGATTTTCAAAATAGGATAACTGAGGAGGATCAAAAGTGGCTGGAGATACAAGCCAATATATTTGCTGCCTGTTTCCTAGTTCCAACATCCAAACTTAAAGAGGAATTTTCCCTAACTTTAAAAGAGGAAATGGTTCCTTCAGGTGCAAGTGAGGAATATTTTATTCCACTCCTTGAACAACTTCCTTTAAAATTTAAAGTATCTTGGGCAGTGTTATACAGGAGAATGCAAAAAGAAGGACTTATTAAAGACTTATAAACACCAAATTTCTCCCCACGGACTTGTTCAGATAAGCGTTTGTGAGGATTCCGTGTTTTATTTCCAATAGGTGAGGTATTTCTTGATTCGTTCTTTGGGCAAACAAAGAATGAACAAATTGTTTCAAATTTCTATACTTTATTATTTAAAAATGTAAGCCGCGTTTGGGCATGGCACACCAAAAATCTAGCAAGCAACATTGGCAGTTTACCTTCAGCTACAAGCGTACCAGCTTCAATTACGACTTCTCTTATTTGATCAAGGCACACTGCACTGTCCAGGTGTTCGCGTAGAGACTTTACCTTTATAGTTACATCGTCTGGAGGAGCCTCAGTTACCACGCCTTCAACTACTGTCATTACTATTATTTGTAAACCTATAGAGATATATTATCAAGTCCCATTATCTATTTCGCTCATCAAATCTAGCTTCGGAGGTAAAAAAATGGTAAAATCGGTGTCTGAGATGGTTGGCCCCATCGTCTACAATTTGCGAAGGCAAAGTGCCATACGATGGGACATGCACATTTTAAATTTTAATATGGCCCCATCGTCTACAATGTGCACTCTGGGCACAGTGCTACACGATGGTGAGTTTTGCCAAGTTTACTTGGCCCCATCGTCTATCGGTTAGGACATTTGGTTTTCATCCAAATAAGCAGAGTTCGACTCTCTGTGGGGTCACTCGTCAGAACTCAACCTAAGCGCTTCGCTTCCGACAAAGTCAGAAGCATTCGCTTTTTGCGGTTGGTTCCTCCTCTCAAAATTGCTTTGCAATTTTGTTAGAAACAAAACAAAATTTCCTAGAAATTTTGAAAGGAGCAGCCGATAAGCGTCAGTACCTAAAATTTTAATTTTGAGGTACGATTAGCGCATCGAGTTGCAACGCGGGCCCTTAGCTCAATGGTAAGAGGATCTTGCCATTTTTCTAAGGTCCCTGCACATTCGTTTAGGGCCCTTAGCTCAATGGTAGAGCAATTCCCTTTTAAGGAAGCGGTTCTGGGTTCGAGTCCCAGAGGGCTCACTCGTCGCGAATGCGACGATTGCTTTCGTTTCTCGCTTAATTAATTTAAGCTTGAAACTTCAGCTTTTCGTCGATCGTTCCTCTCAAATTATTTCATAATTTGTTTTTACAAAATTACAAAGTAATTTTGAGACGAGAAATAGCGAAGCGAATAGCAAAAAGCGTAAGCTGTTTGCACAAGCGAAGCTTATTTCGAGGACGTTGGGGGATCGTCTAACGGTAGGACAACAGTTTTTGGAGCTGTTTATCGGGGTCCGAATCCCTGTCCCCCAGCCAAGCATATGTATAAACTTGGCGCAAAGGATTTGAGGAAAACACCTCCTACTCCCGAAACATTTAAGACCATCAAGAGAAACCCGATTTACTTGGTTCTGGACAGGGTTATTGATACTTATAATATTGGTTCTATTTTTCGTCTTGGAGATGCCATTGCGGTTGAAAAAATTTATATCTGCGGAGAATCGGAATATCCTCCATCATCAAGAATTCATAAAGCAGCGGTTGGAACAGAAGAATGGGTACTATGGCAGAAGGTAGAAAAAGTAGAAGAAGTAGTAAAAGTATTAAAGGCACAAGGGGTACAAATCATAGCCGTTGAACAGTCCCCACTAAGTACTCCGTACTCTGTACTAAGTACTAAAGTTAAATTTCCTGTTGCCATTGTCGTTGGCAATGAAACTGATGGAGTCAGTAAAGAAATTTTGGACTTGGCGGATATAATTGTTGAGCTCCCCATGTTCGGCGTCAATAAATCATTCAACGTTTGGGGTAGTTGTGCAGTTGTTGCCTACAAAGTTATAGAGTCCCTCATCTGGAAGCCATACAGACCTCGAAGAAGGAGATTTACTTAAATGGAGGACTCCATATCTTTCCAACTATAAGCTCCGGCAAAGTTCTTTGTATTAATATAAAATCCGGGAGTTCCGCTAACTCCAATCTCGCCCGCAATAACTTCATCTTCTGCAAGCTTCTTGTCATATTTGTCGCTATCAAGACAAGCTTTCAGTTTATCTGTGTCGGCGCTGCCTTCAAGAAAATCTGTCAGCTCTTTTGATTTGGCTTTATCGTTCAAAACTACCTCGTTTAAGAGTTTGTAACCTGCATTACTATAAAGTTTGTCGTGAACTTCCCAGTATTTTCCCTGGTCGTTTGCGCAGTATAGCGCTCTTGTTCCCATTTCTCCGTTTCCGTGTCCATTTCTATAAATAAATGCGTAGGAGGCTTTGCCGGCATCAACTAGTTTTTTCATTTCAGGAGTCGGGGGTATGTAGGTTCCGCCGTCAGAAGCATATGTAAACCTGTCACCCATTTGTTTAGCTAGTTCTGGGTTTTTGCCCCCAGCAATATGACAAAACGGACAAGAAGGATCCGCAACTTCTATAAAAAGAGTTTTTGCGTCGCTTTTGCCGAACTTAACTGCAGCTCTTTCAAATGCAGACTTTACCTGGTCCTGACTTAACTGAGCAACGGGTTGGGCGCCAGTAGTTGTAGTGGTTGTTGTAGTACCCGTACTTGGGATAACCCCATTTTTAAGGTTTGATACTTCCTTAAATAGGTACCCCAACCCAAAAGCAAAACCAACACTAATTAGCAGGAGGATTGGAACAAATCTTTCAAATAGTCTGGATTTTGAAGCTGGTTCATCAGGCATCCGTCTATTCTGCATGAATCGAGAAAAAAAGTCAAAGCCCAAATTCAATTACAAGCCCATAATCTTGACTTCTAAAGGTGGTAGTAGTACCCTTAGCTTCAACTGGACTAGAAAACTTTGGTTTGAAGGCTAACCTGTAGTTTTCTTTTTCAAATCGTGTTCTCTTGCACACTATATCTTAAAGAAAGGAGGAGGAGATGCCCACCCAAGGTGTTTATGCCGGAATACATTATATCGTGGCTGAGAAAAACGGCAAGAAATATATTGGCCTGGGGCCTGCCGGAATCGCACTAGCGACTCAAGGCGCCAATATGAAGCTGCTCGACGACATTGGCGATCAAGATCCTGACGAAGTCATGGAAGCTTTGTTTGCCTCAATCCCCCAACCCAAATAAGCAAGAGAAAAACCGCCTAGGGCTTTTATAGACTATGCGGTTTTTTGTTGTCTTTTTTCCTTTAAGCGTTTGTGAGGAAACCATGAGTGAACGAGTGAATTCAAAAGAGCAAAAGCAGCACTTCGCTTGACGAAGTAGTAATCTTTTGCATAAATGAGTGAGCGAATGAATGGATGACGAACAAAGAGCGCGCCCTTTCTTGTTTCATTCTTTGGGCGAGCAAAGAATGAAAAGTTGATGTTTGAGAAAAATTAACTATTTATCTCCTGAAGATAGGCCAGTGTATCCATTGCAGCCATGCAACCGAAACCAGATGCTGTTATAGCCTGCTTGTATTTGTGGTCCTCCACATCCCCTGCAACAAAGATTCCGGGAACGGAAGTTTTTGTTTTATCGGAAACCAATACGTACCCCTTTTCATCCAAATTTATTTTTCCCGAGAATACTGTTGTTGATGGAGTATGCCCAATTGCTATAAATAGTCCATCGAGTGGAAACTCGCTATTTTCATTTGTTTTATTGTTTTTCAGTATTACTTTTTCTACTTTTTCTACCCCTATTACTTCTTGTATTTCAGTGTTCCAAAGTATTTTTATTTTAGGATTTGCCCTAACTTTCTCCTGCATAGCAACTGAAGCTTTAAATTCTTCACGCCTATGGATAATAGTTACCTCAATTGCATATTTAGAAAGAACCAAAGCCTCCTCCATTGCACTGTCCCCCCCGCCCACTACTGCAACTTTTTTATCCTTGAAAAATGGCGCGTCGCAGGGAGCGCAAGAAGAAACTCCGCGCCCAATGAGTTTAGATACTCCCGGTACATCAAGCCATTTGGTTTCTGCTCCCGTTGCAATAATTATTGATTTTGCCAGATATTCTACTCCGCCTGAAGTTATTTTAAATGGAAATGAAGAAGTATCAACCGACTCTACATTTTTTTGTAAAAATTCCGCTCCGAACATTTGGGAATGTTCCCTCATTTTGGCCATCAAGTCAGGTCCCATTATTCCTGGGAGAGCAGGAAAATTATCAACTTCCGTGGTAAGCATTAATTGTCCTCCCCAAACTTCACCGCCAAAAATAATTGTGGAGGCGGCGCCACGGGTAGTATAAATTGCGGAAGTTAAACCCGCGGGACCGGAACCAATAACGGCCACATCCCAAGGTCCCTTGGGATCACTAGGTTTGGATGAAAAAATATGTTGGTCCATATAAACATCAAGAAGGAGGGCCTAACGCCCTCGCTTCTAATTTTCTATCAAAAACTCATCAAACAGTCGGTGTAGGAACTGGTGGCGGTATTGTCCCACCTGGCGTTTCTTCTACCTTTGGTTGTTCTCCCATTGGGGGAACAACTGGTACTTCACCTACTGGTGTCGGCTCTGGTGTATTCATCGGAGCTGGCGGCATTGTTGGATCAACTGGTACTGTTGGTACAGTAGCGTTTGGATCAACTGGTGGCGTTCCTGTTGGATTAGTTGTATTTGGGTCCATTAATAATCACCTCTTTTCTAAATTCCTTTTTTTCCCAGTTAGAAAGTCCTTCGGACTTCTAACGGGACCACGTTTGATAGCAAAGCTTATCAAACTGTGGCCTGCTTAATCAAATTCTCGTAAGTTAATTTTCCCGAAAACCCTACCGCTCTCCCAATTTCTTTACCCTCTTTAAAAAGAATTGTTGTTGGAATTGACATTACTCCGTAATTCCCAGAAATGGCGGGGTTTTTGTCAACATCAAGTTTCATTATTAACACTTTATCTTTATAAACTTCGGATAACTCCTCAAGTACAGGTTCTGCAAGTTTGCATGGTCCGCACCATGTTGCCCAAAAGTCAACAAGAACTGGAGTTTTACTCTGAAGAACCTGCACCTCAAAATCTTTATCTGTAGTATTTGCGACCATACGTTAATTAATATACCTTTGTGACAGGTTGGAAGTCAATCATTAAATTACGGCGCAGGTGGAGGAGATGGAGGAGCTTCTTGTGGGGCAGGAGCTGGTTCTGAAGGTTGAGGTTGTGTTTGACTGTTAGGTGCACAATTACTTCCATTCCAATAATATCCAGATCCGCAGCCTGTTGAAGGACCTGAGGATGTACTTCCAGGATTTGACCCTCCAACACAGTAGCCGCCATTGGGATTTGATGGTTCTGGAACCCAATTACTTCCAGAAGGGCATGATCCGCTATTCGTAGGCGAAGTATTTGTATAATTGGTACCACCAGAAGAACCACTATGTATGCAGCTGCACGCATTATTGTACCAACCTTGACATGTTCCGCCGCCAGCACGACACGCAGCTTCTTGTGATTCTCTGCTAGGAGAACCAGAGTAAGTACCACTACCAGTATTTGAAGATCCAGAATAATTATTTATCGTTGTTCTACAAGAACATGTTCCATAATCCCACCAAGCATTATTTCCACATCCAGCGGGAGGCATAGGACAGGAACTCCCTGTATTGTTTCCCCCTCCAGAATTAGACTGTTTACACTCTCCTGAGTTATCTTGATAAAATCCCTGGCCACATGATTTCTGTTGGATACAACTTGTTCCATTCCACCAAGAACCAGACGCACATCCACCTGTCGGTGGAGGATTGTAAGTCTCGCATTTTCCATCTCTAAACGTTTGTCCAGGTAAACAATACCCTACGGTATAAACAGGACTTGGGAACCCTCCATCAGAAACTGATCTAGGCGCACAATAACCCCCTCTTGAATTGGTTGATTCAGGTACCCAACCATACCCAGATGGACAATTTCCAGAAGAACTCAAACCACCACGGGAATTTGCCGCCTCAGGATTATCGGAATAACATGCTGCCCCAGGAGAAGGTCTGTGGTACCCAGAAGGACAAGGGATTTCTCTAAAATTGGGGTCAGTAGCTGTAAATTGATAATTAGGCACACAATAACCACCATTTGGCATAAAATTAACCGAGGCCCAGTGATACCCTGTACCACAAGCTTGAGTTTGAGGAACATTTCTTCTCTCCTCGGTCGATCCAAACTTATCAGATAATGCTTTAAGTCTCGCATAGGAAGGGTCATTCAAAAGATCTGGGTTTTTATTAATAAGATTATTTACATACTGTGCATCTTCTTTTGTTGGCCTAATTCTCTCAACAACTTCCTGATATTTTTGTAAATAATCTGGTCTATTTCTTAAGAAATCTTGATTAATAAGATCTGGCCTAATTGTATTCTGAAGTTCCTCAAGTCTGACACTTGGAACCCACCATTGTCTTAAATCTCCAGGAATTATTTCTCCAGCCCTATATGTTTTGGCAAACTCTTGGAGTTTCTCAACTGTAGCATCATTAGGTTTTTCAGTCTCAAGTTTTTTAAGCTCCTGAAACTTTTTGATCTCTTGAACTGTATAAAACCCTTGTGGATATTTTTCAAGTGATGTTTCATCAAATTTCTTGAAATCTGACTCTGGAAAGAGATTTGCACTAACATATTTTCTAAGTTCATTTCTTGCTTCTTTCCTAGTATCAGAATCAATTACTTTATTTACTTCTTCAGGAGTCAAAATCCCCAAAGCTTCAGTTGCTTTTAACCTATTTACAACACTTTCAGGAACAGCTGGTCTATGCTCAACATCAGCAACAGTGTCAACTGCTAATTCACTGGCAGAAATCGCCTTGTCAATTCCAATGGTTGCGGCTTCAGGTGCGGCAAGTGCTACTTCTTCCAAAACTAAGTTGTGTCTTGATGCTTCTTGATCAACTTCATCAGCAAAATCTTTTATATCTTGGCCTCTATTGTTAAGATTTTCTAAATTCTGTGAAATCGACTTCATTATACTTTCATAATTTCTAGCTAAAGAATTTAAAGCACCAACATTTCCTTCTAAAGCAACCTCCTGCATTTCAGCAAGTCTTTCACCAGCAAATTCAAGCCTAGCTTTCTCTCTTTCTTTACCATCAAAAGTAAATAGCAAAGTCAAATTCTCTTCTCCTCTTTTTAATAGGTAAAGGGGATTACCAGGAGCTATATCTTTAATAAAATCAAAGAAATAATTATGTTGTTGAAAATTCTTATAATCAGTATCTGTAGACTCCAACCCCAATACTCTTTCATCGACAGAATAAGTATTCCAGTCGTAATATGAAGAGGGATTCTCAAGCGCCCTAACAGGAGAAACAAAAAAAATAATCAGCAAAAAAGACACAATGAGGACAGATATATTTCTCACTCTACAATAAGAATGGCATTTCTACAAAATCTGTCAAGAACCATTTAGATTTTAATCTAAATCATCACACTGAAAAATCAGATCCTGATTTTATTTAATCTTAATGAATTTAAAACCACAGAAATTGAAGATGCTGCCATGGCAAAACTGGCAAGCATTGGGTTAAGAAGCCCCAGTGCTGCCGCCGGAATCAAAATTACGTTATATCCAAAAGCCCAAAACAAATTTTGCTTGATAATGCTCATTGTTCCCCGACTTAAATTTATGGCTGATAAAATTGAGCTGAAATCTTTATTTAATAGCGTAATTCCTGCAGATTCCATAGCAACATCTGTTCCCGTTCCCATCGCAATTCCAATGTCAGCTGCGGCAAGCGCCGGCGCATCATTGACACCATCCCCTACAAATGCAATTGTTCCTTTGTCACTTTGTAACTCTGTAACTTTTCCCGCCTTTTGGTCAGGCAAAACTTCTGCCATAACATTTTTAATCCCAGCTTGAGCGGCAATAGCACTAGCCGTTCGTTCATTATCCCCTGTCACCATCCATGTCTCAATATTTTTACTATTTAATTTTTCTATTACTTCCTTGACGCCGTCTTTCAATTTATCAGCAACCGCAATATAACCCAAAAATTTACGGTCCAAAGTAAGTCCCATCACAGTTTTACCATCTTCTTCCAATTTTTCTATTTCGTTATTCTTCTCCTCAATTTTGCCAAAGAAATACTGTTTGCCGTTAATTTCTCCTTCGATACCCTTGCCAATTATAGCTTTAAAATTCTGGGCGCTTGGAAGTTTTATCCCTTTTGACTTGACGTAAGAAATAATCGCCTCGCCCAATGAATGTTCAGATCCCAGCTCAAGTGCGCCCACGATCGGA
>ERZ1292633.4400-Hain-H41-02um-R1-4400-length-13057-cov-7_pt1 | contig 13057 bp, 13 predicted proteins | sample MGYA00564406_ERZ1292633 | MGnify/ENA primary metagenome ERZ1292633 (study PRJEB36523, sample SAMEA6512639) | groundwater metagenome | collected 2019-01-08 | study: AquaDiva: Metagenomics assemblies of 32 groundwater samples
CGCTCGGATGATCAATGCTTCTTGCCATTGCGGCGGCGTGCGCTTCACCGTCGACCCCAGCGGAATCGACGAAAATATCCGCCAACGCGACCCTCGGCGCCTGGTCGTCAAGCTCGCGCGGCTCAAAGCGCTCGACGTCGCCCGCCGCCATCCCGGCTGCCTCGTGCTCGGCGCGGACACGGTCGTCGTCTGCCGCGGCCAGATACTCGGAAAGCCTCGCGACCCAGAAGACGCCGTGCGCATGCTCGAACTGCAGTCAGGACGCTGGCAGCGCGTTTTGACCGGCACCGCGCTGGTCTGCGGCAAAAGGGTGTACACCGATTTAGCCGTCTCACGAGTGCGCGCGCGCGCACTCGACGGCCGACGGCTTAAGCGCTTGGCGGGAAAACACATGGACAAAGCCGGAGCCTACGCCATCCAAGATCGAAACGATCCCCTCGTGGCGAGCGTCGTCGGGGATCGAGACAACGTCGTCGGCCTGCCGATGCGCTCGGTTAAGCGTCTTTTGTCGCGGGCGCGGCGGGCAGCGTGAAGTAGAACCGCGCGCCTTTAGGCTTGGCGTCATCGATGCCGATGATGCCGCCGTGACGCAAGACCACCTTCTCGCACAGCGCCAGCCCCAAGCCCACGTTGCCGACATGCCTTTTGACGTCTTTTTGGAAGAATTTCCGGAAGATGTGCTCGCGGGCGTCGGGCGGGACGCCCGGACCGGAGTCGCTGACCTCGACAAGAATGAGGCCCTCTTGTTCGATCGCGCTGATAAGAACCCGTTCCCCGGCGGGCGTATGCTCGACCGCGTTGTGGACCAGGTTATCGAGCACGCGCCGCAGCAGCGCGCCGTCGCCCAAGACCGGCCGCAGCTCCCGCTCGGGCAAGGACAATTCAAGCCTTTGCTTTCGATCGGCGGCGATCAAACCAAAATCTCTGGCGCAATCCCGGGCCAGGGCGCCGATATCCACCGTTTCGCTAAACGCCTCGGACTGGGACTCCTCCAATTTCGCGAGCTGCAGCACGTCTTCGACCATGCGCTGAAGACGGGCCGTCGACATCTCCAGCAATTCAAAAGTCCGTTTGTTGTCTCTCTGGCCGTCGTTTTCCGCGGTGTCGGCGAGCAGGGCGATCCCGGAGCGTATGACCGTCATGGGCGTTTTCAGGTCATGAACGAGCATCGCCGACAGCTCGCGTTTTTCCTCCTCGAGGATGCGCCGGCGCCGGGTCTCGGCGCGCAAGCTCATGCCCATGCGGTTAAACGCCGCGCTCAAGCGCGAGACCTCGTCGCCGCCGCCCTCGCCGCCTAAGGGACGAAAGCCCTGGGGATCGGCGACCATCGCCTCCAAACGGCCGACCAGACGCTCCAAGCGCTCGCCGGCGAATAATCCTATGAACCACGCGATGAGCGTTATCGCCAGAAAAGCCGACACCGCGGCCTGCACCCCGTGGGCTCCGATCTCATCAAGACGCCTCTCGAGGTCCGTGGTGCGAAAGCCCACAACCACCGTTCCTTTCCCGCGCGGTCCCAAATCCACGGGCCCCTCGACGTCATAGATGCCGTCGTCGACTTCAGCCAAAGCCCTTCCGGGGCGGGGAGCGCGGCCGGTGAGATTCGGGTCGTCCGAGCGCCCGACCAGGCGCTTGCCCTTGCGATCGCGCACGACGATGGTCGCGATGCGAGACTCCCTGACGAGGTCCTCGAAATGCCTGCCCAGGCCGGTCAAGCGTCCCTGGCGAGCCTCGGATTGGACCAAAGCGCGCACCGCGGTCAAGGTCACCGAGCCGAGCCGCTCGGCATGGAGGTAGGCTTCACGGCGAGCGGAACGCGCGCCCAAGATCACCACCGCCGCGACGACCAGGCCGCCGCTGAGACCGCTCAACATCGCAAAACGCAGACTGAGTCGCATATTTGAACCTGGCCTTATTCTACGATTTTCGGCTATACTGGCAAGGACTATGAATTCGCAGACGCCTCCCTCTCTGGCGGAACTGTTTCGGTACTCGATGAGAGCCCTGGTCGACGCGCCGGGAACCTTCGCCGCGCTGGGCCTGCGCCCTCCTCCCCGCAGGTCGTTCCTTTTTCTGCTTGCCCTCAGCTGGGGCGCGTCTTTTTTCCTTCTCAATCTCGCTCGTCTGCTCCCAACCCAGCCGGCGTTATGGACGGGCGCCTCCCCATGGCAGCTCGCCGCGACTGCCCTGTGCGGCCTCGTCCTCTGGATGGGGCTGTGGCTGCTGGCAGCGGCCCTGCTTCACGGCTTGGGCCGCATGCTGGGTGCCGCCGGACATTTCGACCGCGCCTTGCTGCTGGCGGCGTTCGTCGCGCTGGCGGCACCCGTCCTGGGGATCAGCGCCTGGTTCTCGCACTCCTTGATCGTGCCCGCGCTCTTGGCGGCCCAGATCGCCTCCTGCGGCCTTCATGCCCTCTTTGCAGCCGGCGCATGGCCGGCCCGCGCGGTCTGCGCGCTCTTGGCGGCCGCGGCCGTCGCCGTTCAAATGGCGGCCACCGAACGTCTCCATCGAAGCGTGCCCGCGGCCGCGCTCGCCGAAGCCGCGAACGAACTCGGCGGCGGCCTACGCGCCATCGACCTCGATATTGCGCAGCTTCCTAACGCCTCGTCCAACGGCTCCGCCGACGGCCGTTCCGGCTTGGACCTTCTGCGATCGCCCTCGGACGCCTCTCCGACGGAAATCGCCGACCAAAATGAGCAGCTGCAGCGCGCCGTCGCCGAAGGGGCCGACATGAACCGAAGCGTCGTCGCCATGCTGGACTCTCTGGGTCCCATCATCAAAAACTCCGTCGCAGGTCGCGACATGACCCCCAGGCAAAGGGCGGATTTCGCCGAGCTGACCAAGATGATCGACAAGCTCAAGAAGACCGTGGCCTCGGGACATCGCGTGACGCCCGATGAACAGCGCGAGCAAATGCTCAAGATTCAGGAGTTGACGATGCGCATGATGTCCTCTGGCCTGGGGGCGGCCGGCACCTCCCAGGACAAGCGATGATTCTTCAAGGCAAGGTCGTCTTGATCACCGGCGCGGCGCGGCGCGTGGGCCGCGTCATCGCCTTGGGCTTCGCGGCCAAAGGAGCGAAAATCGCCGTGCATTACCACACGTCGGCGCAGCAAGCGCGCGAGGTTCTGCAGGGCGTGAAATCCTTGTCCGGCGCCGACGCCGACGTGTTCCGGGCGAACCTTCTCGACGCAGCCGCTCCTCAAAAATTAGCCGACGCCGTGGCGCGACGCCTGGGAGGAATCGACGTCTTGATCAACTCCGCCTCGCTTTACGAGCGCACCCCCTTCGCCCTGGCGAGCGTCGACGAATGGGACCGCCAGATGATCGTCAACGCCCGGGCGCCTTTTTTCCTGGCCCAGGCCTGCGCTCCCTGGCTGAAACGCTCGGGTGAGGGAGCCGTCGTCAACATCGCCGACTGGTCGGCACGCCGCCCCTACGGCGAATACGCCCCGTATTGCGCCTCCAAAGCGGCGCTGCTGAGCGCGACGACGGCCCTGGCAAAAGCGCTCGCCCCCGAAGTGCGCGTCAACGCGCTGCTTCCCGGACCGGTCCTTGCGCCGCAGTCCATGGGGGAGCCCGAGAGAAAGAAACTGGCCGAAGCGACTTTGCTCAAGCGCATGGGCACCCCGGAAGCCGTCGCGCGCGGCTGCCTTTATCTCGTCGAATCGGCCGATTTCAGCACCGGCGCCGAACTAACGATCGACGGCGGGCGCGCGGTTGCCTGAGCGCGTCAGCCTGTCCCACATCTTCGGATCGCGCCATTCTTTTTTGACCTGGGGCGAGAAAATCACCTTCTTCAAGTTGATTTCGCCCATGCCCGCGTCATAGGCGTCTTCCCGGCCGCACTGGGCGCTTCCGGTTTCGGTCTCATGCACGATGACCGAATGGATCCGAGCGGTCTCGTCGCCGTTGGTCTTGGCCGTCGCGTCGAGAAGAGCCGCCGCTCCGACGAAAAACACGCGAGACAGCTGCTCGGCGGTGGGAGACACCGGCAATTGGACCCAGCGTCGGGACTGGGCTTTCATCATCTCGATGTAGCTCGGCCGTTCGTTCTGCCAAAACAGGGACGAATGATCGAAGCCGTCGATGAAATCGCGGATGCCGCCCTTGAGAAGCCCGAAGTCGTAGACCATCTGCCCCTTGTCGAGCCGGTCGGAGGTCAGCAGGAGCTCGCAGCGAAAACTGTGCCCGTGGATGGAACGCTTGCATCGATCCGAGAAGCAATTGCGCACGATATGCGCGGCCTCGAAACGAAACAGTTTTCGGATAATCATGGCGCCGGGGCCTTTATCCCGGCCGTGGACCAGACATAATCGCGAAGCTTCGGCAAATCGAGCGGCTTGGACATCAAGCCGACGGTCTTATCGCCCAGCGGCAGCATCTCGCGCGCCTGCTCGATGGGCATGCCCGTGATGAAAAGAATAGGCACTTGAGGAATGCGCGGATCCTCGCGCAGCAGCTTCAAGAGCCTCGTCCCGTCGCCGTAGCCGGACATCTTGACATCGCTAATGATCAGAAAGGGGGAGAGATTTCGCACCAGCAAGAAAGCCTTCAAGGCGTCCGCCGCCCTGAACAAGGAGAGCTCGGGGTGAGACAAGGCCCCCTCTAAAACGGACAGGATCTTCGGATCGTCGTCCACGATGAGCAGGTTTTTTTTGATGTTCTTTTGCGTCATCGCTCCGCTCCCCCGACCGAATCGCACGTCCGGTAAATGGCGACGCAGACTTCCCGCGTCCTCGGCATCACGGCGGGAGTTTTTCGCACCCGCACGTTCACCGCCCGCACCCCGCCTTGGCCCCGAAGGACGGCCGCGGCCAGTCTTTCGGCCAACGTCTCGATGAGAACGCGCTCGCCCGTCTCGGCCTCGGATCTGACGGTCCTCTCCACGGTCGAATAGTCCACGCTCAGGCGAATGTCATCGCGTTCGGCGGCCTTTCGCGCGTCGATTTCCATGCCGACATCCACCAGGATTTTTTGCCGGTGCGCGCGTTCGCGGGCTGGAACGCCCACGCGCGCGCGGCATTCGATCCCATTGAGCCAAAGCATGTCGGGCATGGGAATAGCTTATGATAATTGGAACCGAGAGACGAGCCCGTCCCCGAAGTGAAATGTTATAATTCGCTTCACTATGGTTCAATCAAAGAAAATCGTCGTCATCGGATCTGGCGCGGCCGCCTATACCGCCGCGATTTACGCCGCCCGCGCGAACATGGATCCCCTGGTGTTCGGGGGCGTGGCCATGGGCGGCCAGCTTATGATCACTTCGGAAGTCGAGAACTTCCCGGGCTTTCCCGAGCCCATTCAAGGCCCGGAGTTGATGGAGCGCATGCAAAAGCAGGTCCAGCGCTTGGGTGTGAAAATAATCAACGAATACGTCGTCAAAGTCGACCTCTCCCGCCGCCCCTTCCATGTGGAGACGAGCGAAGGCACCGCCGCCGCCGCCCAAGCCTTGATCGTCGCCACGGGCGCCAACGCCAAGTGGCTGGGCCTGGAAAGCGAAAAACGCCTGCTGGGCCACGGCGTCTCGGCCTGCGCCACGTGCGACGCGTTCTTTTTCAAGAACAAAGACGTGGTCGTCGTGGGCGGGGGAGACACCGCGATGGAGGAAGCCAATTTCCTGACCAAGTTCGCCTCCAAGGTCATCGTTGTTCACCGGCGCGAAGGCCTGCGCGCCTCCAAGATCATGCAGGAACGCGCGAAGAACAATCCCAAGATTTCCTTCATCCTGGACAGCGCCGTCACGGAAATCACCGGCAACGGGCACGTCGATGGAGTGAAGCTCAAGAATCTCAAGACCAACGCCCTGTCGTCCGTTCGCTGCGACGGCGTCTTCATGGCCATAGGCCATCAGCCGACGACCGCCTTCCTCGGCGGCCAGCTCAAAACGGATGAAAACGGCTACATCGTCTCCGACGATCGCACCCGGACTTCGGTCGAAGGCGTGTTCGCCGCGGGAGACGTCATGGACCACCGCTACCGCCAGGCGATCACCGCCGCCGGGGCCGGATGCAAGGCGGCCCTCGAAGCCGAACGATGGCTCGCCGATCAGGGCCTGCACTGAGCATGATCTCGGCCGCCAAGGGAACGTCCCTTCCGCCCTGGTTGAAAGTCTCTTTGCCGACCGGACCGGTCGTCGCGAGATTGAGGGAGGCCTCTCGATCGCGCGGCCTGGCCACCGTGTGCGAACAAGCCCGCTGCCCGAATATGGGCGAATGCTGGGCCGGGGGGACGGCGACGTTCATGGTCATGGGCGACACCTGTACCCGCGGCTGCCGCTTCTGCTCGGTGGGCACGGCCCTCAAAGCCGCGCCCCCCGACCCCCGGGAGCCGGCTCAATTGGCGCTGACCCTCAAGGAAATGGGGCTCGGCTACGCCGTGCTGACCACCGTCTGCCGGGACGATTTGCCCGATCAAGGCGCGGGGCACTTGGCCGCGTGCCTTCGCGAGATAAAATCCGCCTGTCCGAACATGAAGGTCGAAATCCTCCTCCAGGATTTCCGCGCAGACCGCGGCCTCCTGGAGACGGTGCTGTCGGCCGAACCGGATGTCGTGGCGCACAATATCGAGTGCGTCGAACGCCTCAGTCCGACCGTCCGAGACGCCAAGGCCGGATACCGGCAATCCCTTGAGGTCCTGGCCCATGCCAAGGCCGCGCGGCCGAGCGCGTTGACCAAATCCTCGGTGATGTTGGGTCTGGGTGAAACCCCGGAGGAACTCACCGCCTGCTTCAAGGACCTGCGCGGCGTGGGCGTCGATATCTTGACCTTGGGCCAGTATCTGCGGCCCTCCAGCTCGCCTCACCACCTCGCGGTGCGCGCATTTTACACGCCGGCCGAGTTCCAAAGCCTCGGCGCCGCCGCCCGGCGGCAGGGTTTTCGATACGTCGCCGCCGGCCCCTTCGTTCGCTCGTCGTATCGCGCGGCCGAGCTGTTCGTCAAAGGCCAGCTGGAAGGACATGCCTCTTAAAACGGTCGCCTCCTGCGACGTCAAGCGCCTGGAGATTCTCTCGGCGGACGGACGCCTCGACAAGAAGCTGATGCCCAAGGTGTCCAACGCGCTTCTGCTGACGATGTACCGATTGATGTTTCAGATACGGAAATTCGACGAGCGCGCCGTTCTTCTGCAGCGCTCGGGACGCCTCGGGACCTACCCCATGATCACCGGCCAGGAGGCCACTCAATGCGTGCCTCCTCTGTGCCTGCAGCCCTCGGATTGGGTCGTGCCCACCTATCGCGGAGGCGGCGTTTATTTCGCCCGCGGCATGAGCATGCGCTACGCGCTGCTCTATTGGGCCGGCGACGATCGCGGCACGCGCTTTCCCGAAGGCAACAACGACATGATTTTCTCGATTCCGGTCGGGACGCATCTGACCCAGGTCGCGGGACTGGCTTGGGGGCAGGCATTCAAAGGCCAAGGCGGCGTGGCCCTGACCTATTGCGGCGACGGCACCTCCTCCAAAGGCGACCTCCACGAGGCGCTGACGTTCGCCGGCCAGTTCAAGCTTCCGGCCATCTACATCATCGAGAACAACGGCTGGGCGATCTCGGTGCCGCGCTCGCGCCAGGCCGCCTCCCCAACGCTGGCGCAAAAGGCCTGGGGCTATGGCGTCGCCGGCATCCAAGTCGACGGCAATGACGCCCTCGCCGTTTACGCGGCGACGGCGTCGGCGGTCGCACGGGCCCGAAAAGGCGGAGGACCGACCTTGATCGAGTGCGAAACCTATCGCATGGGCCACCACACGACGGCCGACGACGCGACGCGCTATCGCAACGAAAAAGACGTCGAGACTTGGCGCCGGAAGGACCCACTCGCGCGCATGAGAACATTCCTGACGGCGCGCGCGCTCTGGGACGCCGCCAAGGAAGCGGCCCTCGCCGAGCAAACGCGGACCTGGATCGACGTCGAGGTCAAGGCGTATGAAGAGCACCCGGCCCCCAATCCGTTGAACATGTTCGCCGACAACTACGCGACGGCGCCGCGCGCTCTCATCGAGCAGCGCGCCGAGCTCGAGGAGCTGCTGAAGTTCAAGGGGGGCGCGCGAATTCTCACGGAGCTTCCCGCGGCCGAGGGCCGATTTCCATGACGATTGCCTCCAAACCCGCCGCCACGCAAGTCCTCAACCTCGTTTCGGCCGTCAACCAGGCGTTGGACCAAGCCCTGGCCAAGGATTCGCGCGTCATGCTTCTGGGCGAGGATGTCGGCCGCAACGGGGGGGTCTTTCGCGCCACCGAGGGCCTGTGGGCCAAATACGGCGAGCGCCGCGTCGTCGACACCCCGCTGGCCGAGATCGGGATCATGGGCTCGGCCATCGGGCTGGCGGTCTCCGGCATGCGGCCGGTCGCCGAAATCCAGTTCGACGGCTTCTTGCCCTCGGTCTTCGATCAGGTCGTCTGCCACCTGGGACGCATCCGCAGCCGTTCCCGGGGACGCCTGAGCGTCCCTCTCGTTCTGCGCGCGCCCCACGGAGGACTGATCCACGCCCCCGAACACCATTCCGAGAGCCCGGAGGCGTATTTCTGCCATACCCCGGGAATCAAAGTCGTCATCCCCTCGACGCCCTACGACGCCAAAGGCCTGCTGCTGGCCGCCATCGAAGATCCCGATCCCGTCGTATTCTTCGAGCCGAAACTGCTCTACCGCTCGGCCAAGGGCGAAGTCCCCACGGGATACTACACCCTGGAGATCGGCAAGGCGCGCGTCGTCAAAGAAGGCCGCGACCTCACGCTGCTGACATGGGGGGCGATGACCGTGACCTGCGAACGGGCCGCCGAACGTTTGGAGCGGGAAGACGGAGCCTCCATTGAAATCATCGATCTGCGCACCCTGACTCCGCTCGATATCGACGCCGTCCTGGGCTCGGTGGAAAAAACGGGCAGATGCGTCATCGCTCACGAGGCTCCCAACACCGGCTCCTGGGCGGCGGAACTCTCGGCCTTGATCGGCGAGCGGGCGCTGCTCAAGCTTCTGGCTCCCGTCGCCCGCGTGGGAGGCTGGGACATCCGCATGCCGCTGTTTCGACTCGAGCCCTATTACATCCCCGACGCGGATCGGATCGTTCTGGCCGCGCGTAAAACGCTGAACTTTTAATTCTTTGAAACCGCACGCAGAGGACCAATGAACTTCGAATTCAAGCTGCCCGACATCGGCGAGGGTCTCGTCGAGGGGGAAATCGTCAAATGGTTCGTCAAGGTGGGCGACCGCGTCGCCGAGAACCAGCCCCTGGTCTCGGTCCTGACCGACAAGGCGGAAGTCGAGATCCCAAGTCCCAAAAGCGGCACGATCGTCAAGCTCCACGGAAAGCCCGGGGAAAAAATAAAGGTGCACGCCCCCTTGGCCGAGTTGGCGCTCGCAGACGCTCCCTCCGAGCCGGGGACGGCTCCCCAAGCGGCGGAGACGTTCGTTTTCAATCTGCCCGATATCGGCGAGGGACTCGTCGAAGGCGAGCTTGTGAAATGGCTCGTCAAGGAAGGCGCGCGCGTCGTTGAAAACGAACCCCTCGCCGCCGTATTGACCGACAAGGCGGAAGTCGAGATCCCATCACCGAAGACGGGAACGATCGTCCGCCTGCACGCCCAGCCGGGGCAAAAGGTGAAGGTGCACGGCCCCCTGGTGACGCTGGCGATCTCGCCCTCGGCGGGGTCTTCGTCCGCCCCGACCCCCGGGAGGATTGCCTCGTCGGCTTCGCCCCGACCCGAGCCCGCGCCCGCCCGCGCGGCGCGCCCCGCCTCGGGGGTCCTGGCCACGCCCATGGTCCGCCGCATGGCCAAGGAACGAGGAATCGACATCGGCCTCATCTCCGGAAGCGGTCCTCAAGGCCGCGTTCTGGCGGCGGATGTGACCGCTCCCAGAACCTCGGGGACCGTCCGTGCGACCCCCGCGGTCAAATCTCTGGCGGCGGAGTTGAATGTCGATCTCTCTCTGGTCGCGGGAACGGGCCCCGGAGGGCGCGTATCCGAAATCGACGTGCGCGCGGCCCGGCCGGCGCCGCGGCCGATCGCCGCCGCCTCACCGGCAGCCCCGCGACACAGCGAGGACTCCGTGATTCCTTTCGCCGGCATCCGGCGCAAAATCGCCGAGAAAATGCAGCACTCCAAACGCACCGTCGCTCATGTGACCCACATGGACGAGTGCGACATGACCGCGGTCCAACTGCAGCGAACGGCGATGAAAAGCTCGGCGTCCAAGCGCGGCGTCAAGCTCACGTTCCTTCCCTTCGTCATCCGCGCGCTGATCAAGGCGCTGGACCAATTTCCGGCGTTCAACGCCTCACTCGACGAGGCCGCGTCGCAGATCGTGCTCAAGCGCCGGCGCAACATCGGCATCGCCGTCGCCGCTTCCCAAGGGTTGGTGGTGCCCAATATCAAAGGCGCCCAGGACAAGGATCTTTGGAGTCTCGCCTCCGAAATCGCCTCTCTGGCCGAAAAAGTCCGCGCCAATAAAATCGACGTCGCCGCCCTTCAAGACGGCACCTTCACGATCACCAACATCGGGCCGATCGGGGGCCTCTTCGCCACGCCCATCGTCAACCACCCCGAAGTCGCGATCCTGGGACTGATGAAAATGCAGCCGCGCCCCGTGGTGCGCGAAGGCAAGATCGTTGCGCGGGAGATGATGAACCTGGTGCTTTCATTCGACCACCGCGTCGTCGACGGAGCCGACGCGGCGAATTTCATGAATACCCTCATCAACCATCTGGAAAATCCTCAAACCCTTCTCTAGGGAGACCTCATGGCCATTAAAACGGACGTTCTGGTGATCGGCGGCGGGCCCGGCGGCTACGTGGCCGCCATCAAGCTCGGCCAATTCGGCAAAAAAGTCCTGCTCATCGACCGCGACAAGCTCGGGGGAGAGTGCCTCAATTACGGCTGCATCCCCTCCAAAGCCCTCATCCATGCCGCCTCGCACCCCTACAAGTCGAAAAAATCGAAAACCGACGGCTTCGACGATCCTCTTCACAAGATCGACTGGGCCAAGGTCGTCTCCTGGAAGGACCATATGATCGGCGGCTTAGTCAAGAACATCGGAGTGCTCGTCAAAGGAAACAAGGTCGACACGATTTTCGGCGCGGCTCATCTGAGCGGCACGCACACGGCCGTCATCGAGCTGGCCTCGGGAGGCACCGAGACGGTCGAATTCGACCAAGCCGTCATCGCGACGGGCTCCGAGCCTTTCCCCATTCCCGGCTTCTCCATCGACGGGACCGACATCCTGGGTTCCAAGGAAGCCCTCGACCTCTCCTCGGTCCCGGACAGTTTGATCGTCATCGGCGGCGGGGTCATCGGCCTTGAAATCGGCACGATTTTCGCCAAACTCGGAACGAAAGTCAGCGTCGTCGAATTCACGCCCTCCCTGCTTCCTGTCATCGAAAAAGACCTGGTCGTTCCGGTGACCCGAACCCTCTCCAAACTCGGGGTCGAGGTTTATCTTTCGTCAAAAGCGACGGCCTGGAAAAAGAAAGGCAAGCGCCTGGAAATGACGGTGGACACTCCCGAGGGCGCCAAGGCGATCGTCTGCGACAAGATTCTCCTCGCCGTCGGCCGCGCTCCGCGCACGCAGGGGCTCAACCTCGAGAGCGCCGGCGTCGAGCTCGACAAGCGCGGGCACATCGTCGTCGACACGGAGATGCTCTCCTCGGCCTCCAACATTTACGCCATCGGCGACGTCATCGGGCCTCCTTACCTGGCTCACAAGGCGAGCCGCGAGGCCGTCCTGGCGGCGCAATCGATCGCCGGCAAGGCCCTGGAAGTCAAAGGCCACGTTCCCTGGGCGGTCTTTACCGACCCCGAGATTTCCTGGGTCGGGATGACGGAAAGCGAGTCGAAAGCCGCGGGCATCGCCGTCGACATCGGCAAATTCCCCTTCGCGGCGTCCGGCCGGGCCATGGCCGTGCGCGAGACCGAGGGCTTTTGCAAAGTCGTCGCCGACAAAGCCAATCACCGCATTCTCGGGGCCGGATTCGTGGGCCCGAACGCCTCGGACCTGATCGGCGAGGCCTGTTTAGCGGTGTCGGTCGGCGCCACTCTCGAGCAGGTGGCCCAGACCATACATCCCCATCCCACGCTGTGCGAGGCCTTCGCCGAGGCCTGCGAGAGCGCTTTGGGCCATCCCGTTCACATGCTGCGCATCAAACGCGAAGCCCCCGTCTTCTCGTGAGCTGATGCTGGTCCGCGACCTCGGGCTCAAGGACTACGATGAGGTCTGGACCCTGCAGCGCAAGCTTGTCTTCGAACGCGGCGAGAACGCGGTGCCCGACATCTTGCTCCTCTGCCAGCACCGCGACGTCTACACGATCGGCCGCTCCAGCAAGCAAACCGTCGCCAAGGGGCTCCCCACTCCCGTGCGGGTCGTCGAACGGGGGGGGGACCTGACCTGGCATGGACCCGGACAGCTTGTCGGCTACCCCATACTCGACCTACGAGCCTTGGGACTCAAGCCGCGCTCGTATCTGTCCGCCCTGGAAGCCGTGCTCGCCGAGGCGATCGCGCCCTTCGGGATTCGGGTCAAAAAAATCGCGGGCTTTACGGGACTCTGGGTCGGAAAAAAGAAAATCGCCTCCATCGCCGTCGCCGTGAGAGGCTCGATCTCCTACCACGGCTTCGCCCTCAACATGAACAACTCGCTAGCGCCCTTCAAGCTCATCGAACCCTGCCGCTTGGAGTCCGACGTCATGACAACGATGGCCCTGGTCTCGGGAGCCGCCGTCGACGAGGCGTCCGTCTCCAAGGCCGTGGGGAGCGCTTTCATCAACTACTTCGGGCGCATGACGACGACGCCTTTCTCGTCCCCCAAGAAACGCCCGCCTCATTAGGCTGATGACGATGATCCCGAAATCCTCAGTGGTCTCTCTGCGGATGAGGGAGCCGCGTTCGGCTCGCCCCTTGTCGGGATCGCTCGGGTTTGACCCTCGCTTGGCGCTCGCGGCGGCTGAGCGGGGTCGGCCGTCCGCTCGCGACATCCCGCCAAGGGACGATCCGAACGCCTCTCACGTCGTTTTCGCGAGACTCCCTGAAAAACGAAGCACCGTCTCGCTGGAATCCTGCTTGTTTCGGTCAGG
>ERZ1292633.4401-Hain-H41-02um-R1-4401-length-13055-cov-7_pt1 | contig 13055 bp, 9 predicted proteins | sample MGYA00564406_ERZ1292633 | MGnify/ENA primary metagenome ERZ1292633 (study PRJEB36523, sample SAMEA6512639) | groundwater metagenome | collected 2019-01-08 | study: AquaDiva: Metagenomics assemblies of 32 groundwater samples
TAAAGTTTCGGCATTTGTTCTTCGGGAACCTTTCCTAATTCCTTTATTATCCGCTCCTTATATGTTGAAAGCATAACTCCTCCATTAATCTTTTACCTGTGCGGTATTCAATTAACACAAATGTTGGTTTTCATAATAATAAACAGATTCTATCATAATGAAAATGTTATCTTACCGTACTCTTCTCTATAATTTTTAACAAAAATTCACACGTTGAAATGCATTCGAGAACACTGCTTTTATCTTCTCCCATTACTACAACGTTATGAGCAAAAGCATTTCTTAAATACATAAAAAACCCCTGAAACATCAACTGAACACCTTGTTGGGCTTCAGTTGCAATAGGCCACGGTGGATTCAAACATCCATTTTGCTTATTGAATGCTATAATCGCCAAATCTGCTCCCGTTTTATGTTGCGCTTCGTTTCTTCCAGCAGCTAAACATTTCTCTTTTAATTTCGTTTCTACTAGACTAATAATCAATTTCAAAGCAGAATCATAGTGGCCTGATCTTACGGAGGGATTAGCAAGGTGAAGAATTTCAGGATTTAAAATAGAAGCGTCGTACCTGTTTATAATACTTTTGTCTTTAAAATCCTTGGTTTCATGAAATTTTTTCAGTTGTAATTCTTCTATGGTAAAATCAACAAATTCATTAAATGAATACTCAGGACAACCATACCCGGTTATTTCAATACATTTTTCTTTATCATCTTTATCTCCATATTTGCTTCTCAAGGTCACCTTTAATCCTAAGCAAGCATATGCATCACCCTTAAAATGTTCTCCGTGAAAAAGGATACTATATTTTCGCAAACCCTTGTAATGTTTTTGGCTAATTTTAAGAAATTCCTTAAATGTAATTCTATATTTTGAATCAAATACCTGAGGTTCAATTGATTTAACCTGTTCAAATAAAGTATCTGTACCGAATCTTATATTTACTTTATCAGCATATTTGATAAGTTCTTCGATTTTAATTTCTTTATACTGGCATTTAAGATTATAGCTAGGTAGGTGTAAATATAATTTAGTCATAAAATTAAATTGTTAGAGTTATTGAGCTGCACTCCATTGTTTAAACAATTGGTATACTTTTGTTAATCTTTACATATGTCGAGATATTCTTCTGCCAGAAGCGAGAGGACTTCCTGATCTGCGAAACTCATGATAGCTTTTTTGGCCTGTTCCGGGGCGAACATGGAGACGAAACCGTTATAAATAAGGGATAACACCTCCAATCGGCTTAAAGGTATTTGTTTCTCATTATTTATCATTCCTGAAAGCCAGATAAATTCTTCGGATATTGGATAAGCAAACGAATCACGGCTGCTGGCCTTGTGTGATATGGTGGGGTTGTCGGTGTTGATGGATAAAAGCATTTTGCCGCGAAAGTCGTCGTCGTTGTATACGTATTCATCCTGATTAACGCTTTTATCCTTAATATCTTTCGTTTCCTCACGAAATACCCTGATCCCATTGGTAAACTGATTGCTTTTCGGACAGAGTTCCACGCAGATTCTTCTTTCCGCGATTAATCGTTTCAGTTCTTCATCGTGCTTTATGGAAAGACCATGACCTATCCGTGAGGCGTTGAGCATAAAGATCGCGTCTTTCACGCTCTGGGCGCTCTCCGTCTCTCCCGCGTGAATTGTGGAAAGCAGGCATCGTTCAAACGCCTCCTTGTAAAAGGGTTGAAGTTCCGCCGGCAGGTTATTTCTTTCAATGCCTGCAACGTCCAGACCGGAAACATGGGGTATCATAAATCCCTCTGCCTCGGAAATGTTGTTATCTTTTATGTATTTGAAGTATTCATCCCTCAAATCCACTGCGGTATTGATACATGGGATAATATCTTCACGTTTACGGTCTCGTTTAATGGAAATGAGCAGATTCGCGGTAACTGCGCTTGGAGTTTTAAGTAACTTCTTTATGCCATACTCCAGCCCCACACAAATCAGCTTGCTTGCAAGTGTGCTGTTGGACTTTTTCGAATCGTAAGGATTTAACAACCCCTGGGGCGTTGTCCGCAGTTCAAGATGGATGACATTATCTGCAACTTTTTCATTGTGTTTTCCTTTTGCCGACTTTTCCGTCTCGTTGTTTTTCTTAACCTTTTTTGCCGCTGCCCATTCAGGAATACTCATGGATGCAAGAAGCACGGTATCGGCAAATTGCAAAAGGCTACTGCCGACAAGGCAGGAGGACGCCAGATAACGTTCCAAGCCATAAGGATTATCGGCCTTGCCGGTTGATAACATTTCACTGAGAGGGTCGAAATTTATTTCTCCATAATCATTACTAACAAATTTTTTAATAAATTCGTCAGAAATAAATTTATAAGAAGAAGGTAGCTGCATATTTTCTATCTGGTATCTGCAATCTCTGAATAATTTCAGATTATAAATGATTATATTACAATTTTCTTTCTTTTTAAGCTCTTTTTGTAAACACCAAACCCTTACATAAGCTTTTCTATATAATTCCTTCCACCTCTCTTTTTTGAGTATAATGCTACCAAGCAAAACATTAATTAAACATGCAATTTGATTATCGTTAAGCAAATTGTCACTGATTTTAACCAGATAATTAATAATGTCTTTAGGAAATGTTACTTCTGCGGTCTTATATTCTTTAGAAAAAAAGTGTATAAATCTGCGTCTGAATCCAACAGTCTTTATAGAATATTCATTGTCCTCCGAAGGATTCAAGGTATTTGCTATAATTTTTTGTATACTTTTCGTTATTGTTTTAATTTTAGCATTATACTTTTCATACTTCCCGTCTGCCTCTTTGCATTGATTTTCCCAATAATTATTCCAATGATAGAGGGAAATAAGGGACAGTATGTAACACCATTCTAACGGTATCGCCGTGCCGAAATGGACATGGTTATCAGCCTTTGGAATGCTTCTTATCCAAACAAGGTCATCCGCCTTTTCGACTTGACCATCAGCATTGGGAACAGATATCTTCGAATTGAATAAATCCTTTATGATCTGACGTGGAAGGGAGGCAATACAAGGAAAGTTGTTTGTAGTGAAATAATCCAGACGGGTTGCATCTTTGAGTTCAAGCGGAGCTCCAGCACGTACAATTGACAGGGCAAGCACTTCGGGATTTTCCTTATGAACATATCCTGCTGCCCCCATTCTCTGTGCCATCTGGATTGTTTCTACATCGTCTGAAATGGTATATGCAAGTATCTCAGGAATTAAACAATTTTTACCTTTTTTTGGTTTTTCAAATGTTAAAACATCTCTTCTTGTTTTTTCTTCAATTTTATGTTTTAGTTTGGAAATCAGTTCCAAACCTTCCATTTTCTGAGAATCAGCTAAGTAGAGATCAACAAGCAGGTAATTAAACTCTGTAAATTTATTGAATTTAATTACTTTCTCAACCTTTACCTTCTCATTGTTTTCTAATGAAATTCTTGCAAAATATTTGTTTACAGATGGCTTTTCTTCCAAAAGCTCCGTAATAGCATTTCGAAATGCATCGTCTCCGTTTCCACTTAACAAATACCAATTTATAGGAACATCTTTATAAACCTTAATCAGCTTTATTATATCAATTATTATTTTATCGTTAGGCTCACTTTTCTTTAGATTTGCAACTATAGACTTTTCTTCAGTTGGTTTATATTTATACGCTCTATCATCTATAATCAGTATGTTAAATTCCTGTGTTGCTTTAAAACTCCATAATATTGATTCCCTTAATGCAGTGATTAAATATGATAGTTTTGGATCATTTGTTTTTTTAAGCTTCCCACCATGTAAGACTGTGCTTAGTGTATAATCATGATTATTAATTTTTCTTACTATTTTCGGATAAGATGTGGGTGTCTTTTTATTTTTATATTTCCTGATGGATTGAAGAAATTCGAAATGTCTTTTAGATTTTATTGAGACCTGAGAAGATTCTATTTGTTTTACAAACTGAATTATATTATTTCCTGGATAACCTACCCCTAATCTCTCAAAAAAACCACACCAAAAGCGAAATGTATCACGTTTCCATTTATCAGGTTCCTTATCCTTCGTAAAGTCAAAACAAACTACAGTAAATTTCTTTTTATCTTCTCTGCTCTCTTCATATTTATCAAGTAAACTGACAATGTTATCATCAAGGGAATTTTGATGTAGTATGCCTATATCTTCTTTATCCTTCTCAATACCAAATAATTCAAATACGTTTTTTAATGCCTCTACTATAGGTTTATTATTTTCGGTGGATATTGTAGCCATTTATTTCTCTAATTTTACCTACTATCCGTTGAGTATTTCTGTAAGAGTTCCATAAGACTCATTTACTAACACAGTAAATCTTTCTACCTGTTTTTTATTAGTTTTAAGTTTGCCATTAACAAAATATTGATTATTATAATCTCTAATAGATTCTATTAATTTCTTAACTATGCCATAATCTCTGCCTGTCATTTCCAACTCTGCTAAAATCTCACTATCTTTTATTCCAGTTCCATTAATAATATCTTTTAAAGCAGGATCCCACCAGCTTCGTAATTCAGTTGTGCCTTTATTCTTCTCAGCTTTTTGTTGCAATTGATCATCGAGTATTTTAAACCCTTTCTCTCCATGTGCAGCAAGAAAGCCCTGGCAAAGTATGGAAAGTGCTATTAAATGATTAATTGAACCATATAACAAATCCCATTTAGCAACACCTTTCTCTTTTAAGAATTTTATAAATGTATTAAGTCCATTCCAGAACAAATGAGTTTCAACCGTTTTATGAGGTAAAGCATATCTATAAAAATGCTCCTTCGTTTTGTTAATGTTCTGAGGAGATGTAGAAATCCACAAAATATATGGAGAATTATTTCCTTCGACATACGATTCTTGCGCGGAATCATTGTAGTCAGTGCTATGAATTATTAACAAATCACCTTTTGTAGGAATATTAAGAGAATGATTATCTAGTAGTTTAATATTAGGAACGATAATTTCCCAAGGCCTCTCGCCTGTAACATCATATACATATACATTCATTTAAATATTTCTCGGGTTATAATAATTTTTAGATTATTAATTTGGTTATTACAAAATGAAATATTATTATTCTCTTGACTTAAAGGGTCTGTATTCTGCTGAACGTTTAAACTATTAGCTAACTCATGAATCAAAGAACTTGTACTACCTCTTTGCACTGATATTAGTTCTTTTGGATCTACGGAAATATTATCAATTCTTATTGTGCAATTACTATGTTGCTTGTTTTTATTGCTATTCAGATTGTGCTCTAATGCAATAGTTACTTTCAGTTTTTCATTAGATTTTAATAATTCAGAAAATATTAATTTGCGCAAAGTTTCTACCCAGTCATAAGGATCTGCACTTATCCTAAATCTGTCGTTAAAGTGACATACACTGTGATCGTTGTCTTTATTTATTTGACAATTAGCAGAGCTACATTTTGTACATTTCTTTCCAGATAGACAAACAATAGATTTATCTAAATTTGGCCATTCATTTCCTGAAACAATTTCAGGCCAATCAAGTATTAATCCAAAGGGTATAAGCCATATATTCGAATTCCTTTCTTTCTTCATCCATAAGTAAGCTTTCAATTGTGAAAGAATTACTTTAGCTTTATAATTAGCTATTTTGCATTTAACAAACTGGTCAATAATAGTTTTTAAGTAATTGCTTATCTTAGAAAGGTTTTGCAACCTAGATTTAAAAATATTTTGTGCATTTACCAAAGTCTTATCATTAAGTTCCCAAGGACTATGACATATATTTAGGAATAAATTCTCTATCTCTTTACTTCTAGAAATATTTTTAAAAGCTGAAACAATGTGCTTATCTTCTCCTGCGGTATATCCTTCAAAAAAAGCCAAAATCCTTTCTTTTGCTTGTGTTTCCTCTCTTTTTCGTGCTGGCATTTCATCTAGGTAATGCCCAGGTAATGATATAATCCAAGATGAATATTTCCTTTTTTCATGATAAAATAAAGCGTTTGTTACATCTTTCCCAAAACTGAGGTAATCATTACACACATCCTTCATTTCAAAACCAAGTGGTTTTAAAAGTTTATCTTCAAGATCATTTTCAACTTGTTTGCCTGCTATAGAAACAATATATTCAAACACACTTCTAAGAAAGGGGGCATCAAAAGTCTCGATCAAATTCTTTGGAGAGGAGAGGAGAAAAACAAAAAGGGGAAATGTGCCATAAATTATTGGCAAAATATAAATTCCTTTCTCGTCTTTACTTTGAAAAAGTTTTCTCTCAAGATCCGCTATTTTTAAATCAATTTTACGACATTTTTCCTTCCGCTCTGTTTGAAAAGGGGCCCAAGCAATTGGGTTTGGTAACATAATAGATTCATATATACCTATCGCAGTTGGAATGTTTTCATCATTTATGCCTGAATCATCAAGTACAATGAGCATAGGTGTTTCTAGTAATGATTTTCCGTCAATTTGTTCTTCTTCTGGGAAACAATAACGAAAATAAAGGGTACTTTTCTCAAATGGTAAAAGTACGCCTATACGAAACTTTTTAAAATAAAGTCGGTTTACTTGATCATTAATAGTGTTATCGTTACATAAAAAAGTGGACTGGCAATATCTTTTTAATACTGCAAACCATTTTTGATTTAACAATTGCATATCCATTATTTTAGCCAATAAACAAATGTCACCATGTCGGATAAAGGTGCCCTAGTATTTAAAGTTTCACCTCTCAAAAACTCTTCCGATGTTAAAATATTTTCTAATTTTCTATCATCTACTAAATATGGCCAGATGCTGTTGAAAGATGCCTTTGTAATTTTTGGTTCGTTGCATATATCATTAACAGTAGAAACATTTAAAGATACTAAAGCCCGGTGTATCGGACCGTAGCCCTCCCTAGGAATTGCATGAACACATGACAATCTGATTTCATTAGAACTATTAAATAAAATTTCTATGTGAGAACCACGAGAACGCATGCTTTCCCCTGACCTGTAGTCTAATAGTAACCATCCTTTAGGTTTCAGAAGTTTTTTTATATTTTTTACAAGCAGTTTATAGTCTTCTGGATTAATATGGCACAAACCATTACCCCAAAAAATAGCGCCATCAAAAACTTTATGTTCGTTAGGCAATTTCTCTTGGATTTTTGTATCTAAAATATCTGCCTTAACAGGGAAAATAAATTTGTCAATATCCATATGGTCGACTTTACTTCTTAAGATATTCACCATTTTTTCACAATTATCTATACCTACCACAACATGGTCTTTTTTAGCTAATGGGATTGACGAGAAGCCTGTTCCAGCACCTATATCCAAAATCTTTTGTGTTTTACTATTTGTAATTTTATCTATTATTTCAGGCAAAATACTTTTGGCATGTTCGTAGTGTTTAACATAAAACTTATCGTAATCTTCTCCAAGACCTTCGTAATACAGAATGGATGGTCTTGTCTGTAGTTTAAATGTATCTTCTTTCACGGTTTAAAAACCTCCAATTCGACATAACTCCCATTTTTAAATTTTTTTACTGTAAGAGGTTTTATTATATCTCCATTAATATCAAAACTTGTGTCACCTGAGGCACCAGGATAATTTTTAATAGTATAAAAATAATTTTTAACATCAATAGATGAATCCGTTTTTGCATTTTCAATTGCGTATGTGAGAATATTTATTGCATCAAAGGCATGTGCTGCAGCAGCATCTGGTTTGTCTCCAAACTGTTTCTCATATTCTTTAAAAAATTCAGTAATTATACCAGTAGATGCTTTTTCGTTAAGAAAAGGCGCAGTATATATAATTCCTTCCATAGCACCTTTGGCTAATTTTGCAAAATCTGGCGATTCGACAACTAAGTTACTAATAATTTCGCCTTTATATCCTGATTCTCTAAGTTGTCTAACGGCTGAAGCTCCTTCTTTTGTATGAGTAGCTATGTAAACTGCCTCTGAATTAGACGATATAATTTTAATTACTGCATCTCTATTGTTTAAGCTGTTGTCTTGTATTGGAGTTATCAAAATGACTCTTCCATTGTTATTTTGAACAGTACTTTGAAATGCTTCCGACAAACCTTTGCAATAAGTATTTTGTTGTTCAATTATAGAAAATGTTTTTATGTTTAATTTTTGAATCGCATAGCTTGCAGCCACATTTCCATCAAATTCATCTGAAACCCAGTTTCTAAATATGAAATCACCCGCTTCTCTCATTTGAGGATTTGAAGCCCCAGGCGCTAGAAGTACGACTTTAGATTGTTCTGCTATCGGTGCCATTGCTAATGTTGTTCCGCTACTTAAGTCTCCAATAATATATTTTACCTTATCAATATTTATTAATTTTGTAATTGCAGCAACAGCGGATTTAGGATCAGTTTTAGAATCTTCTAAAAATAATGATATTTTGCGACCTTTAATTCCACCTTTTTTATTAATAAGATTAACTCCAGTTAACAATCCATTTTTTGAATGATTTCCTAAATCCGCCAAACTTCCCGTAAGTGTAAGTACTGCACCAATTTTAACATCCTCTTCTTTTTTTGCATTTTGACATCCATTAAATGGGGAAAAAAAGAAAAACAAAATAATAGTTATTATCAAATATTGTTTATTATTGTGCAACATAACTTCTCCCTTTTAAAATTCACATTGGGTACTGCCGTCAATATTGTTTTGCTTTTATAAATTAAATTCTTAACAGTTTTTATAAAAGATTTTAAGGCTTCATCATCTAGCCCTATCATTGGTTCATCAAGTAAATAAATATCTGACTCTGGCAACATTTCAATTGAAAGTTTCTGTTTCTCTCCGCCACTTAGATTGCCCCCTTTTGTTTTACAATTTAACGTGTTACCAAATAGTCGTCCCTCTGTTTTTGCCAACCTTCTTTGTTCTTCTACACTCAAAGAGGTAAATACAGACTGCTGCGATCTTAAATATGTAATGCCCTTCTTTATCCGACTATATGTTGGCAAGGAATTTATTTCTTCTCCCCTCAATATAATGCGACCTGATTCGGATGGATGAATACCAGCAATGACGTCTAGGAGCGAGCTTTTGCCCCACCCATTTGGGGCTTCAAGTAGGTAAAGATGCCCTGCCTTGAGCGTAAGAGAAAGACCATCTATTACCGTCCTTATGCCCCTCTTTATTACCAGGTCTTTTACTTCAAGCGCTGTTTGAGATTCTTTAAGGCTATCAGTATTCGCAACGGTGAGTTTTGCCCCGTTAGGGAGTTGTTCCGTATAAATCGTTCCTTTATCACCGGCAATCTGCCGTAAAAGATCATGGAGGTGGTTTCCATTGTTTACGGTATTCTCCATAATTTCATGTGCTTTGTTAATTTGTACTTTACCATTTGAAAGTGTCCAGACGGTACTGGCGAACTTCAATATTGTGGGGATGTTAAATACATGCTCCACAATGACGATGGTTATTGCGCTTTCTCTTGCAATGGTTTCAAGATACTTCATGACCTCTGATATTCCGCTATTATCAAGGCCGGAAAGCGGTTCGTCAAGGAAAAGTATCTTTGCCCCCGCCTGTATCGCCCTGGCTATGGCAACCCTCTTCATCTGACCAAGGGAAATCTTATCGCATGACGAATCAAGTCTATCCCCAAGCCCTAGTTTACTCAGCCATTCGGAAGATATCTTTTCGTTCTGTCTGTTTTCACTTTTCGCTTTGTTGCTTATCAAGGCAAGCACGGGATTTTCACCATGTTGTCTTGGAGAAGATACCATGACGTTTTCAAGGGTGGACATCGTGGGGAAGAGTCTTATATCCTGCCAAACCCTTCCGACGCCTTCCCAAACAAGTCTTTCCGGCGTAAAATGGTCAAAGGGATTTATCTCTTTCCACCACTGCCGTGGCCAGGAAAAATTTTCTTTGTTCCCGTTGATATTGAGCTGTATTTCACCTTTATCAGGCTCAAGGTTTCCGGTCAGAATGTTTACAAGGGTGGTTTTACCGGAACCGTTTTCACCCCGCAAAAGGACTACTTCACCCTGCTTGAGATTCAAAGAAATATCATGAAGAACTATTTGACCGCCAAATGCCTTTGTGAGGCCGCTTACGGAAAGGGCGGTATTGTCGTTATCAACTTCATTATTTATAATAACCATGTTTTTTGTTTATCTTTATTTACCATTCCTGAATACTTTTTATTTAAATCGGTATTTGCCTGCCAAGCCCTGTGGTCTCAAGTGCACCATTGTAATAATAAGTAAACCATATATCAAAAGTCTTATATTTGCGGCGATGGCGTCCGGGATATATAAAAACCTCAAAATTTCCGGTATTGCTATAAGGGTGAGGGCACCTACAATGGGCCCTCTGAAATTCCCCGTGCCACCGACGATGATCATGCTTATCATCAATATGGATTCATCCAAAGTGAAAGAAGTGGGATCGATATAGCTCACATACGTGGCATACAGGCTGCCCGCAATGGCCACCATTGCACAGGCTATAAAGAATGCCTGCACCTTAAATAGTCGGGTATTTTTCCCAAGCCCGCGGGCCGCAAGTTCATCATCTCTCATTGCGTTTAACACCCTTCCCCAAGGTGAACGTAATAATATAAATACGATAGTTCCACATATTAGGGTAAGGGCCGTGGAAAGGGAAAACATTTTAAACAAGGTATTAATTTGATAACCAAAAATACTTGGACGTGGTATGCCCGTTATTCCAAAGGGGCCATTGGTAAGGTCAATCCAGTTATAAAGAAGACTGTAAATTGCCACCTGCATGGCGAGTGAAAGTATAACAAAATAATCTTTTCTGAAACGCCATGCTGGAAGGGAGACGAAAAGGCTTAGGCCTCCTGTTACAAAGATAGAAGAAATTATGGACGGAATAAAACCCCATCCGAGACGAACCATTAGCAGCGCTGTAGTATATGCGCCAATGCCATAATAAGCGGCATGCGCCAGTTGGAATAGCCCGCTGTAGCCAATTAAGAGGTTTAATGACAGGGTAATGATGATATATATATCAAGATAAATAAGAAGATGGAGAATATAGTTCATAACGATTCAATCCTTCCCTTGCTCCCCAAAATACCCTGGGGTCTGAAAAAAAGAAAAAGGACAAGAAAAAGGAAGGTTAATGCGTCTTCCCACCGTGCAGATGTATACCAAACCACCTGAGATCGTACTATTCCCAGTAAAACTCCACACATAACAGGGCCTACAAAGGATCCCTTTCCGCCGATAATGGTTGCAACAATTGCAATTAATACGGCATTTAGGCCGCCCTGGGGATCAAAACCAACATCCAAAGCGGTAAGGCTTGCCGCAGTGGTTGTGAAAAGTCCGCTTATAACAAATGTCAAAAGCCTGAGTTTGACTATGTCATGCCCAAGAAGTGAGAGTTGAACGGGATTATCCGAAAGGGCAATGAGCATTAATCCGGTATCCGACTTTTTAAGCCATATCAAAAATAGTATTATAAAGAGCAGACCCGTCATGCCGCCTATTATCTGCGACTTTGTGAGGATTACTCCCAAAAAGTTACAGGTAGTATCAACTCCTCCCCGTAAGACTTTTGTTTCATTTCCCCAGATAAGAACAATAATCTGCACAATAATGATATAAATTCCAAGTGATGAAATTAATTGTATCAGAGGAGAAGCCTCTTTCTTATAAAGGGGCCAATGGTTTATCTTTTCGAAAGACATTGACAAAAAGATGGTTATAACGAAAGTAAAGAAAACTGCAATAGGGATACCTATTCCAACTTTTATGAAGGAAAAGAGAAGAAAAGGGGAAAGAGTATAAATAGCGCCCTGGGCAATGTAAATTATACCCGTTGAATTATAGACAATCGAAAAGCCAATTGCCAATAAAGATATAAGCAGCCCTTGAATTGTTCCATTTATTAATATTTGCATAACGATAAATACGCCAACGCACTATTACGTGGTAATTTAAATGAGTAATGTAAATTAACATTATCCATAATCTCAATAAAATATCTATGAGAAAAGTTATTTGTTTTAAAAGGTTTATACCGTACGATGGGAAAATAGAAGTACATCTATATTTGTCCCCGTTTACTGTAAAACCTCTTACCCCTATTTGCCAATACCTTGCATTCCATGCGTTCACGGCCTGGCAACTCATCTAAACATATGGAATAACGTGCTGAGTGGAGCGGTAGACATGCGTGAACGTAACAAAGCACGGCAAGAAAAACTCGTTTAAAATTTGCATTATCAAAAATATATCATGAAGTACAAAAGTAGACAACATAGAATTAGATACTCCCAAATGATTATTTAAACATCTATGGTTATGAATCGTGCAGCAAAACACAACATTCTTTGATATTCTGATTTGTAGAAGATGAAAGAATGTTGTGTTCAGGAAACGGGTAAAAGGCATGCCGAAGAAATAAGCGTTAAACCTTCTCTCTTTGCGTAGTGTTTTGTACGAAGCGAAGTGGGAAGGGAATGAATTGGGTTGAATAGGTAATAATCAATTATGTGTTTATTGTCAGAGGAACAAAAATTTCCTGCATCCAACCAAATAAACAAGCAGAAATAATCTTCTATTTTTATTTTGCCTGTAAAGTTAAATCTTCCAGAGTGAGTTTTTTAAATACATCTTTACTGCCAAAGCGTTTTACCGCATCAAGGATTTCAATACCTGCGATTCTTCCTTCAGCGTCATAATCAACTGAAATTCCTTCAGCAACATGATGTGTTGTTATTGTAGTCTCTAAAAACGGATGTAGAGAGCGTCTACCTCTGAATCGTACGTTATTTTCAATGTGTTTTTGATTCGGATAACAACGTACTGAGTGGAGCGGCAGCCCTGTGTAAGCACAACGAGGTATGGCAACAATATAAAGGGGAGTTGATATTTATAAAACCTCAAAGCTACTGGGTCATAAAAATATTAGAATGACTCAAAGATATTCACATCATTGTCCCGATAGCCTGAGAGATGGAGTTCAGATTTTAGAGGCTGACTACAATTTGACTACAGTGGAGGGAAAACGAGATGTGGCAAATTCCTGAAACCCTTGATTTTATTGGTCGGGGTGGCGGGATTTGAACCCACGAC
>ERZ1292633.4404-Hain-H41-02um-R1-4404-length-13055-cov-5_pt1 | contig 13055 bp, 8 predicted proteins | sample MGYA00564406_ERZ1292633 | MGnify/ENA primary metagenome ERZ1292633 (study PRJEB36523, sample SAMEA6512639) | groundwater metagenome | collected 2019-01-08 | study: AquaDiva: Metagenomics assemblies of 32 groundwater samples
CGTCGAAATAATCGCGCAAATGCCTTGCAAAGCGTGGGTCTTTTTCAATCACAATTATTTTATGCGCTGGGCTATCTAATAATGCTCGTGTCAGGCCACCTGGCCCAGGGCCAATTTCAAAAATCACATCATTTTCGCTAATCGCGCCCAATTTTGCAATTTTAGTGGTTAAATTCAAATCCAATAAAAAATGCTGGCCAAGCCCTTTTTTCGCAAAAAGGTCGTTGGTTTTTAGGACTTCGCCCAAACTTGATTTATTTGCCATTGTTTTTGGCTCGGTTATCGGCAATGTCTGCGGCCATTTTTATTGCTGCAATCAAACTATCAGGCTTTGCAATATTTTTGCCAGCAATATCAAATCCAGTTCCGTGGTCTGGCGATGTGCGAACAATCGGCAAACCCAAAGTGACATTCACCCCGCCCCAAAAATCTAATGCTTTAATTGGTATAAGCCCTTGGTCGTGATACATGGCAATGAAACAATCATAATGGGCGCGCGAATGTGGCGAAAATGCACTATCGGCGGGCAGGGCATCGGAACAATCAATCCCGCCTTCACGCAATAATTGGGCTGCTGGGTTTATGATTTCCATTTCTTCACGGCCAATTGCGCCATTTTCGCCGGCGTGAGGATTAAGCCCCAAGAGCGCAATCCGTGGATTTGGAACGCCAAAATCATTTTTCAATGATGAATTTACAACGCGAACCACATCCATGATTTTATCAATAGTGAGCAAAGACGGCACTGCTGATATTGGCGCGTGGATTGTCACCAACGCGACTTTCAACCCATCAATGCCAAGCATCATAACTGGGCCACGCGCATGATGAAATGGCATTGTGCGGACTTCATGCGCCACAAATTCAGTATGGCCCGCAAATTCAAAACCAGCTTCATAAAGTACCGACTTTGCGATTGGCAAAGTCACAAGGGCTTTGGCATTGCCCTCCTTGACCAAGCCTATTGCTTGTTTAATTGCTTCAATAATTGCTGGTGCATTTTTTGGGTTTGGCCTACCCAATATTGCTTTTTCATTCAATTTGGCGGTGTGCAAGATTGGCAAAGCATTTGGAAAATAATGTGCAGTTTCAGCGATATCCGCGATAATCCTAATTTCAATATTCGCGGCATCGGCAGCTCGCAAAAATGGCTCAGCATCGCCAATAATTGCGAAATGGTGTTCAGTGGCGCGAAGTATTTGCCATGCCTTAATCGCGATTTCTGGCGCTATGCCAGACGGGTCACCCATAGAGACAATGATTGGCTTATTCACTGCCCCACTCCCAAAATATTGTTAGAACCGAGTATTAACCGCAGCTTCACGGCGCAAATCGCGCAAATATCTGCGGGCAATAAGGCTAAGTTCCTGATCTGTAAGTTGGTCTTCAATTTGTTCGCGCGTTGGGATATCTGGCCCAGACAGCACTACATCGCAAACCACGAGAACATGAACGCCCTGTGGTGACCTAAAGACATTGGTCGATTGGTTCTGCCGTAAATTCTGCAAATTGCTGTTGAAAACTTCCGATAATTCGGTGGCCGCTACTTGGCCCAAATCGAGCGCCGAAATATTATTGCGTGCAGCAGCCCGAGTGACACCATCGCAACCGCCACGCAAGCCAGTTTTGGCGGCGCGAACTTGTTCCTCGGCATGACGCCACACGGTTTCAGATGCATCAGCCGCAACTGTTTTGGACATTTCTTTCAATTTATAGGTCGCCAAAGGAACTTGGCCTTCGCGTTTGGCACGAATTGCAAAAATCATTACCCCGCCTTGCACAGAAATCGGATCTGACACTTGGCCAACTGGCACTTGTTCAATAATAGCAGCCACCTCTGGTCGCAATTCGCCTTGAATAACCCAGCCCAAATCACCGCCCGAAGCCGCAGTTGAAGCAAACGAAAATTGCTGGGCAATTCGTGCAAAACTCGCGCCAGATCTAATTTGCCCAACCAATGTAGCAGCGCCCGCCAATGCTTCTTCGGTTTCGGTTGAGTTAGCAACTTCAATAAAAATTTCCGACATTTGATATTGTGGGCGATTGGAAGTTGCCAAAACGCGGTTCAAAAATTCATCAATACGGCCGCGCGAAATTTTTATACGGCTGCCATAACGGCCCGAGACAATGCGCTGCCACAATACTTCGGCCCTGGTTTTATCGCGATAACTTTGTATTGAAATGCCAGCTTCGAGTAATTCGGTATAAAAAGCTTCAAGAGTTTGCCCATTTTGGCGCGCCTGATTTGCTAGAATGCGATCCACATCGGCATCGCCCATATAAACTTTGAACTTCGCCGCTTCCTGGATTTGTAAACGCTCATTGATAAGTTGACTGAGTGCCTGTTGGGATGCTTGTTGCACAATTTCGGGCGTTGCTTGGGTTATGCCGCTTGTAATCAACAAAAATCTGGTTCTTTGCCGTAAATCAAAACTAGTAATTGGTTGATCGTTCACAATAGCCGCAACGCCCTCTCCAGTAGCCGCCGCTTGCGCCCACGCTTGTTTCGCACTTATCGCCATTGCACTGACAATAAAGGTGATAAGCGCAATTCTAATTATACGCCCAAATCCCGCCGCTAAATTGCCTATTGTGACTCTTTCAATTTTCATCTTCACTTTGCCCCAAAGCACAATCTATCAATATTGCCCTATTAGCCCTCATTAGCCAATGTCGTGCCATAATAAAACCTAATTGGCGCAAAATAAGGCAGTTAAATTAAATTAATTTTCGATTTCATGCCTACTCAAACGGTTCTTCATTAATCAAGCCAATGGTTTTGAAAGCAATTTGGATTTTGAATCCCGACGATGGGGTGATGAAGCGATTGGTTGTATTGGTTTCTTCATAATAAACCAGAACTTCGGTACAATCATCACCAAAGCCACCGCCTATCCTTGAACGCAAATTAGAATTAGTTCTAAAATCATACCAATTATCTGCAAAAATGCGTGCCTTTTCGCCAAAACGATAACTCGCGCGGGTTACAAGTTCGCGGTTTGCCCGTTCAGTGCCGCCTATTCGCAATGGCATTTCATGATAGCGAAATGACAAACCTGCGCCGGCGTAAGAAAGCCTTGCTGCAAGTTCAGCGCGCACTAATTCGCCCGTAATTGCGTCCATTCTGATATTGCCATCGAAACTTAGATTTGCATTGACATTAATTGTCAAATTTGAGACCCAATCGCCGTCCTCACGATCAAGATTTGTCAGCCTATCAAGAAATGGATTGGAGTTATCACGATATTGTTTGCCGACAAACCAATCAAACGAGCTATTGCCCGAATTGGCGATTACATTAACCCCAATGGTTGCGCGGTTGCCACTGTCCCAAATATCATAATTACTGCTGGGTATTTGGTTGAAATATGAGCTAAAATTATTGTCATAGCCGTTGGAATCTTCAATCGAAATTTGATCGTTTTGCTTGGCTTTGCTTGATGCAGCCAAATTTACTCGTGGTATGATCATCAAATTCAGATTATCCATTTGCCGCACCAATGGCCATTTCAAATCAAGCGACACAGTGCCTAATGTGCGTGTAAGTTGGCGCGAACCAATTGCAACTCCGGCTGCAAGCCTTTGATTAGTGTATGAATAAGCATCACTTCTTACAGAAACCAAGGGCGCAACGACAAGGCCATTGCCAATAATTGTTTGCGCGCGCCAATTTAGGCCGCCACTAATACGCCCAGAATCTTGGCGTCCATTGTTGCGGTCTAGATAAATTGCAGAGCCCGAAGCCGATAATGTGCCGTCCCACGGGCCAATTTTCCAATTCCTATGGGCTTCAATGGCGGGCGCGATATGCGGCGTATTTTTGCGTCTTTCGCCAATTGTCAAATCTTGAAAGGAAGCTGCATAAGCGCGGACGAAGTAATTTTCATCGCTGCCTTCGACATATGTTTGGCTCATTAGCCTGGTGTCATTGGTGCGCAAAATGCCACGTTGTAAGTTTTGCCCACCAATTGAATAGCGCTCGAGATATAAATCATCAGAGGCGGTTTCGACGCCAAAACCCCAATCCCATTCGCTATTTATTGCAAATCGCCCTTCGCCAAAAACATGACCCCGCCAATCTTCAGTGCCATAAAACACATGACGCCCGCCAAATCTGCGCTCTTTGGTAGCGGATCCTGCTAATTTCAAATTGCCAGAAAAGAAATTGCGGCGATATTGCGCCGACAAAAGCGGGTTTACAAATTGGCTGATCATTGGTGAGACAATTAAATCGGAATAATCATCAATAATATAAACAAAAGGCTGTTCCCAATAGACGCCAATTCTTGACGAGCGACCGGGTTTTGGTTGCAAAAATCCAGTTTGCCGCCCGAATGAGGGGTCCGAATGCGTGAACACCGGTAAATATAACACCGGCACGCCTTTAATTTCAAAAACAACATCGCGATATGAAATGATGTTGGTTGCTAAGTTTTGGGTCGCAGATTTCGCCCGCAATTCCCAAGTTGGGCGTTTATCAACGCAAATCGGGCAGGCGGTGTAAATCACATGGTTGAGAGAATTCCGATTGTCAGCGCGCCTCAAAATACTTGTGGCGGCAATAACCCCGCCATTGGCAAGCCTCGAAGAAAATCCATTTATTACGCCAGTTGCCAGCCTATCATCAACCACCAAACTTTCGGCATAGCTATTGGTGCCATCGGGGTCTATCATCAAGACATTGCCATTGGCGCTTATTATTCCTGTGGTTCTGTCATATTTAAGGCGATCGGCACGCAATCGGCGACCAAGATTAAACGCCTGCACATTGCCAGTGGCTTCAACGCTATTATCAGCCGTGGAAGTTCCGATTGCGTCAGCAGATAATAAAATAGCATCGCCGAATTCGCTTGGGTTCGGATTGGGTGAAATAATCGTCTCGCTCACATCTGGTTTTGCGACCTCTTGGGCATTCGCGCAGGGCGCAGCACATGCCGCCAATCCAAAACTCGCGGCAGCCCAAAAATGTTTCGGCGAAAATTTAACAACCATTGATTTGACTTAATATTGTTTGACGAAATAGCGCAACTGCTTTGTAACACAATATTACCATTGTTTAATAATGCAGAGTTCCAAATTGGCGGGATTGTTTACCGAAAACAGCACAGGGGAATTTTTGGAGGCCTCACCCAGAATCGAACTGGGGTACACGGATTTGCAATCCGCTGCGTCACCACTCCGCCATGAGGCCTCAAACAAGTGGTCGCCACGCATCTATCAGATTGAAACATAAGGTTCAATTAAAGAGAATGCAAAACGCAGTATATTTAACTGCGACTTTTTGCCAATTTGTAGCACCTTGACGCTTTAGTCATGCTAAATTGTAGTGTAATGAATCTACTGCAATGTGATTTGTTTTAGTTAGAGGTGGGCAAAGTGGCGGTAGATTTTCAAATTCAGCGTGCGAATATGATTGAAAGTCAAGTTCGCACTAATGATGTTAGTGACGCAAAACTAATCGCGGCCATAAACAAGGTAAAACGCGAAAATTTTGTCGAGGAAGCAAGCGCGAATTTTGCCTATGCCGAAGTTGCGGTAAAAAGCAAAAGCGGGCGTTTTCTGCTCAAACCGCGCGATTTTGCAAAACTCGCGCAAGCTACAATGATAGAAAGTGGCGATGAGGTTTTGGTAATTGCTGGTTCGGGTGGATATTCGTCGGCTGTATTTAATGCATTGGGGGCTAAAACAACTGTCATTGACAATATATCCATAGCAGCGAGCGAAAACGAAATTACTATCGGCAATATTGAAACTCTCGCGGAACTGCAAGATGGGATGTTTGACATTATTTTTGTTGATGGCGGCGTCCCGCGCATTCCCACTAGTTGGGGCGAAAAACTCAAGGAAAGTGGTCGTTTGTGCGTTATCGTAATGGTGGATGGGATTGGACATGCCAAAATCTTTGTAAAATCAAATGGTCAAATATCGGGACGCACGATTTTTGACACTAAGCCGCCAATTTTGACTGAATTAAACCTTTCGCCCGAGTTTGTTTTTTAATCAATCAGTCATCATTTCACTCCATCTATAGACCTGTGATATAAATTGGGATTATCATTTCGATTGGACAAATGATTCGCAATTTGCAATTTGTCGAATTAAGCCCATAGATAATGGGTAAGTAAAAGCATTGAGGGGCTAATATGAGCGCAGCCGAAGCACAAGCCGAACCAACGATGGAAGAAATCTTGGCTTCGATTCGCCGTATCATCTCGGAAGATGATGCGCCGCCTGCAACTGAACATGCACCAAGCGACGGCAATGATGTTTTGGATCTGGTTGAAACAGCGCCCGAGCCTGCTGAAGAAACACATGTCAGCAGTGATTTTGATTTCGATGCTCTGGGCGAAGAAGAAGAGCCAGCTTTTGCCGAAACGCCCGCGCCCGAGCCAATGGCGATTGATGATGATTTTGGCGCGTCGCCTGACGAAATCATAATTGTTGACCGCGAGCCTGATCCGCCTGAACCAGTTTATTCGTTTGACCCTGAGCCTGAGGAATTGGCACCGGCGCCGGCACCATCTTATCACGAGCCTGCGGCGTATGAACCACGCCCGATGGCACCATTGCCGCCGCAACTGGCACACACTCTAGGCCTTGTTGGTGACGAGGCATCGCGTGCAGCCGCCGACGCTTTTGCCAAAGTTGGGCCAATGCTACCTGGGCATTTCGCCAATGGCGTTAGTGTCGAAGAATTAACCGCACATATGCTCAAGCCAATGCTCAAAGAATGGCTCGACAAGCACTTGCCGCGCATTGTTGAAGAACGGGTGGAAGCAGAGCTCGCAAGGATTGCAAGACGCGGGTTTTAGAAGTTGCTTTGCTCTGAGTAATTATTATGTTTATTGGCCATTATTGCGCGGCATTCGCTGCGCGCGCTCACACGACAGATGCTCCAAAGCTTGGATTGCTGTTCCTTGCCTCACAAGCTGTTGATATTGGCTTTTTCACTTTACTTGCTGGCGGCATTGAACGGGTTTCGCATGACGAAAATATTCGCGGAATAATGCCGATTATTCTCGAATATATGCCGTTTACGCATTCACTTGTGGCAACATTAGTTTGGGCGGCTGCGGCATTTTTCTTGACCAAAACTCTTGTTTTCAAGGGCCAAGCAAAACCTGCATTAATTTTTGCAATTGTGGTGGCCAGTCATTGGTTTTTGGATCTGCCCGTTCACCGCGCGGATTTGCCGATTTGGGGCAATGAAATGAAGCAGGGCCTTGGGCTTTGGAATTTTCCTATAGTGGCGATGATTCTTGAACTTTCGCTGCTTGGAGCCTCAATTTATTATTACATTATCAAGCGTGGCATGGCACAAATTTCACGGCCTTGGTTCATCGGATTATTGGCATTTTTGCTTTTGGCGCAAGCAATAAATTGGTTCACGCCGCCCGCATCCAATGTGTTGCAATTATCGTTCATGGGTATTGCCGCTTATTTGGTTGCTGCATATTTGGCGCTCAAAAGTGAACTGCGTTCGCCAAGTCGCCAGTAAATTTCCGATAAAAGGACAGTTATTGGCTTTTGTTTGCTGGTGTTTTATTGCATAGCAAAACTCGCAAACTCCATACGAACGCAAAAAACAAGATAATGATAGACCAAAACTTCAATTCACTAACTTCTGAACCCAAAATATACAAAAAATGGGAAGAAAGTGGCGCGTTTAAGCCCATCGATGCTGCAAATGCTGAGCCGTTTTCAATGGTTATTCCGCCACCAAACGTAACAGGCTCGTTGCACCTTGGCCATGCGCTCAATAATACATTGCAAGATATTTTGGCGCGGTTTGAGCGGATGCGCGGCAAATCGGTTTTATGGCAACCTGGATTGGATCATGCAGGCATTGCCACGCAAATGGTGGTTGAGCGCCAATTAGCAGAAGCAAAAAATAATGAAAGCCGTGCGAGTTTGGGGCGCGATGAATTCGTAAAAAGGGTGTGGGACTGGAAAGCAACCTCGGGCGGCACAATTAACAACCAATTGCGGCGGCTTGGCGCATCGTGCGATTGGTCGCGAGAGCGTTTTACGATGGACGAGGGGCTTAGCGCCGCTGTGCGCAAGGTTTTTGTGCAATTGCATAAAGAAGGTCTAATTTACCGCGATAAACGCCTTGTAAATTGGGATCCATATTTTGAAACTGCGGTGTCGGACCTTGAAGTTGTTAATGAAGAAAAAGACGGTCATTTTTGGCATTTCAAATATCCACTCGAAAATGGTGAAACTTACGAGTTCCCAATTGCCTATGACGAGACTGGCAAAGCAACGGAATTTGAGACCCGAGATTATATTTCAATTGCGACAACCCGGCCCGAAACCATGCTTGGTGATGGCGCGGTTGCAGTAAATCCAAAAGATAAACGTTATGCGCCTATTATTGGCAAGAAATGTCTGTTGCCTTTGGCGGACAGATATATCCCGATAATTGCCGATGAATATCCTGACCCGGACTTCGGTTCTGGCGCAGTCAAGATTACTGGCGCGCATGATTTCAACGACTATAAAGTCGCCAAAAAACACAATATCCCGCTTTACATTTTGCTCGATAGTAAAGCAAAAATGCTCGATGCAGACTATATTCCAAACAAATATCGCGGCCTTGATAGGTTCGAAGCACGCAAACAAATTGTGGCCGATATTGATGAGCGTGGATTATTAATCACAGTTGAAAACAAGAAAATCATGCAACCCCTTGGCGATAGATCGGGCGTTGTTATAGAGCCGATGTTGACCGATCAATGGTATGTTGACGCGCAAAAACTTGCGATACCTACGATTGAAGCGGTAAAATCGGGTGAAGTGCGCTTTTCACCCGATAGTTGGAAAGAAACCTATTTCCAGTGGATGGAAAATATTGAGCCTTGGTGCGTTTCAAGGCAATTATGGTGGGGGCATCGGATTCCCGCTTGGTATGACGAAACTGGCAATATTTTTGTTGAGGAAACTGAGGAAGCTGCACAAGAAGCGGCCAATAATTTTCATTCCAAACCAGTCATTATTTCGCAAGATACTGACGTTCTCGACACCTGGTTCTCCTCCGGCCTTTGGCCGTTTTCGACAATGGGTTGGCCCGAGCAAACGCCCGAACTTGCGAAGTTTTACCCCACCACAACATTGGTCACAATGTTTGATATTATCTTCTTTTGGGTTGCGCGAATGATGATGATGGGCATTCATTTTACGGGCAAAGCGCCTTTCGAAAACGTGATAATTCACTCGCGCGTGGTTGATGAATTTGGCAAGAAAATGTCAAAATCCAAAGGCAATATCATCGACCCAGTGCCGCTTATTGACGAGTATGGCGCCGATGCCTTGCGCTTCTCTTTAGCAATCGCTGCAGGGCCGGGGCGTGATATTCGCATGAGCCCAAAACGGGTTGAAGGCTATCGCAATTTTTCGACAAAATTATGGAATGCAGCGCGCTTTTGCCAAATGAATGAATGTATGGCGAGCGCAAACTACACGCCGACTTGCGCCAAACATACGCTCAACAAATGGATAATTTCGCAAATTGGGCGGGCAACGCACGATGTTGAAAAAGCGATTATTAATCACCGCTTTGATGAAGCCGCCAGCGCGATTTATTCGTTGATTTGGGCAGTTTTTTGCGATTGGTATTTGGAACTAATAAAGCCAATATTAAATGGTGACGATGAAGAAGCAAAATCTGAAACTCGCGAGACTGCGGCCTGGGCGCTCGATGCAATATTGAAATTGCTGCACCCATTCATGCCTTTTGTCACCGAAGAATTATGGGAAAAAACCGCCGAATTTACGCCCAAACGCGAAAATTTATTGATTTCTGAATCCTGGCCCATATTGGATAATTCGCTGCAAAATGAAGATGCGGAAAGCGAAATCGGCTGGGTAATCGATATTATTTCTGGCATTCGTTCTTTGCGCGCAGAAACCAATATTCCTGCTGGTGCAAAAATCCCCGCAATCATGGTTGGCGCCAATCAATATACGAGGAATTTGCTTGAAAAATATCAAAACGAAATAGACAGATTGGCGCGGCTGGATTATTCAACATCGTCCGATGAAATGCCAAAAGGGGCGGTAAGTTTTGTGTTAGATGAAGCCATTATTGCCCTCCCTTTGACTGGCATTTTGGACGTAGCTGCGGAAAAAACACGTTTGCAAAAGGAAATTTCAAGGTGCGAAGCCGAAGCCGCTAAAATCAATGGAAAATTAGCCAATCCGCAGTTTGTCGAACGCGCACCTGAAAACGTGATTGAAGAACAAAAAAACCGCTTGGCTGATTATCAAAATGAACAGCTAAAATACCAAAATGTTCTGGCTAAACTGGATGAAATATAATGAGCAATCATAAATGGGATAAATCTAAATTGCCAAGCCGCCATGTATCAATTGGGCCGTCAAAAGCACCGCATCGATCATATTATTATGCGATGGGCCTTGGCACACTTGATATTGAAGCGCCATTTGTCGGCGTCGCGAGTTGCTGGAACGAATCTGCGCCGTGCAATACTGCTCTCATGCGCCAAGCCCATGCAGTTTCAGTGGGCGTTAAAGAAGCAGGCGCAACGCCGCGCGAGTTTTGCACAATTACCGTGACTGACGGCATTGCCATGGGCCATGAAGGTATGCGTTCAAGCCTTGTTTCGCGTGATGTGATTGCCGATAGTGTCGAGCTTTCAATGCGTGGCCATAGCTATGATGCGCTAGTTGGTATTGCCGGTTGCGATAAGAGCTTACCTGGCATGATGATGGCGATGTTGCGCCTTAATGTGCCGAGCGTGTTTCTTTATGGTGGTTCAATTTTACCGGGGTCATACAAGGGCAAAGACATAACGGTGCAAGAAGTATTTGAAGCCGTTGGTTCGTTTGCGGCAGGGCGGATTGATTTCCCCGAATTATGCGAAATTGAGCGTCACGCTTGCCCATCTGATGGCGCATGTGGCGGACAATTTACAGCCAATACAATGGCATGTGTCGCCGAAGCAATTGGTTTGGCTTTGCCATTATCATCGGCTTTGCCTGCGCCATATTTGGCGCGCGATGAATATGCAATTGCCTCGGGCAAAGGCGTTGTCGATTTAATCCTCCGCAATCTAAGGCCGCGCGATATTTGCACGCGTGAGGCCTTCATCAATGCCGCAGTAGTTGTCGCGGCAACTGGCGGTTCCACAAACGGCGCTTTGCACCTTCCTGCAATGGCATCTGAAGCAGGGATTGTGTTCACCTTGCGCGACGTTGCCGAGGCATTCAAGACTACGCCGTGGATTGTCGATTTGAAACCCGGTGGGCAATATGTTGCCAAGGATTTGGGCGAAGCCGGCGGTATGCCGATGGTGTTGAAAACTTTGCTTGATAATGATCTTATTAATGGCAATTGCATGACTGTAACTGGCAAAACTTTGGGTGAAAACCTTGAAGGAGTTACATGGAACCCAGATCAAAAAGTAATTCACAGCGTGAAAACCCCAATCACCGCAAATGGTGGGGTTGTCGGCCTTTGGGGTTCACTTGCACCCGAAGGCGCGATTGTGAAAATCGCGGGTATGGAGAAATTGCAATTTCGCGGCCCAGCAAGAGTTTTTGAAGGCGAAGAAGCCTGTTTTGAAGCTGTAACCGCGCAAAATTACGAGAAAGGCGAAGTGTTCGTCATCCGTTACGAAGGCCCAAGAGGTGGCCCTGGGATGCGCGAAATGCTCTCAACAACGGCGGCGTTATATGGCCAAGGAACAGGTGGTGAAATCGCGCTTATTACCGATGGACGCTTTTCAGGGGCAACGCGCGGTATGTGCATTGGCCATGTCGGCCCCGAAGCCGCACTTGGTGGCCCAATTGCCCTGATTGAAAACGGTGATGTTATTGCCATTGATGCTGAAGCTGGCACAATTGAACTAGAAGTTTCTGACGATGTATTGGCCGAACGCCGCAAAAACTGGCAACCACGCAAAACAAACTATAACAGCGGCGCAATCTGGAAATACGCGCAACTAGTTGGCCCTGCATATTTAGGCGCACTAACCCACCCAGGTGCGGCTGAAGAAACCCATGTTTATGCGGATATATAGTCCCTCAAAACTCCACCTTCGCGGCTTCGCCGCTCACTCATAGTTTTGGTTTTATTCGGACTAAAAGAATCAAAAAGCGTGGTTTTTGATCCTTTTAGACATCTTTCTTAGTGGGGCATTTAATACCTCCCATATTCCATCTGCCGAGTGTTTGGCACTTCGCGCCATGTACCTTTCATGGTTTGACAGGCCACAAAGCTGATGCTTACACGATCACCACGGAATTGGTCTTGAGATACCAAACGCATGCAATTATCGCCATATTGCCCAAAATAGCGCTGGAAATATGGGTCAAATGAGTAGTTTGAATAGCTGAAACCTAGCTGGTTATTTGGGTAACGCAAATATGGGCTTTGCCCCCATTGGTTAGCGGAACTATAGTCACTGTCTTCGCGGTAAACGAAGAATGAGAACCAACCACCCCATTCGGACCATTGGCTCGGGTTGGCATACCACCGGTTACCACGTAACCAGCCACGATAAGGGTCATAGGCATCAAAACCCCAGCGTAGCGCCCAAGCATATGGGTCACCCCAATTATCGTTCCAACGGCTCCAATTGCCATTTGGCCCCATAAAATTGCGACCAGCATGGCGATTAAAATCAAATGCGGGATTTTGGTTTTGATTTTGGTTATATTGATTGTAATTTGGCGACTGCGAATAGCGTGGTGGCTCATTATAGCTTTGCCAGCCGCGTGTCATATCAAATAGCCACAAATATGTCGGCGAATAATTATAAATCCAACCTGGCCGGTAATTATTATGCAGCCCGCGATTATTATCATAATATCCGCGGTAGCCACGCCGATAATTGTCGCTATGGCGGTTATCACGCGGCGGCGGCTGCACAACAGGCGGCAATGGTGGCGCAGGCGGCGGATTATGAACCACTGGCGGTGGTGGCCGTGGCGTTGCCACTGGCGGTGTTGGACAGTCACCAATTTCTGGCAAACGCGGCGTTGCATGTGGCCAATAGGGGACAGGGTTACATGGCGCTGGCGCAGGATTC
>ERZ1292633.4405-Hain-H41-02um-R1-4405-length-13053-cov-14_pt1 | contig 13053 bp, 15 predicted proteins | sample MGYA00564406_ERZ1292633 | MGnify/ENA primary metagenome ERZ1292633 (study PRJEB36523, sample SAMEA6512639) | groundwater metagenome | collected 2019-01-08 | study: AquaDiva: Metagenomics assemblies of 32 groundwater samples
TTGGAGCGCAAGGGGTTTGGGAAAAGAGGACCAACACTAAATCTGTATTAACTCCCAATTACTAATAATTAGATACATTGTCCCACATCCACAAAAAAAAGCCACTTGCGTTGTGGGTTTTTGTATTTACCTTGGAGTGAGCCCTGTCCTTCTTCGGTGCCTTGCGCAAGGGCGACGGCCCGAGCAGAACAAATTTTTAGCAAAAAATTATGCGTGCCCCGAAGAAGGACAGGGCGAGCGGTCTACATCACCCTCTCTCCCCCCTTTGTAGGCCCTCCCACCCCGTCGAAATTCTCGTAGACATACTGCGGGCATTTCTCGCCGATGTCGCATATTTTTTGACCTTGGACAGCGTTGATAAGCTTTGCGACAAGCTCTTTCGGGCTTTCGTCGAATATCACCACGCCTTCATCTCTGCGGTGGCTTTTGTCGAGCATATTCTCGAGCACTTCATCCATCTCCCACGGTCCACGAAGCACGCCGAGTGGTTTATGGTCCTCAAATGCAATAGTGAATTCATTGACCGTACCGATGCGTCCGCATCCGACGATGACGCCGTCTGATGCGCGAGTGAGAAGCAGGTTGCGCCCCGAATAGCCGAACCCCGTATAGATGATGACATCCAAATAGTCGAGCGGAAGTCCATAGACTTCGACATGCTCTTTCTCGCTCGACGCGGGAGACATGCCGATGGAAAGTCCGCCGGCTTCTTTCGCGCCCATCGCCGCCCACAGAGGAAATCCCGTCGTCGCGCCCGTGACGAGAATTCCACCCTGACGAATGATCTCGCGTCCGAGCTCCTTTGCGCTTTCAAGGGCAGTGTCACCACAGTGTGTAGTATCGGCTGCTCCCGATATGCAAATCTTTATTTTAAAATGTTGATGTTTTTCGCTTCCCATTGTTGTTCATTCTACCAGCAATCGTAACATAATCAAAACAGTGAAAATTTTGAATTACAAAACTCGTCGAGGTGTGCTGTTTTGAGGGGGTTTTGAGCGCGACGGCGCGAAAACTTCAGACTTTTTTAAGCTTCAAAAAAGTCGTACCCTCAAAACAGCATACCGAGTAAGAGTTTTGTAATTCAAAATTAGAAATCTATCTCCACCTCCTCCCCATTCCTCGGCACGCGCGTATCGATACCCAAATAGTCGCGTACTCGCTGGGCGAAGAAAAGTCCCGCGCCGAGCTCCGCATGCACCACAAATATTTTCTTGAGCGAGTCCTGCATCACGGTCACAAATTCGAGGAGCGCATTCATATCCTTGTGCGCCGAATATCCCTGAATGACCACCACTTTTGCGCGCACGGGAACATTTTCGTCAAATATCCTGACGGTCTTTGCCCCCTCTTGAAGCATTCGTCCCATCGTACCCGCCGCCTGATACCCCACGAGGAGAAGGGTGCTCTTCGGATCAGAAAGATAGTTTCGCTCATGGTGCAAAATGCGCCCGCCGTTTGACATACCCGAGCCGGCGATAACGATCTTTGGACCCTGCACATCTTTGATTGCAATCGAATCCTGAGACCTCTCGGTAAAACGAAGCTTCGGAAACTTGAAAATATCATCGCCTCCTTTTATGTCCGCCTGAATTTCCTTGTTGAAATAAGCTTTGTTTTCGCTATACACTTTTGTCACTTTTATCCCGAGCGGTGAGTCCACAAAAATGGGGATCTCGGGAATTTTCTTGCCCTCCACCATTTCATTCAATTCAAAGAGAAGGTCTTGTGTGCGCTCGATGGAAAATGCGGGGATCATCAGCGTCCCTCCGCGCACGATGGTATCCTGTATGACCTCCTCGAGATGATGCGCGCGCTGTGCAAGGTCCTGATGAACACGGTCGCCGTACACTGCCTCCATCACCAAATAGTCGATACCGGAAAGGAGCGCCGTATCGGGAAGGAGCGGTGCGGGCGAGTTGCCGAGGTCTCCCGAATACACAAGCTTCCTGCCGTTGTGGGAAATTTCCATCATTGCAGAACCGAGGATATGCCCCGCGTCGCAAAACCGCACGCGCAAATCTCCATTAAAAACAACATCCTGCTCGTATGGGATTGCTTCCCAATGTGCCATTGCCTTTTCCACCGCATCTTCGCGGTAGAGCGGTTCGTGCCCATCGGTCTTTGCCTCGCGCGCAATGACGCGGACGGTGTCATCGAACATAAGCTTTGCGATCTCGCGCGTGGGTGGCGTGGAATAAATTTTTCCTTTAAACCCTTCATTCAAAAGTTTTGGAATGCGCCCGATATGGTCGAGGTGCGCATGCGTCACAAAAACAGCATCAATAGTGCTCGGGTCATACGGAAACGGCTCATTATTTTTATCATCACACACTTTCACCCCTTGAAAAAACCCGCAGTCGATCATCAAGGTCACGCCATCCCCCTCGAGAATATGGTTCGACCCCGTCACCTCCCCCGCCGCCCCGTAAAATTTAAGTTTCATCCCGTTAGAAGTTTAGTTACCCTAAATTACAAAACTCCCCTCTTTGTCTTTGCGAGGAGGTATTCCGACTCGGCAATCTATGGGCTCTGGATTGCTTCGTACCTCGCAAAGACATACAAAAATACAGTTTCGTAATTTAAAGTAGTTAATAATTTATGTAGTTTTTAATTTTGTCCTGACCCAAACTAGCACCGCGACCGTTGTCCCTCCCAGTATATCAAATAAAAGGTCACTCAGGGTATCAAGTATTTCATTCATTTCCCCGCCCGTAAGATAGCTAACCACCGCTTCGTACGCTTCCCAAACCAGCCCGATACTGAGAGCATACACGAGACACACTCCGAGAAGCTTGGGGAAGCTTTGCGCAACAAGCCACCGCCGAGAATACTGCCACCACACGGCAAACCCCGCGAGCCACGCCCCGCCCGCAAAATGCATCGGCATATCCAACCACCGCATCTCCCAATACCAATGATACGCTCCCGCAAACCCCTGCACGACCGCAATCGCAACAAGGAAAACTAAGAGCCAAACCGGAAATGCGCGTGCCTGCATCCACCAAGTATACCGCGGTTCGCACCCGCAACCAAACCTTTCGTCCTTACGAAGGCCTTGCCTTCGTAAGATTTGCCTTCGTAAAATTATTTCCATTGAAAAAGCCCCTACGCAGAGGCGCAGGGGCTTTTTTCTAGGGTTACTTAGGTATTGACTCTAGAATAAATCTAGGTGGGTGCCCGCAATCGCACGCCAATTTTTATCGATGATGTTTTCCTCAACAAAAATCGGCGTGTGAAAATATAAGGCTCCCTTGTCAATAATTTAGGAGACAATACCTCAAATAACCCTATACTCACTATACGCCGGTAAAAAACTTTTGCAACAACAAATTTTTATTACGAAACAAAAACCTTGCGCGATGCAAGGTCTTTGTAAAAAAATGCAGGAACGGGTATCTTTAAAATGCTTCGTCCGCGTACACATAATCGAAATTTGATTTTTTATAATCAAAAATTTCTTCATCTTTGAAAAAGCGCGCGACTTCCGCTTTGCCATTCTCTATAGAGTCCGACGAGTGCACAACATTCGACTGGATAGAGAGCGACAAATCTCCGCGGATACTTCCTGCGTCCGCATCAAATCCCTTGGTTGGTCCAACGAGGATGCGTGTTGCGGAAACGGCATTGATACCCGAGAGCACCATCACCACAACGGGCGATGCCTTCATAAACGCTTTGATCCCCGCGAAGAACGGCTTGTCCGCGATGTGCGCATAGTGCGCCTCGAGAAGCGCGTCCTCAAGGTTAATCATCTTCATACCCACGATCTTGAGCCCCTTGCGCTCGAAACGAGTCGTGATCTCCCCCAAAAGCCCGCGCTGAATCGCGTCCGGCTTCACAATAATAAGTACCTGCTCTTCTTTTGGATGTGCCATATAAATAGTCAATAATCAACAATTAATAATGTTGCAATACTAGCACAGGGTGAACTTCCGAGCAAACGCGGTTGGAAAGAATATCGAATATTGAATATTGAATAAATGCAAACTAATTCCCCGCACATTCTATATTCCAAATTCGATATTCAATATTCTACCCCTTCTCCCCTCGAAACCGCGCCATAATCTCCGCCTCCACTTCTTCGCGCGGGGCGCCATATTTCAAATAGGAAAGTTCTTTGAGTTTTTCTACAAGCGCGATATTTCCGCCCTCGAGAGGGAGCGTCTCTATGTTGAATGGCTTGGTCGGCTGTCCGTCTACGAGCATGTTCACATAGGCGTTGCGATTGTCGAGGCGGGTGATGTCTTGCGCGCTGAAGGTCGGTGTGAATTTCTTTTCCAAAAACTCCGCATCCTCCTGCCCGACGCGGAAGACCGCAATATTCCCCACATTGCCGAATACCGCATTTTTTATCTCCTCGGAAAGCTGTGCAATATACTGATGCGCGACATTGAGCGACAGGCGATACTTGCGTGCCTCGGAGAGAATGGATGCTATCGACGGCGTGGTGACATTTTGGAATTCATCGATGTAGAGATAAAAATCGTTCGGTTTTTTGCCGGTGCCGAACATGTCCACGCGCGAAAGAGCCGCCATGGTAATCTTGCCCACAAGGACAAGTCCGATCAAGCTCGCATTGATGTCGCCCAAACGCCCTTTCGACAGATTCACCAGAAGAATCTTTTTATCATCCATAATCTGTCTGAAATCGAACGAGGACTCTCTCTGGAGTACGACGGGACGCATAATGTCGTTTGAAATGAACGGGTCGAACTTGCTCGAAATGTACGGCACGAAGTTGGCAAGCCCTTGATCTCCCGTCGTCTTTTCCGCGCTCGCCCAAAACTGCGCGATGATCGGGTTCTTGCACCTCGAGAGTTTCATATCGCGAAACGCTTTGTCCGAGAGTACGCGGGTGATGTCGAGGAGCGTCGCCTGCTCGCTCGTATCCTCCATGACGAGGAATGCGGCATTTTTGAAATACTGCTCGAACATTGCGCCACCGCCCACTTTCATATCAAAAAGCTGATTGAAAATATTCATCATTTCATTCACCACAAATGTTTTCTGCTCGGGACGGCTATGGTCATACTCGAGCATATTGAGCCCCATCGGACGCGCCGTGTATGCGGGGTCAAAGTAAATGACATCGTCCACGCGCTCGGGTGGTATCTGGGAGAGAATGTCCTGCACATCGTTGCCGTGCGGATCAATGAAGCACACGCCATCGCCGTTTTTGATATCCTGCACGATCATGTTCTTCAAAATATGCGACTTGCCGGTGCCCGTCTGTCCAATGACATACATATGACGCACGCGGTCTTCGCGACCCAATCGCACGAGAGTTTCCTTGCTGTGGTAAGTATTCTTGCCGAGAATGATGCCTTCTGCGGACGCATTGGTCGGTGCCGGCGCCACGCCCGCCTTTGCCTCCTTGAGCTCGGCGGCGGACACGGTCGTCACGGGGAAATGGAACATCGTCGTGAGCTCTTTCAGGTTGAGTGGGAAACTCTGATAGTCCTCGAACATGCGGAAAGAATATTGGTAGATCGCTTTCATCAGGTCGCCCTTTTTCAAGCGATTCCATTTGACACCGTTTGCTTGGGGCTTGGCGAATTGATTGAACGCCGCCTCGAGCTCGGTCAGCATCGCTTTCGCGCGCTCCTCGGTGTCTGCCGAAACGACAATGCGGATATTGGTATCAACGATAGGCGCCGCGATCTTTTCCGTAATACTCTGCACTGCCTCCTCGTTGATCATTTCTTCTTTTTTCTTAAATCCAAAAATGAGCTCCTTGGTCGCGCTTGCAAACTCCTTTGTAAATCGTACGACGGCATGCTCAAGCGCCTTTTTTACGGGCGTGCCTTTTTTGATCTCCTCACGAATGCTCTTGTAGCGTACATTTAGCGCCCTGCCCGTCGGCCGAATGACAAACTGCACCGCCGCGCCCTCGCCCTCATGCTTCATCTTGCCGAATGCACCGAGAAGCACATTCAAAGGGTCTTGCGGGAATGCTTCAAACGACTTCATTTGAAACACCGGACTTCCTGATGGCTCGGCGACCGATACGAGCGTCGCGCCTTTTTCACTGAAAGGGTTGTAGTCTTCCCTGTGCTCGCGCAGTTTCGCGTCTGAATAGACGGCGAGCACTTGTTTTTCAAAAAGGTCGGCGCGCTCGGTAGGCACTGCGGCATAGAAAATGACCTCGCTCGAAAAGTTGGCGAGCGCAAGCTCGAGTGTGAAATAGTTTTTGACATCGAGCCATCCCGCGGACGGGTTTTCCACCGAGAGCATCCCCGCATAAAACTGCTCCATGCCGGTCACGAGGTCCGCAAAACTCCGCGACTCGCCCTTTGCGTCGATGGGCGGAAGTGTCACCTCGTAGAGGCGCATGCGAAGCGCGCGAAAAAGCACGCGCTCTTTCGAGACACCGCCTGCAATGCTTTCATCAGCGAGAAATTGCACGAGGAAACGATGGAAATCATCCTCAATGTGCGGATCGTCCAACTTTTCAAGTATGGTGAGCGCATTTTTTATGCCACGCTCCATCATCACGCGCACGAGCTCGTTGATGGTTTCCTCGTGCTCTTTGCCCATCTTCAAGACCTTTTCATTGATCTCGTGCACTTTAAAATGGTAGTCGGGAGCAAGGATATTCTCGGCGGACTGAGCGCGATACTCGGCGATCTTCTCCTCCGCAATAGCAGGTCTTTCAACAGCAAGTCCCTCCGCCTTTGCCGTGCTCTCCTTTTCCGCAATCTGCGCGCGCAAGTATGCAATCTCCTCATGCGGAGAGGTGAATTTTTCAGGCGCACTCGGCGCACCGCCGGTCAGTCCTTCATTTTTCGAGCCAAATAATGCCATTCCAAAAAGTATACCATACCGGCGCAAAAAATCAGTCAGTCGTTACACTTTCGTCAAAATCTCGGGTGCGCCGTCGGTGATGAGTATTGTATGTTCAAAATGCGCACTGCGCTTGTGGTCGCGGGTGACGAAGGTGTATTTGTCGGGCATAAGCTTGATATAGCGCGTGCCTTCATTGACGATCGGTTCGAGCGCGATCACCATTCCGGGAACGAGGCGGTCGCCCTGTCCGCGGTCGCCGTAGTTGGAAACATGCGGGTCCTCATGCTGAGAGTGCCCTACCCCGTGCCCGCCGAGCTCTTCAACGACAACAAAACCGCGGTCTTTCACATATTTTTCGATAGCATATCCGATGTCTCCAACAGTATTGCCTCCGCGCGCCGTATCAATGCCTGCCACAAGAGCGCCCTCGGTCGCTTTGATAAGTTTCAAAGCGCTGTCATCGATGCGCCCGACAGGCACCGTTACCGCCGAATCGGTAAAAAGTCCATTATGCTTGATACCCAAATCTATACCGACAATATCCCCCTCCTTGAGCACGCGGTCGCCCGCAATGCCGTGAACGATCTCGTCATTCACCGACACGCAGAGTGTCCCCGGATACGCAACCTTCACCCCCTCGGGCGCATAATTCAAAAAAGCCGGCTCGTCGCCCGCCTCGCGGATAAGTCTTTCCGCAAGCTGGTCGAGCTCGCGCGTGGTGATACCGGGTTTTACAGCATCACGCACCGCAGACAAAACACGCGCGAGATGCTTGCCCCCCTCGCGGAGGATTGCGATTTCTTCCGGAGTTTTGATCAATCCTTTTTTCATTTTTTCCCCGTCAAATGTCACTTGTCAGTGGTCAATTGTTTTAAAATATCCCCATGCACCTCCTCCGGCGTCTGCTCACCATTGATTTCGAGAACGCGGTACGCCGGATTTTCGCGATAGTAATCGACGGCAGGTACGACATCTTTCTCGTACCACGAGAGCCGGCGATTGACGACTTCCGGATTCGTATCATCGGGGCGACCGCGACCGCGCAACCGTTCTTCCGCCCATTCGCGCGAGACATTCAAAAACACAACGACCGGATCTTTGCGCTCATAAAAAGGAAGCGCAGTGCTGAGCATCCTTGCCTCGCCAAGAGAGCGCGGTGTGCCGTCGAAAACAAGGTGCTCTCCGCCACGCACCTTTTCGATAAAGAGGTGCGACCAAACCCACACCGCGAGAAAATCCGGCTGACGACCGCCCGCCTCATTCACTTTGCGCGCAAGGTCCCATGTGTATCCGGAATCCTTGATGTGCCGTCGAAAATGCTCCCCCGTCTCGATATAGAGGATCGGCGTTTCAGGACTTTCCTTTTTCAAAAATTCCTGCAACAACCCCGACTGCACCCCCTTCCCTGACCCCGAGCGCCCGATGAATATGATTGTTTGTAGCATATATCTACGCAAAATTAGGCATAGGAACGATTTTCCCTCCAAAATTTATATTGCCAAAATTTTTTCTTCCGATTTTTTCATTCGCCCCGAGAACTTCAATATAAAGAGGTACTCCTTTGCTGTCCAGATCTACGAATACCTCTGGGGCAACCTCAATAGTGCGGCTAATTTCTCCGGATTTTAGCGTGATATTCAAGGCATCAATTTTTGAATCATAGGTGATTTTCATATTATTGATCTTATTTCTGTTTTTTAAATTTTGCGACCCAATGCGCCGTAATGACGATTGCCACAACCCCATCTTTTATAAATACAACCTCAAGGTGTTGCGTTCTGAATTTTTTGTAAGCCCTTTCGCGGTTGGAATTGCCCGGAATAATAAAATCTGGAGCAAGAATGGTTTTATTTATCAACTCTTTTGATAATTTTCTCTGTTTAATTTTAATTTCAGCATGTTCGCTAAAAATAATTTTCATAATATTATCTAACTTACAACATTATGATACCATAAACAGACCATAAAACATAAAAAACAAAGGATTGCCCCCCTGCACCCGCTATTTCCGTTCAATATTCAATATTCGATATTCTACCCCCATCCCCCTAGTATTCCCGCATCGTCACTTGCGCGTCGATTTTCTTAATGAGGTCGATGACAACCGAAACAACAATGAGCAGCCCTGTCCCGCCAACCGCAAGACTTGAAACATTGGTCAAGTTTTGCATGATGAGTGGCAAGACCGCGATTGCACCGAGGAATACTGCGCCGACGAGCGTAATACGCGTGAGGATTTTTGCAAGATACTCCGCAGTGTGCGTGCCGGGACGAATGCCGGGGATGAACGCGCCGTTTTTCTGAAGATTTGTCGCGATTGCGTCAGGGTCAAAAGTGACGGCGGTATAAAAGTAAGTAAAAATAAAGACGAGAGCAAAGTACAGCACGCCGTTTATCCAGCTATTGGCAAGTGTTTTTTGTATAAAGAGGGCGACCGCCTGCACCGTACCGCCACCCATCGTAGCGAGGGCATTGGCGATCACGGTCGGGAAAGTAAGGATGGAAAGCGCAAAGATGATCGGGATCACTCCTGCCTGATTCAAGCGGAGAGGGAGATAGGTCGATCCACCGCCCGTCGTGCGACCGCCGCGCATCTGCTTTGCGTATGTCACCGGCACGGGGCGTTCCGCCTCGGTCATAAAGACAACCGCAATGATGAGGATCACGATTGCCACGAGCGCGCCGATTATCGTTGGCAAAATACTCGGGTCGAGCACGGGGTAGAGATACGCATAGACAAACTCGCTCACGCGCACCGGAATACTTGAAACGATACCCGCAAAAATGATGAGGGAAGCGCCATTGCCGATGCCGAACTCCGAGATGAGCTCGCCGATCCACATGAGGAGCATCGCGCCTCCGGCGACGATGATCGTATTGGTAAGCATTTCAAACGGCGTGAGCCCGACGAGAACACCGCTTTTGGCAAGGTATGCGATGAGACCGTACCCTTGCATCAGAGCGAGCGGTACTGAAAGATACCGTGAGTATTGCGTCATCTTGCGACGGCCAATCTCGCCCTCATCGCTCTGCATCGCCTTGATCTTCGGCGACATCATCGTGAGAAGCTGTATGATGATTGATGCCGTAATATACGGTCCTACACCAAGCATCACAATGGAAACAGCCGAAAGTCCGCCACCCGTGAGGAGGTTGAGAAATCCGAGCGCCTGATCATTCTCGAGAAGCGAGCTGAGGTTCTGCCCGGCTGCCGCAGGGATGGGAATATTCGCAAGAAGACGAAAAACGGCGAGTGCTCCAAGCGCAAAGACCACACGATTGCGCAAACTTGCGTCCCCGGCGATCATCTTCAATTTGCGAATTAATGTATCCATTGTTTTATGGAAGGATAGTCCTTCCTAGCACTACTTGATAGAACCGCCGGCTTTTTCAATCGCAACCTTCGCCCCCTCAGAGACCGCGCATCCGCGCACTTCGAGCTTTTTGTCGAGCTCGCCTTTCGCAAGGATCTTCACGGCAGGAATAGTATTGCCTTTCTTCTCAATGAGCGCGCGCTCGAGGAGAATCTTTGGCGTCACCCGTTCCCCCGCTTTAAATTCTGCATTCAAAATACCCGTATTCAAAACGACAGAAATATCCGCCTCTGTCTTGAAATGATTGCGCGAAACACCTTCACCGCGACGCTTTGGAAGCTTCTTGATGATGTCGCGCATTGCGGGACGAATACGATGTCCTGCGCGCGCCTTTTGCCCCTTTGTACCGCGACCGGCAGTCTTGCCTCGCTTGCCTCCGCGACCGACAACTTTTTTTGTCTGGCGCTTCGTCTTTGTTTTTACTTCGTGTATCTGCATAGTAGTATATTTAAATGAATGACCTATTTCGCCACCGAAGCGCGACTTGGCTTCTTCTCGCGAATCTGAGTGAGCGCCTTGACCGCCGCGCGTGCATTGTTCAATTTATTCTTTGAACCCGAGAGAATCTTTGCGCGCACATTTTTGATGCCGGCAAGCTCGAGCACATTGCGGACCGAGCTACCCGCCACCATTCCGCGGCCCGGTGCAGGCATGATCATGACACGCGCGCTCGCCTCTTTCGCCTCGACTTCGTGGGGGATCATCATCGCGCTCGTAAGGCGAACCTTGATCATTTTTTTCTTGGCATTCTTCGTTGCCTTTTCAATAGCGGCTGCAGTGTCAGCGGCCTTGCCGATGCCCACGCCAACCGAACCCTTGCGGTTGCCCGCAACAACGGCGACAGAGAAAGCAAAACGACGACCGCCGGAAACCACACGCGTCACGCGACGGATCTGAATCATCTTGGTGTCAAACTCTGGGCGAACGCGCTCAAAGCCGGCGCCTCCACGACCGCCGCGAGAAGAAGGACCGCCCTTGCGCGCACCGGCTCCACCCGTGCGACTTCCGCCAGCACCTCCGCGACCTGCACCGGCAGGACCACGACTTGAACCGCCACGAGAAGCCCCTGCTCCGCGCGGACCGCCAAATGACCGTGCTCCTGCAGGACGCGCAGTTGTAGGAGTTGCCGTTGCGGGCGCCTTTGTTTCAGTATTCGGTTGTGTTGTTGTTTCTGTCATAAAAATATTAAAAAACTAAGCCACCTTCGCGTGCGCCCTCCGCAAATGCGCGCACACGACCGGTAAAAATAAAACCTCCGCGGTCAAAGACCACTTCCTTCACGCCCTTTTCTTTCGCGCTCTTTGCGAGCGTCGTTCCGGCAAGCTTTGCGCGCTCGGTCTTCGTCTTTCCTTTGAGCCCCATATCCGATACAGCAGAAAGCGTAGCGCCTTTTGTATCGTCGATGAGCTGTGCGTAGATGTAGCTGTTTGACTTGAAAACGGCGAGACGAGGGCGCTCCGAAGTCCCAATCACTTTCGCGCGGATGCGGCGGTGACGGCGGATTCTCTGTTCGCTTTTTGAAAGTTTTATGGTCATATTTTTAAATATTATGCGGACTTCTTACCCTGCTTGCGGCGGACAACCTCGGTCGAGTAGCGGATACCTTTGCCCTTGTATGGCTCCGGCTTCTTGTTTGCGCGCACCTGTGCGGCAAACTGCCCGATGGACTCCTTGTTGATCGATGAAAAAGTGAGTGTGTTTTTCTCGACCAAGACTTTCACATCCTTGGGAACTTCCATCGGAACTTTGTGAGAGAAGCCGAGTGAGAATACGAGTGTATTCCCCTGTTGCTCGACCTTGTAGCCCACGCCCTCGATGATGAGCTTTTTCTCAAACGCCTTGTTCACGCCGGCGACCATGTTCACGAGGTGCGATGCGTAGGTACCCCAGAGCGCCCTTGCCTCCTTCGAGTTGTTCTTTGGAGTAAACACGATCGCGCTTCCTTCAACCTTGATTTCAACCGGTCCCGTGAAATCACGCGAAAGCTCACCCAAAGGACCCTTCGCCGTGATCATGGTGTCGTTTTGGGTGACTGTTGTTCCGGTCGGTATCGTTACTCCTTTTTTTCCAATTCGTGACATAATATGTATATTATTTATAGTGAGCTTGTCGAACTACCAGATCTTAAATAGCACCTCACCGCCGACCTGTCCTTTTCTCGCCTCATCACCGGACATAATACCTTTTGGTGTGGAAATGACCATGAGCCCGTAGCCGTTTTTCACCGGCTTGATGTCAGCCGCTTTTATATAGTAGCGAACTGATGGCTTTGACATGCGGGCCACACCGACAACGCGCGGCTTCTTGCCATCGTATGCGATGCCGACTTCGAGAGTCTTTTGCACCTTCTTGCCCTTTTTTGCATAGGAAGTGACAAATCCCTGCTTGAAGAGGACTTCGGCGATGGACTCTTTCATCTGAGAATACGGAATATCCATCAATTCCTTGCCGGCGTTTCCTGCATTCTTGATGCGGTTGAGCATGTCTGCGATTGGGTCGTGCATAATAGTAGAGAATTACCAAGAAGACTTCTTAATACCGGGGATCTTGCCGTCATTGGCAAGCTCGCGGAAACAAATACGACAAAGGTCGAAATCGCGCATATACCCGCGACGACGACCGCAGTTGAAACAACGGCGCACGATGCGCGTACTAAATTTTGGTTCCTTTTGGGAACGAACGATGGTTGATGTTTTTGCCATTGAGTAAAATCCCGAGTATTTTGCTAATATCGCGCGTTATTTCTTTTTGGAGCAAGTAATCACTCAAAAAAGGAGAAACGCGGATTAAACAAAATCCCGTACGAGCATCCTAGCATATGGGGAAATAATGTCAACAAAAAATGGTTCTTTAACAATTAGTGTGGTGGATAACTAACAAAGACGGCTCTGTT
>ERZ1292633.4406-Hain-H41-02um-R1-4406-length-13051-cov-4_pt1 | contig 13051 bp, 15 predicted proteins | sample MGYA00564406_ERZ1292633 | MGnify/ENA primary metagenome ERZ1292633 (study PRJEB36523, sample SAMEA6512639) | groundwater metagenome | collected 2019-01-08 | study: AquaDiva: Metagenomics assemblies of 32 groundwater samples
AATCGCTTCACGGAGAAAGCCTTGCCTTTTTGGATAACCGCATGTTCTTGCGCCGCGTAAACGCTGGCCGCCACAACCAAGATTAGTGCGCCAAGGCCAGTCAAATACCGATCTGATCGAATCATGCGTAGACTCCGAAATCGTCAATAGCCTGATGTTGAAAACCACCAGACACGGGCCCAGTTAGAGCATGCCCTTACTGAGGCAAGCTCGGCACAGCATAGCTTTGGCTAGGGCTGCTCAGTGCCTGCAAAAACATGACCAAATCCTGCTTGTCTTGCACCGTCAGTTGCAACGGTCGAATGCTAGGAGAAAGGCCTTCGGTTCGGTGAACACCGATGCGCTCGTAGTAATCAACCACCTGTGCCAGGTCGGCCATTCGGCCATCGTGAAAATACGGCGCGGTGGCCGCTATATCGCGCAAACTAGGTGTCTTGAACGCGCCTTTGAGAGAAGCAACTTGGCGAATGGCATAGCGCCCCATATCACCATTGCCAGCGGGGTTGAGCCCTACATTGTGATAGCCGTTATCGGTGAAGTTAGGCGCGGAGTGGCAGGCCACGCAATTGCCTTTTACCGGATCGTTGAAAACCTTGTAGCCACGCCATTGCTGTTGATTCAGCGCCTGCGCGTCCCCGTCAAGCCATCGGTCAAACGCCGTGTTTCGCACAACAATGGTTCGCTCAAATGCCGCAATGGCTTTGGCAATGGTGTCTGAACTGATGGGTTGGCCGGGGTAGGCGGCTGCGAACATCGCGGCATACCCCTGAACGCTCGCTAGGCGCTGGCTCATGCCATGCATGTCACTGGCCATTTCGTCACGCGACTGCATGGGGCCAAGTGCTTGATCTTCGAGCGACTTTTTTCGGCCGTCCCACATAAACTGTGTGTTGTAAGCCGTATTGGTAATCGTGGGCGTGGCACGGCCCAGAACCTTGCCATTGGCTCCGATGGCCGTCTTCAAGCCATCAGACCAACCTAAGGAAGGGTTGTGACAGGTGGCGCAAGACATTGCCCCGCTTCCGGCCAAGCGCGGGTCAAAAAATAGTGCGCGACCTAGCTCGACACGGCTAGGCGTGGTCATGTTGTCCGCAGGCATGGGCGGCGCGGGCAAACGCCACACTTGATCGGCTTGGGTTGCCGATGGCGCAAATAGACTGTCGGCTTGTACGGCAAGGCAAGCCGCAGCGCTAGCGGCAAGCAAGGCAACACGAAGTTTGGCCGATTGGGGGGAAAATGATGCAAGTCGTGCCATGTCGGTCTCCTGTTGTAAGGGCATCGGAAAACAGCCAATACCATCAAACATCTTCGACTGCCCCAAGCAAAGCTGAACCGAGCGCCCTTTGATAGTGGTCGACAATGCGCAGAATTTGGCAAAACGTACATGTACTCAGACTCACGCCCGCTTTAGCTCGGTTGACTCGATTTACGCCAGCGTGCAGCTAAAATACGCACCAATTGACATTCACGAGCGTTCACCATGCCTTTGTTCTGGAAGCCTTACAAATCTGAAGCCAGTGCGTTTATCGACGAGCTGAAGCGTAGAAAGCCAACGCTTGAGGCCGAACAACGTGCCGGTCGTGCGCTGTTGTGGGACAAAAACGTTGACCGCGTCGCGCAGGCTGAATTCAATACCTCTAAGGTGCCGCAAAAAGCCTACGTCTATCAGACCGACGAGCACTGAAGTTCCGCGCAGCACTGTGATAGAGCCGTCGAGCGAAAAACAGCCACTGGCCGATGTGCTCAAAGCGGTGGTGGGCGCCGAGCCCATCGAAGGCCTGACAACGGCACCCAAAGTGGTTGACCACATCGCCGTGGCACGGCTTTACGGTGAGCCGCTGTTTCAGTTACCGCAAGACCTGTACATTCCACCCGATGCGCTGGAGGTTTTTCTGGAGGCCTTCCAAGGCCCTCTGGACTTGTTGCTGTACTTAATTCGGCGGCAAAACTTCAATATTCTGGACATTCCGCTCGCCGACGTGACGCGCCAGTACCTGGCCTATGTTGAGCAAATACGCGACCGAAACCTAGAGCTTGCGAGTGAATACCTCTTGATGGCAGCGATGCTGATCGAGATCAAATCACGCATGCTGCTACCCCCGAAAAAAACCGATGATGGCAGTGAGCCCGAAGACCCACGTGCCGAATTGGTGCGCCGTTTACTCGAATATGAGCAAATGAAGCTAGCCGCGGCCGGTATTGATCGGCTTCCGCTGATGGGTCGTGATTTTTTGCGGGCGCAGGTCACGATTGAACAAAGCCTTGAGCCTCGCTTCCCTGATGTTAACGCCCAGGATTTGCGGGATGCCTGGCTGGATATTTTCAAACGTGCCAAGCTCAACCAACATCACAAAATTACGCGAGAGCAGTTGTCAGTGCGCGAGCACATGAGCATTGTGTTGCGGCGCTTGCAGGGAAAGCGCTTTGTTGAGTTTCAAGACCTTTTTGACACCCGCCGAGGCACCCAAGTGCTAGTGGTGACATTCATTGCCATGCTTGAGTTGTCACGCGAGCATTTGCTAGAAATTACCCAGGCCGAGGCGTTTGCACCGATCTATGTGCGGCTTGCCTATGAGGCTGTGCTGGAAGAACCTGCGCTGCCGGTAGTCCCCGAGTTGGCGCACGAATCCGTTCAACCTTGATTCGGCAGTTGAACACGCCCGAGTGGGCTGCGATGCGGTGCGCTGGCAAGGCTGAGCCCGGACATAAACAGTCCTGTGGACTGTTTATGCCTGACGAAGAGCCAAGGCTCTGGCCTTGGCGCGGCCTGCAAGGCAGACGACGCAGTGGGCTCGTGCCCACCAGGAGGAGCAACGCCGCCAGCGTATCGTAGCGCGGCGCAATCGGGTGTGTAGCGTGCTCGCCAAAGCGGTGGATGCAGTCGTGGGTAGAAAACTCCATATTCATGCGGGTTTTCCAGCGGCGGTAAGCGGTCAACTGCCGAATCAAGGTTCAGCAGGAAGAATCCAGGATCGGCGCGCTCGCGTAAATCCCATTTTCAGTCCCCGCTCGTCAATGTTTGCCCAACTTGAACGCGATCATGGCACGCAATTTGTTAGGTGACACCGGTTTACTCAACAAGTGAAATTCATAAGCCAATGCATCGGCCTCGCGCTCACGCAAGTCGGTGCCCGTAATCATGATGGCAGGCACCGGAAAACCCACGGTCTCGCGCACGCACTGCATGGCCTCGATGCCGTTATGCCCGAGCGGCAGTTCGTAGTCAACCAATAGCAAATCTGGGCAAGGGCCGTTCGGCCCAGTTTGCTGACGTGCCCATGTCTGCACACCCGCCAAATCAGAAACGGCCAGCACGCTTGCATCCCAGCTTTCTAGCAATAACACCAGGGCGTCACGCGCAGCCGCATCATCTTCAACCACCAATAAACTCATCCCTTTGAGCGTTAAGCCTTGCATGCGCTCGGGCTCTAGTAAGCCTGTTGTGTGCCCTACGCGTGCAGCGTGCGGCAATACTGGCAGCAAAATCGAAAAAGTGCTGCCACGCCCTAAGCGCGAATGCAAGCTCAGTGGCACTTGCATCAGATCCGCCAGCCGTTTAACGATCGCCAGCCCAAGGCCCATGCCTTTTTGCTCATAGCCTGCCACGGCAGGATCACGAGCCGGGCGTTTGACTTGGAAGAACTCGTCGTACACACGGGGAACGAACTCAGCGTCAATACCAATGCCACTGTCCCAGACCTGCACTAACAAATTTCCTCCACGGACGCGGCAACTCAGCAACACACCTCCGTCTTCGGTATAGCGAATCGCATTCGATAGCAAATTGCGCAACACACGCTCAAGCAAAATGGGGTCGACATAGGCTAGATGTTGGCCACCCCGAAAACTAAGCGCTAGGCCCTTCTCAAACGCCAACGGGTCGAACTGAAAGCGCAGGTGCGCAAACAGCTCTTCCATTCGCAAGGGTTGCGGCCGCACGTCAACGGCTCCGGCATCAATCCGGCTAACGTCCATAAGCTCTGAAAACAGGCTCTCCAAGGTGCTCACCGACTTGCAGATATTGTCAACCAACCCCACAACCTCGCCCTCTTTGCTGCGTTGCCGCAGTGCCTGGGCAAATAGGCCTAGCGCATGCAAGGGTTGCCGTAGATCGTGGCTGGCTGCAGCAAAAAACTGCGTCTTGGCGCGGTTGGCGGATTCAGCAGCACGGCGCGCCTCTTAAGCGACCGCCATCTCAGTTCGCAATTTGGCAGCCACGCGTTCGGTTTCAAGATGCATTTGAATGGTCGCAGTGAGTGACCTGCGAAACCCCAGCCCGATGAACACAGCCACGACGGTCAGGATCGTTAGCACCATGGCCAGTTGCCAGTGAAAAGCATATTGCGAGTCAACCGCCAAACGGACGATCACAGGCCCAAGTACCAGCGCAACAAACAGCGCGAAGTCGCTTGGTGCAGAAGCCAACACATGGACGGCGCCAACACACAAACCAAATTGAATCAGCAACAAGGCGGTCAGATGAAGAGGCGTTCCCACCCCGTAAAACAACGTTGTCGCGCCAACCCAAAGCAAGCCTTGCAAGACCAAGAACAACCGCCATTGGAAGCTAGAGCTAAGCATCACAGCGTTACTGACACCGTTAATGCTTTGTAGCCGATTGTGGGTGTACCGGTACTGTAAGTAACGCCATACCGTTAAGGCTGTCGCACAGCCAATCCACCATTGCATGGCCTGGGTCGTGACCCAAGGCCAGAAGATGATAGCCAGGGCGATCACTGTGACCGTATTGCCGATCAAAATCGTCGGCACCTGCGCGTAAACACCGCGCAAGTGCTGAACATTGACTTGGGATTTGATTTCGATCAGTGGCTGGACATCCGCATTGAACTCGTGGCGCATGAGTAGGCGTTCGGTCAAATGGCACCACTGCGGCGTTGATTGGCCAAGGCGCGCTGCGTCAATTCACTGACGGCCAGCACCGCCTGCGTGCGCGAGTTCACCCCCAAAATGCGCAGACAATTAGCCACATGCGCCTTGATGGTCTCAATGCCGATCCCAAGCTCACGTGCAATGGCCTTATTCGGTTTACCTTGTATCAGCAAGGCCAGAACTTCGGCTTGGCGGCTCGACAGGCCAAGTTCATCAATGTCAAGAACAGCTTGAAAATCAATGGGTATGCCGCCTGCACCCATGATTTGCATAATCGATGGTGTGGCGTTAGAGCTGCCCAAATAGGCGTTACCACCGTCAACCCCCAAGCCCATTGGCGGTACATAGATACCACCCGACATTACCAGTCGCAAAGCGTGAGCCAACGTGTCGTTACTGGTGCGCTTAGGCACAAAACCCATCGCACCCAGTTCAATCGACCGGATCACGTCGTCAGAGCGGTCTGACGCTGACACCACCACCACAGGCAAAGCCGGGTACGCTGCACGGAATTCCAATAGAACGTCAAAACCGAGTGCATCGTCCAGCTGCAAGTCTAGTAGAACGAGGTCAAAATCTTTCTGACGTGATAACTCCACACGAGCGCAATTTGCGCTGGGCACACCTACCACCTCCACATCATCACCCAACCCGCGAATCACCGTCTGCAAGGCTGACAAAATCAGCGGGTGATCGTCAATCAGCAATACCTTCATGTCTCACCGCTCCAGTCTATTTTTTTAAGATTTAACAACCGGTCTTGCCAACTGCAACCAGCGTAACAAAGTATCCCATTGCGCAAGATCGCGTTCAACTCGGCTAGGCGCAACGTCCCACAGAGTTAAACCATGCGCGGCAAGCTGAACGTAGTTTTGTGTGTCGCGCAACATGGCCATTAGCGGCACATCCAGACTGGACAAAAACTCGCGCAAGCGTACCACCGACAAAGTGCCCTCGCGGGCGCGCATACCCACCAAAGCCACATCGACTTTGGCACTACCAGGATTAGCACGCAAGGTCCGTACAAAATCGAAGGTAGCTTCAATGTCAAACAAACTGGGCTGCAATGGCACCAGTAGCTTGTCGGCGAGCTTGAGTACTTCGTCCAGCCGCTTGCCGTGCAGACCCGCAGGGGTGTCCAGAATCACATGACTCACCCCTTTGGGAGGCCGCACCAGGCGATCACCACTTAGCTGCCATCCCTCAATTTTAGGAACGGTATCAGGACGCAGCGCCAGCCAATGGCGCGCCGACTGCTGCCGATCAATATCGCCCAACATCACCGCCTTGCCAGCGTGTGCAAAATATCCCGCAATGTTGCTAGACAGAGTGCTCTTACCGACGCCACCTTTGGGATTGGCCACCACGATCACAGGCATAGGATCCCCTTGATAGTTAACTGCAAAGGTCTGTACAACACTGAATACGCTTGGCGAGCCCACTAAGAACGTGCTGACGATCTAAAGGCCAAACGCGATGTTAGCGCCCTCTACGGCGACTATCCCACTGCCACCACCGGAAGGCGCGACAATTGCGTTATGTTTGCACCCTCCCAACACGATGTACGGCGCTTTTTTTGTGAAACGGCCCGGAAAGCACGCACGGCTCAGCCACTGAGCCCGATGGAAACCCTGGCCGCGCTGTGGATTGACGAGCATCCCGAGTATCGGGTTGATTTGGCAGATTTGGATGCCGCGCTGGCTACCATCTACACGGTTGAAGATGGCCGCACCAACCCCTTCTTGCATTTATCGATGCACCTGACGATCAGTGAGCAATGCAGTATCGACCAGCCCAGCGGCATTCGGCAAGCGGTGGAGCTGCTAGCAGCCAAGCACAATTCTTTGCATGAAGCGCAACACCAAGTCATGGAATGTTTGGGCGAGATGATTTGGGCATCGCAACGCAGCGGGCAAGTACCGGATGGGCATGCTTACCTCGACTGTGTAAGGTGCAAGGCAACGAGCTAGGAGCCTGTCGGGCTTGGGGCGTCGATAGCGAAAATTGGCCCCGGCGGGCCCAATTTTTGCCGGATTTGCAGCCCCATAGCCGAGCTATGGGGCAAAAAGACGGTGAAAAGTGGGCCGCTGCGGCCAATTTGCAGCCGACGATTCCCAAGTCCGACAGCCTCCTAGATACCTGCCGTCGACAGCCCTTTCTTCAGCGACAATTTGACCAGTTGTTTGACTGACAGCGGTCCGGCGTTTTTTTCTTGAGAGGGGATTGATATGAAATTGAAAGCAACGATAGCCACCATGGTAGCTGGCACCTTGCTGTGCGCTTGTGGTGGTGGCGGTGGTGCAAATCCAGAAAACGCTAACGCCCAAGGTCTGTGGTCTTTGAACACCACCAATATGCTGGTTGAGCCAACGGGCGAGTTCTGGGCTGTTACGGATACGCAAAACATCAATGGCGTCATTTTGATGCATGGCAATTTGGAAGTTAGCGGCACGTCTGTGACGGCTACCGGCCAATCTTATGTGGGTGGGCTGGCACAGCCGACAACCTTTTCTGGTGATGTGGTGCCAAAAACATTGCTAACGGTTAATGTGAATGGCCAAAAATTGCCACTAAGCTACCAGAAAATCTATGACCAAACTGCTTCCTTGGCCAACTTGGCAGGCGACTATGGCAACGGCCTGAGCGGCACCATCACCATGCAAGCCAACGGCGCGTTCGCTGGCAGCAACGGCGGCTGCGCTTTAAGCGGCACGATGAAGCCTGACGGCTCAGGTAAGAACTTTTACCGCATCACGGCGGCCTTGGGTGCAGCGCCATGCCCTTTCCCCAACAAAACGGGTGGCGGCGTTCTTATAGACTTGGGCGCTGGGCATGTCGCGGCAGCCACGCTCTTTGACACAGCGGGCATGACCTTGGTGCTGAATAAACGCTAACTTAGAGATACGAGGCTGTGCGTATTGAATACTTGGCCGATCACCACTCTCATATTGAGAGCGTTGCCGCCTGGCAGCAAGCCGAGTTTGGGTACCTCAACCCAAGCCTTGGTCTTGAGCAGCGCGTTGCAAGGCTTTTCGCGAGTCTGAGCAAAACTCAGTTGCCGGTGGTTCTATTAGCTTTATCCGAAGACAAGCAAGCGCTGGGTTCTGCCAGTATTGTTGCCTCCAGCATGATTGGCCGCCCGCAGCTCGGGCCCTGGCTGTCTTCGGTGGTCGTGCCGCCAGCGCATCGAGGCAAGGGTGTGGCGTCAGCCTTGTCGCTGCATGCTAAGCATGTTGCCGCTAGCTTGGGGTTTCGCACGCTGGCACTCTTTACGCCGCACAGCCAATCCCTGTATGCGCGCCTGGGCTGGCACGCGCTTGAGCAGTCCACTTTGGGTGACTTACCGGTTACCATCATGTCCGTAGATCTTGATGCTTAGCATTTCATCAACATGAACATTAACTCCATCGAATCCCTGCGTGCTTTGTATGCCAAGCCCGGCGAGCGGGCGCTTCGCAAAGAATTGCCCCGGCTTGATCAGCATTGCCGCAGGATGATTGAGTTGTCTCCCTTTGCTGTAATTGCTACCGTTGGAGCAGCGGATGGAGCCGATGCGTCGCCTCGGGGCGGAGCGCCGGGTTTCATCAAAGTCCTGGACGACAACACACTCTTGATTCCCGACGCACCTGGCAATAATCGGCTGGATTCGCTTGAAAACATCATTGCCACCCAGAAAGTTGGGCTCCTTTTCATGGTTCCCGGTGTGGATGAAACCTTGCGAATAAACGGTGTCGCCACGCTATCACGTGATCCCGCTTACCTGCACCGATGTAGCGACGAGCGCCGCGTCCCTAAACTGGTCATACTGGTTAACGTGCAGCAAGCCTACGCACACTGCGCCAAAGCCCTGATGCGCTCAAGATTGTGGGACGCCGATAGCCAAGTCGATGCGGATACGCTGCCCACCATAGGGCAGATGATCAATGATCAGACCGGTGTTCAAACTGCTTACGAAAGCCGCACGGCCATGGCAAAGCGCTATGCCTCGGATTTATGAGGGCACCTGGGCAATCGTGCGCCGTTTTGGTCACGCGGAGTCACTCAGCCATTTGTGCAACTGCTGGGCAACTGCGGCGTCGTTCAGTAAATCCATATGGCCTGTACGGTAGGCAATGAACTGTGCGGCCCTTGGAAACGCCAAGCGCAACTCGGGTTTGGCATGTCGCCCCAAGGCGCTTTGCAGAGGCACCAACCCGTCGCCCACCAACCGATCAACCAATAGGCTGCGGCGACTGGCTAGTGTGGCCGCCACAGCATAGCAAGCAACGTGTGTGGGCAACGGTGCAGGCGTGCGCCTGTCAGCATGCGCACTGAAGCGGTTCTGGCCAAACCAGTCTGACTCAAGGACGTTTCCGTAGCGCAGGTCGGTAATCCCTGAACTGCGCAATCGCGCGAGTTGCATGAACGGCGCCGTGTAAGGCGTGGCTCCCAAGAGCGAATGCACAAAACTACCTGCCTTTTCCAGCGGAGCCCCATGATGGGGGGTCCCCAAAAAAACAATACGCTTCAAGGCGTTTGGCCACGCCATGCCGATATGCGCCGCCTGAAGGCAGGCACTGCGCATCACCAAACCACCCATGCTATGCGCCAACACGCTCAATTCCACACCTTGGCTCGGCCATTGACTCAGCAGCGTTTCAAGCAACTGTGCTAGGCGTTGACCATTTTGCGAAACATGCAAACCAGTGTTGTAACGCAAATGGACGCATGTGTAGCCCAGTGCCTGAGCAAGTGACTGCCCATGCTCGAATGGTTGACCATTGACATCGCGCGTCCATTGCAGGTCATTCATGCACAGACCATGAATCATTAGAAGAATTCGCCGCCCACCAGGATTGTCGATAGCCCCGGTGGGGCTCTGTGCCCGCTCATCCAGTAGCAATTCGCCATTGATTCGCAAACTCATCGGCGTCGCCAGTGGGTTGGCACTGATCAGCAAGCGGTCGCCCATCACCCCGTTGAGCACCGCCAGCACCGCCTCGCGCTGCGAAGAGCTCGCAGCGGCAGCGGCACTTGAATCCAACAACGGTTCTAGTGCTGCAAAAGCCCCTTCAGCGCCCTTGCCAATGTTGAGCTGCGCAGCCTGTATGGCTTTGTAGAACCAACCCGTCAAACCACTGGTCCGCCCCGCAGTTTGCCCTTCGCGGGCCCCTAAAGTGCGCAGAACTGATTGATGTACCCCTTCTACGATGCGAGTAATGCCCAGCGTTGCGGCTGTAGCGATTTGCGCAGCAGCGCGCAGGTCACTCGCACGGAAATGGGATTCCCCAATATGCCGTTTTCGCTGTTTTTTCTGTTTTTGACTGAGCATGCACGGCCCTGCACTTGGTTGGGTTGGGGCTTCAATATAGTACAAATAGCGCGTGGGCATGATGGATATCGGTGGCGGTTCATCCGTCGGTGCTAACCCTGAATTTGCACGCATTCGGTGCATCGCACTCAAGAATTCATCATCGACTTAAGGATTTTTTTGGTGAACAAGTCCACAAATCAGAGGGTTATGCGCACACGGCGGCGTTTGCAGAAAAACGCTGCGCTATAAAGGCCGCATCGTTCAGGGAGTAATCAAGAATGCAAGCTCATTCAGACATGCAGCAGAGCGCAAGCTCTCGCTCACACGACAAGTCTTTGCCACGTTTTATTGCGGCTTTGCTTGTTTTTACCGGTTTAGCATTGGCGGCCTATTGGTTTCAGCCAGACCGCACCTTGCGTTTTGATGCACGCCAAGCGGGCGTCAAAATCAAGATATTGACGGACGCGCAAGACGGTGGCAAGACCGAAGCGAAATTGACTTTGCAAGACAAGTCTGCCACCGCAATCTGCAACATCGTTGACGACCGAGGCTATTGTGGTGTCACCGTTGAGTTTGGCATTGCGCCCGTTGGCGTAGACATGACGCCTTTTGATTCGATTCATCTCGGCCTGCGTGCTGGTGCCGCTGACGAGCGTTTGCGCGCCGTTTTGCTGGGGTTTCAAAAGGGCATCTCAACCATGGACGACATTCAGTCCTTGAAGCCACATCAAACCAGTATTCCGACCGGTTGGAAAGGCCCGTACTTATCGGTAGACCGTACGGCTTTTGTGGTGCCTAACTGGTGGGTTGACGGGGGCAAGCTGACGTTAGAGCGTGCTGGCAGCGACTTCCGCCATATTGTGCGGCTTGATGTGCTAACGGCAGCGAATGCCAAGCTAGGTCAACACACTCTTCAATTCGACTTCATTGAGTTCAGCGGGCAGTGGATCACATGGCCACAAGTGCTGCTAGGCCTGTTGGCCACCTGGGCAACGTTGGGGTTTCTTTACCTGGGCATGGTTCTATATCGCTTGCGTAAGCGTACCAAAGAAGCTGAAGTCAGCCTGCGCCGTAGTGCCGCTGACCAAGCGCAGGTTCTGGAAGATCGCGCCGCTTTGAAGCAAGCCTCTAGCGCCGACTCCATCACAGGGCTACTGAACAAAGATGGCCTGGAGCGAGCCTACGCCTTGGAGGCGCTACCCAATGTTTCCCGTGGAGTGGCGGTTAGCCTGCTACTGATGGAGGTCGACAACTTTTCAGCCATCACCGACATTCACGGCAAAGTGGTAGGCGAGATGGTGCTCAAGCGCGTCGCCGAACTGGTCAAGAACACCTTGCGCTCTAGCGACGTGTTGTCGCACCTCGACGGCTCGCAGTTCGTCTACATTTGCCCTCGCACCACCATGGCGCAGGCACGTTTGGTGGCTGAAAAACTGGTTAAGGTGCTCAGGGGCGCAACATGGCCGATGGGCATCAAGTTGACCATTCGCGTGGGGCTGGCCGCTGTTGACCAAACCAATGGTTTGGACGCGTCGATCACGAATGCTCAAGCCGCATTGGCACGGGCCAAACAGAAAACCGCTGAGTCACCTACAGCACCGCCTACTGCACTAGCCCAACCCAGCGCGGAGCCTGCAATCGGCACGCCTGGCGAGTTGAATGCGTCGGCCTTGCATCAAGAACCATCATCGCACGAACAGCCAACATTGCCTGACGCCAGCACAGCGCGCTAAGCCTTACGTAACAAAGCCCCGCAACATGTCCGTTTCGCGGGGCTTTTTAATGGCCAATCTGCTGCACCACTTGGCGCAAACTGGCTTACGCGCCGCCGCATCCAAGGCCGTGGTGGCGCAGCACAAGCAACGTATAGAACTTGAACCCATACAAGTCGAGTTTGACGCCGCTCCACGAGTGAGACTCGCGCCAAATCAATGTAGCAGCGCGTCAATTGCGCTGTGCTGAGCGCGTCGATTTGAAAGTCAGAATACTGACCCATGCGTCGGATGGCCCACGCGTAGGCATCGATCGTCTTGGGTGGCAGGCCCCGATGTTGAGATGCAGCAAGTGGGTTTGATAGCGTTGCTCGAAGGCCAGCGGAAATGGCTTGTTGAGATTGGCTGGCATGCAGTGATCTCACGGTTTTGTTGCACAATCACTGCCACCAACTTAGCGGGCCAACATGCAGCATAGGCCGGCGCGCCAAGGTGGCAATTGCTGCCGCGTAGCGGCTTCGTTCAACCCACCCTCATGTCAAATATGAGGCGTTTCGTAAAACAAAGACGAATACCATATGCGCATCACCGGGCAATGCCATTGCGGCACCATTTCGTTCTCTGCAATTGTTGATCCAACTCGGGTCATCGCATGTCATTGCACAGACTGTCAAACTTTCTCAGGAGCACCCTTTCGGGCTGTTCTACCCGTTGCTGTTGAGGATTTAACGCTTCTCGGTGAACCTCGACACTATGTGAAGGTCGCAGCCAGCGGCAACCGTCGGGCACAAGCTTTTTGCGGTACGTGCGGCACAAATCTGTATGCCACAGAAGCTGACAATCAAACAGTATTTAACCTTCGGTTGGGTTGCATCAATGAGCGGGCTCAATTGCAACCATCGGCCCAAATATGGGTTGGCTCAGCCATGCCGTGGTTGACCGAACTCTCTGAGGTGCGCAGCTATATTTCCGGCCTCACGTCCAATGAAACAGGGCAGATTCAAAAGTGACGTGCAACACCTTGCCTCCGCTCCCCAACCTAACGATTAAGGTTAGATCGTGCCTCGAAGCGAGCCACGATCTGAACCGGTTGTTGAACAGGCCCGGCCCGGAGCGTGATGTACTGGAAATTGCTTTTAGGATCCGCATCAATAAT
>ERZ1292633.4407-Hain-H41-02um-R1-4407-length-13050-cov-6_pt1 | contig 13050 bp, 7 predicted proteins | sample MGYA00564406_ERZ1292633 | MGnify/ENA primary metagenome ERZ1292633 (study PRJEB36523, sample SAMEA6512639) | groundwater metagenome | collected 2019-01-08 | study: AquaDiva: Metagenomics assemblies of 32 groundwater samples
GACGAATGAACGGCGTGCGAAGGACGCCGCGGTTGAGAGAAACCCAAAGCGACCCCAAATATTGTTAGGCGGACCCATGGTGGCACCGACTGTCGCGTGCGCGATGCAAGCCGCCGCGAGCCATGCTCCTGGTCGCACCGTGACTACGGAGGTGTTTTCAGTCGCCTCGCGACTTCCGCGCACTGTGGTGGGTGCATCTGCGGCAGCCTGCGCACCTACGTATATGGCGTCGCTCCGTGCGGACATTCGGCGAAGCCTCGATCTTCCCGATTCCCCCTCGCAGCCGCTACCTACAGTGGTGTCGCCGACTGTGACTGCGAGCAATTGGACGTACGAGTGGGGGTGCGCGCGCAAATCGGTCCTGTGACCCCTTTCCCTGTAGATGTATCCGTATGGGCGTCAGTACTGTCTGTGAACACATGTCTGTGAACGCGGGGGGTGCATCAAAAGACGTCTGCCTGCGCTGACGATCCTCCTACCTCACCTCCTCGTCTTGGGGTCTACCTTTCTTGTTGCCACGGCGGTGGATGGGTTCGCAGCGCCATTCTCTCTTTCATTTCTTCCCCTCTACTGCGCCGAGGAGAATTTGTTTTCCGAGTACTGTCGCCCCTCTCGTCTTGTACCTACCAAAGATGGACGAGCATCCAGAGACTGTCACACCGACCGCGGGCTTCGACGACCCATTCGCCGACGAGTCTGAGTCCGACCAGGTGTTGGCACCCCCGATGACGGTACCCAACGTGCGCGCCACCAACACGCAGCTACGGTTCACGAAGTACATGAAGGAATTCGACGCCACGGCAGGCCGTGAAAGTGTCGTGTTCTGCACGCTCCCGGCGGCCGTGGTCGACGATGGAAGTCGCGCTCAGCTGCTGGCAGCGGGCATCGAGAAGGAGGACGAGGCCATGCGGCACAAGAACACCCTTCTGCACATTGACGAACTGAAGCGCAACCGTTTGAAGGAGCTTGAGCAGGTTCGCACGCAGCGGCGCGCGCAGCACCTCAAGCAGCTCATGAACATCGAGACGCTGAGGCAGTCCACCAATCAGCTCCTCAGGCAGTACTACGACTTCGCCGAACAGGAGCTGTCTATCCACTTGACGAGCCGGCAGGGCGAAGTCGCCCAGAGCATCGGAGAAATTCGCCGCTTTCATCGCGGCGAGTACGATCCCAACGTGCCAGACTGGACCCTTTACGAACAGCAGGTGGAAATTCGTATCGTGAAAATTCGTGGCATGAAGAACAAGGTGCCCAAGGGAAAGTACACGGTGCTCATCAGCAAGTGGGACAAGCTCGGGGGCGAACCGTTGCGCTGGAACCACCGCGACGTGACCGACAAGCCGCCGCCACCTTGCCCTCTGCATCCCCTGGGCACGTCGCTTCACGTCCGCGCGTCGTGTGAAGTGTGCACGGGGTGGGCGGGCGCCACCATGCCCGTGGAATATGCCGCCGCACCGACGGACTACGAGGCCTCGTTCGACTCGCGCATCTTTACTTTCTTTTTGCCGCAGAAGCGCATTCGACCGTACAACGCGCTCTTATTCGAGGTCGTCCACATTCCGAGCGATCGGGAGTGTGTCCGCATTCGGAACACGACGGGCGCGGAGCCCCGTCCCCAAGTCGTGGGTTGGTGTGTGCTTCCCATCGTCGACTCCAACTTCCTGGTCATTAACGGCCGCTTCCGCCTCCCCGTCATGCGGGGGTCCTACACGCAGAACTTTCAGCACTACTCGACCCTTCAAACGGCGCTCAATGAGAACCTGGAAAACTGGTTGGCGAACATGTACCTCGAGATTTTCCCGCACGCCCGTGAGCATTTCGGCCGAAACGAGTTCCAGCTGCAGTCAGAGTTCACCTGCAAGCTGCTAGACCTCGGCCGCTTCCCGAGCAGCAAGGATCCTGAGGGGTGGCCGTCGGACGGGCGCAAGCGCGGCTGCTCTATTGACGCGACAAACACCGCCATTGGTGGGTCGGAGGCACTTTCCGGTGGCCTTCTCGGCATCACGGACAATGCAGGGTTATTCGACGACGACTTTCAATACGTGCGACCCGCAAAATTTCCAGAAGGCGACACACCGGCTGAAACCCGTTGGAACCTGCTACGTGTCGCGGTCAAGGACCGCTACTTGGCGAACAAGCGCAAACTGCAGGAGCAGCAGCGCGAGGCCATTCGACGCCTCGAAATGCAGAAACAGTTTCGCTATTCAATTCACCCTTTTGGCGCCACGTCGTTCCAGTCGATTTGGCGTATCCAGGTCGAGTACTGCATGCGCGCCATCATGGATGAGCTTTCGCTTCGACAGCCGCTGAGCTTCAAGTTTTGGACCAACGTATTCGTATTCGTGCTCATGTTCTGGATTCAGCTCTACGTGCACGGCATCTTCGTGTACGTCACTCTCTACAACCTTGGTTCGCCCGTCACCAAGGTCGAGCCGTCCTCGCGCGGCCTTCTCGTGGACTACAATCAGCGCATTCAAACGCCGCTCATCGAGATGCTCATCGTGCTCGTCAGTCAACTTTCCACGTACTTCATCTTGTTGGCCGAAATCGCGCTAGGATATTTTTTCAAGCGCTTCGCAGGCTCCATTCCCGAGCAGCTGTCGCGCTTTGTTTTTTGCTCCTCCTTTACCGCGGTGCTGATTCCCGTGTTTGAGATCGTCATGGACCTCGCGCTTGGGGAGCAACGCTCCGACTTCTTTCGCGTTCAACTATTCATGCAGACGCATCAATACGGCGACTACTTCACGTACATTATCATCTTCCTTGTGTACGTGTGCTGCGTCGTCGGGTGCATCGTGTCGACGTTCCTCTTCACCATGGCTCTCCATCTCAACGGCATTCTGCAAGACAGCTACTGGCGCATCATGATCGTGAACGAAGATACGTGTCACGTGCCTGAGGATCTGGAGGTGAGCGCGGAGGAATTGGACCACATTTTAGACCATGCCGAGAAGTGGCGGGGCAAGAACGGTGAACGACGCAAGATTTCTGTCGAGAAGATCGTCACCACCGACGAAACCGATGTCACATTCGAGCAAGTGGACCTGCACATCACGGTCCATGAAATGGCTGTCGCCGAATTTGAGCAATGGTGCAGCAAGGGTAAGCCGACAAAAATTTACCGGGAGTTCTACGTCATGTACACTGGGGCTATTTTGGAGGCGACGGGCGACAACCGCCCGGCTGGCATCTCGATTACGCTACACCAGGCGTCGAGGTCGCAACGACTGGAGGGCGCCGTGGACGCGCTCCTCGGTGGTGTTCGTCGCAAGGGTGCGGGTGGTGGGAACGACGATGGCTCGCTGAGCCGCGAGGTGTCGCTCGGACGATCCGACAGCGCTTTCTTTGGGGGCGGCTCGTACGACTCCACCGACAAGCCGAAGCGCAGCGTCCGGTTCTGAAGAGATGTGAGAAACGCGTTTTGTGTGAATCCTACTATCCATGTTCGCCTTTCGGCGCGTCGTCCGGAGGGTCACCCGCGCTCCCTGACTTGACCGCCGTTTCTTATGGTTCTTGAGGTCTTTGTGAATTGTTTCCTGTGGAACGCGTGAATGATCGATTCGTTCAACCTTGATTTTCACAGAGCGATGCCCATATGTGACGGTGTTATGTTTTTTTTGCTTTGAGGGGTGTTTCCAACCGACAACAAGCGAAAGTGACGGTGCGCAGCTTTACGGCCGGGAGGTAATGAGTGACGGTGATAAGGCCCGTCGGGGCGGCAGCTCCTTGTCGACCGTCGCCCTTGCCGTTTGCCCGCGCTGCGTGCAGCCTTTCCTCGTCCCCTGGTTGCATTGCTGCAACGCCGCCGTGGCCGCGTCGGCTGAAGTCGCGGCCTCATCCGCTTTGGCCGCGAACCTGCCGGCAACTCGAGCCCGATCGAGTGGATGCATGGTCGCAATATTGATTGTTGTCATGGCCACGCACTTCTACTTTTTCCATCTGTACCCGCCCGAATCGTTGGTGACGTTCGTGCAAACGGTGACGGCGACGCGACTACCTGAGTTGGTAGCAGAAGATGCTGCGACCGCCATGCTGAACTATCCGTCTACTAGCCCAGTGGTGAAGCAGCCACCTAGCGGCAGATCTCGCACTAAACCCGATAACGGACGGCGAGGCAATGCGGTGGCGGATGCGTCAACGTCGTCCAGCGCTTTGGAGAACGAAGGGGACGCGAGAGGAGGGACCGGCAGTGCCGTTCGTCCATTTCATCCGGACGAGGCGTCAAGCGAGGAAGTGGATGTTCTTGCGTCGCAACCGACATCCAAGTCGCCAAGGCAACAGCAGCGAGCCGCCACATCGCATGCAAGGAACCTGACGCTCGCCAGACGCCGGATCAGCGCCAAGCACCACGTCATTTGCCCGACCCAAATATTTTTTGAGTATCCGATTGCCTATTTGCTGTGCGTCTCCTGGGGATTAGCGCTGCAGCCGTGGATGAGCCCTAACCTCGTTTCGTTCACGCACCCTTTGTTTGGGCTCCTGGCGGGGGTTCTCATCGCGCGGGCGGCCATCGTCGTGCGTGCACCCGATAGAGGGGTGGCTGGCCCTGCGGATGGCCTCGATGAGGTCGGCGGTGGTGAGGGACTGCCCCCGACTAGCATTGGTGACGAGGAGCTTGGCTCCTTGGTGAGTGGTCGGGCGGTTGCGTCTGGCGTTACGACACCGCACCGCTTCACGCAGGTGGCCCTGCCCCACTCGTTGCCTCATCGGCAGGCGACCGCGGGCCCCCCGCCAGTGAACGTAGGGCTTCTCCGCCTCGGGGCCGTTTGTTTCACCATCCGCTCGATTCTCGACACCATGGACGGCGTGATTGCGCGCACGCAAAACGCGCATCGTATTGCGCTCCCGACGACGTTCGGCTACAGTGGGCACATGATCGATGCCACCACGGACACCCTCGGATGCATGCTCGGGGGGTCCGGTGTCCTCGTGTTCCTCTGGCAGACGGCCAACGATTATGCGGCCGCCGCGACCTCCGCATCGGTCCCGCCGCCCGTCCCCGGTCCCATGTCGCCCTCAAGCTCGAGCCAATCGCCGAGCGCCGCCGTGGGGGTTGGGATTTTTTCTTGGAAGCTGTCGCCTCGCACGATCGTGGCGGTAGGTTTGAGTTACGGCGCTGTCTGTGTGGCCATCTGGGAGAAGTACATGCTTCAGTATGCCAACCTGTTCGATGTGCACGTGTGGTACCACCCGGAACTGGTGCCGACGGACAGCAGCATTCATGTGCGCATCAACCAGTGGTTGTGGTCGCTGTTCAGCGGCGACGCGTTTTTCTTGTTCATCACCTATGGTTTGTTGACCAACAAGCTGTTCGAGGTGACGCGCGGCTTCTGCGTCATCGGTTACCCTGGATTGGTTCTCGTCACGCTGCATTCCGTCGCCGTGTGGACGTGGGTGGTCGGTGCGAATCCTGTGGCCGCTGCATTAATGGCAGCCCCGTCTGCTTAGTCGCACGGACAGGTTCGGTGGAGGCAGAGGTCGGGTGGCGTGGTCTCTTGATTTGGTTTTGCTTTGTGTCCGATTTGCATGAATAATCTGTTGATCCTTTCCATTCACCCCATGTTGCTATTTTGTGCCTGCGCCGACCAGTGAATCAATCAACCAGAAGGCCTTGCGCAAAAATGGCGACAGTCGTACCGCCGCTGCTGTCGGAGCACGGGCCGTCCGAGGACCAACCGGTCCACTCCGGAGCCCCTTCGTACGGGCCCCAGAACATTCGAGCGCGAATTTCGGAGCGCCATCGCGCGGTGCGACCCGCTATGTTAGGGCCCGTCCATCCGCCCGTCTACCCCGTGCGGACTCGCTTTGTGGACCCAGGCATCAAGCCGGAAGCGCTGCGGGTGCACCCACGTGGCTTTAAAGTACTGTCAGCGGGATCGCCGATCGACCGGCGCATCACGTCGTACTTCAGGCTGCCGCCTCGTCCTTCGCGCAAGGCGGCCGCCGAACGAATTGAATACGCCAAAAAGGCGGAGAAAATCGTCGCCGCCGAGCGGCGCGCCGCCGGTGGCAACGGGCAAGGGGTGATCCTCGATGGGTTCATGCTCCTGGCGGCGACGGGCGCCAAGGACCCGTCCGATGCGACCGAGGCCATCATCAACGACAGCTACGTCGTCGGCGCCGTCGAGGACGACTTGGGCTACTTCACCAACCTTACCTTTTTAGACCTCGGGGAAAACAGGATCCATCTGACCGCGCTCGCCGGCCTCACCGCGTTGGAGGAAGTTCACCTGCACTGTAACCTCATCCGTGACCTCAGTGGGCTCGATCCGGTCGTCGCTGCCGCCCGAAAGTTTGACGCTGGTGCTGTTGCTGCGACCGGCGTGGCTGCCTCCGGTAGGAAAGGGGACGAGCGTCCGCGAGACGACGACGTCACGGTGACGAAAAAAATCACTGTCGGTAGTACGGACGATGTGGATGGCAAGGGGGTTCGCTCGGCCGCGGAGGCTGCCTCCCGGCAGGGTGCCTTCCCCTCGCTTCACACGCTGAATTTGTCCTTTAATCAGATCGATCCAGTCCATCTCGCGTACTTGGCACATCTGCCGTCTCTAGTGCGTCTCGATGTCAGCCACAACAGGCTGTTGTCACTTCCCGACGATCTGAGCATGCTGGCGTCTCTCAAGCAAGTTGCCCTCGAGGACAACGGCTTCTCCAGCCCAGATGTGCTTCACGCGCTCGGCACCCTTCCCGCGCTCGAGGAGGTCAACCTCAGTCACAACGGCTTTCAGCAGTGGCCGCAACTCAAGCGCGACACCGATTTCCCCGCGCTGCGAGTATTGGGCCTCGCGGCGAATCAGTTCACCTACTTCGAGGATTTGTATCCCCTCCGGGTTGTGGCAGCCTCCGTTCCCTCGTTCTTCACGGATACCCAGCGCGAGAAACCGGCGGCAGGACTTGAAGGCGCCGACGAGTTCGAGGGCACCATGCCTGCGCCGCCGGGCACCGCGGGGACCGCGTCAAACTTCTCCATGACGATGGGCACCGAAATCCGGCCTCTTCAGCGAGTCATTCTGTGGGGCAATCCCATTGAGTTGCGTCCGAAGGACCGCGACATCGTTGTCCACGAGTTCGATGCCATCGGCGTCCAGGTCGTGATGGAGACGCCCATGCCGCCAAAGCGCACCGGCCGCGACTTTTGCCAGTTCAAGCCCTCGACCACCGCGGCGCCCATGGCTGAGGGAGGGGCGGTCGGCATTCCGCTCGTCACCATCGCGCCCGTCGACGCCAAGGGCTTGGACCGTGATCTCACGAAGCGCAGCCGCAGAGCGGCCGCCGGAAGCCAACGTCCAGACAGAGGGGGCCAAGATGTCGCCGCATCGCAGCCGCCCACCGTGGAGCCGGTACCCCCCGCCGCAGCGGATGGCAGTTTCTTCGTGACGCAACCAACGGACATCAACGCAAGCGGCGGGGGCATCAACGCCGCGACCGCAGCCACCACAAAAGCGACAGAGGGGGCCGGCAGGCAGACGGCCGCAGACCGGACGGCGGCGTCGAATGCCACGCCGAGCTGGTTCTCCGCCGCGCGGCCTGGATCCCAGCAGGCCTCTCTGGGCGGGACGTTGGGTTCGTCTGTGGGACGACAGGACGTCAGCGGCATCAGCGGGTCGGCACTGCCGTCCATCGGTGGTCGGAGGCCGCCTTCTGACGCGGCGCACCCACCATCATCGTCGCACCCAACAGCGCACCCCTCGCTGGATCGCTTGAGCGCCATGTTGGACGACGAGGCTCCCGAACCCCTCGGCGGCGACGATGACGGCGGTCCCCTTACGTCGGCGGACATCTGTCGGCCGAACGCGACGGCGCGGTCCATTCTCGGCGAGCTCAAGCGCACGCTGCGCCAGCCCCTTCCCCCAATGTACCGCCCCCGGCTAGGAGTGCTCAGTCAGCAAAAGGGCACTTAGTAGGGGAGCCCACACACAACAGTCGCTGGGCCGAGTGTACAAGGTTTGCTTTATTGTTGTGTGCTGTTGTCGTCCATTTTCGTTCGTGGTTCAGCGCGATACCATGTTGATCGTGGGGACCCCTCGCGCCGCAAGGGAGCAAGGATACATTCTCTCTTTGTGTTGAGTGTGTGTTGCGTCGAGGAAGGAAAAAATTGTTACTTTGCGCGCGGCTATGAAGCCCGTCGGGCAGCCCATCGCCAACCTCCCCGTTCCGCTTCACCAATGGGAGACGTCACACATCGGCATTGTTGGTTGCAGCGCGGCGGGCGCGGCCTTGTGCTTTCGCGTCCTATGTGAAGAGCTATCGGCGAACAGCGCTTCTTCAGGGTCGTCGTCGGGGCACACGGATCACAGCCATCCAGAGGTCTCCTTGCACACCTACTCACTGGGACAGTACGTGCGGAGCATAGAGCGGGGCGCGTGGGGCGAAGTCGCTCAGCTGATGCTTTCCTCCGCCACGAAACTCATCGCCGGTGGCGCGACGGTGATCGTCTGCCCCGACAACACCATCCATCAGGCGTGGCCGCTGCTGCAGGCGCACATTCCGCGATCGGTGCGGTGGCTTCACATCGCCGAGGTCGTCATTGATGAAGCCGTCCGCCGAGGTTTTCGTGCCCTTGGGTTGCTGGGCACCCAATGGCTCGTGGACAGCGATGTCTATCCAGCTGCGTGCGCTACCCGGGGAATCGTTTGTGTGCGGCCCACCCCGACGGATCGGCGAGTCGTCCACCACATTATCATGGAGCAGCTGACCATTGGGAAATTTGATGCCGAAGCGACGGCCGCCACTTTGAACGCCGTCATTCAGCGTCTGGGAGCGGGCGATGTGAGGTGCGACGCTGTCGTCCTCGGCTGCACGGAGCTGCCTCTTGTCATTGGGGACCACAACAGTCCCCTCGCGACCCTCGACAGCGCCCGGCTGTTGGCCAAGGCCGCCTTGCGGGCTGTTTGTTGATCTCTCCCCCATGACCGCGATTGGTGGGGGAGGATGCAGTTGGAGGGGTAACGTCACACGTTGCTCATTCGAGAATGTGCTTCAGGGGTGCTTTTTGTTTTGAGCTTCCATTTCATGTCGTCTCGATCAGTGGTCGTCGTCTTGGTCGTCGTCTTAGCCACCCTCGGGTGGGGGGGTGCGCACGGATTCGCATCTGACCGTCTTCGCTCCTCATCTTTGCACACGACTGCGCGTCTTGGCACGACGGTCCTCGCACCGCTGCATCACGAAGTTGTCGACGGCGCCGTGGCCCTTGGGCCCGGATGCCCAAAGCCCCCGCCGCCGTTCTGTGCGCCGTTGCAGTGTGCCATCAGTCTCGTTGAGTGGATAGAGTACTTCCGGGTGGTGCAGGCAGCGCCGCCACCTTCCACGATGGCGCACGCCGCGTGGCAACTCGCGCAAAGGGTCCCGCCGGTTTCGCGATCATCATCCGCCGCCGACCCGGGGCGGACCCTTCTCAGGCAGTACGCGCTTTGGCTCCGTCCCACACACGGGTCACGATCGTCCCAGTTCTTGTACTTCGCCTTTAACCCACTCTTTGTCGGCAGAGTGAACCCATCATCGGCCAATGCAACGTCGATCACCATTTCCACCCGCTGCTTCGAACAAGTCCAAATTAACGCGACTTGGAACAACCAAAGCACAAGCGACCGCAGCACGTCGCAGCCACGTAGCGTAGTGATAGACGTTTCCATCTCCACGGCAATGCCAGTCGGGCCTAACGGCACCGCTCCCTGTCAAGACCAATTTCAGTTCTGGTTGCCAGGCTTCCCGCTCAAGTTCATGGGGCCCAACTCAGTCACGATTCAACGCTTTCAGTGGGACGCGACCGCGTTAATCGACCACAACGTGTCGGCCGCATGGTTCCTTGGCACGCACGGGATTCAAGTCTTTCTCTTTCCTGGCTCCACGGCCGACGTGCTGGTGGACCTCATCGCGACCGCGGCGTTGTTCCTCGAGTCCGGGCCGCCGCTGGGAAACGCGACCGTCGCGGCGAACATTAACTTTATGAATGAATACGTCTTGTCTGCTGAGCGATTGGCCCCTCAGATCACGCGGCGCCCCGGAGGGTCCACGGTGGCGCGCTCGTTGAGGCCGTTCGTGGACATTTATCCAGGCGACGCGCTGATGATTCAGCGGCTCGACGGTCTTGACCCGACGCTGTCCTGGATGTTCGGCAGTCCGGCCGCGCACACCGCGGTGCTGCTGCAGAACCCCGACACCCTTGGTCTTGAGGTGTGTCAAGCGTATGTCGCCGCTCCGTTCTGGCCGGTCGACGGGATACAGTGCGCACCGTGGCTGCAGTGGACCGGCTTTGCCGAAACCGCGCAGCTATCTGCGACGCTGGCACCACTGGCAGCGAACGAACCCTTCGACAACGAAGCGGCTTGGTCGTTTGTGTCGGCCCATCTTGGACTGGACTACGGATTTCCCAACATGTTGTTCCCTTGGTGGGACGTTGGGACAGAGAACTATCCGTGCACGCCGGAACACAACTTCACGGTGTGCGAGACGCTCCCCCATGAGATGCTGAAAGTCGTCATGATCGACCAATCCGCCGGTGACGGCGAGCACAATCCGTACCGAGCCGCGCTGAATCACCGTCTTCGAGCTGGCTCCTCCTCGCTGGGTGTGGCGGGGTGGGCGGACCATCAGCAGCCGCCGCCGCAGCTTCCCGTGCTCGATGTGATGCGACTGGCATCGCAGCTCCACGGATGGTCCTTCACCGACCTCGTCACGCAGCCCGAACTCGACGCCTGGCGCTACCGTTTGCGACGGTACGGCAACGAAACGGTCTCGGATGCGAGGTCCATGGTGTGCAGCGTACTCGTTTGCCTCGTGTGGAAGGCTGCCGGTATCTTTGCTGACGCGCCTGACTTGCAGTGCTCCGAGCAGACTCCGTGGGATATCTTTGCTATGAAGGTGTTCGACGGCAATCGCACAGGCAGCGGCAGGCCGCGGGTGTGCCAGGAAGCGGATCCCCGCAACCCACTTTGCCAGCTGATGGGTGACGTCACCCTTTTCCCCGTGGTGTCCGACTTTAACTCGCGTCCATTGCGCAATGGCATGGGTAATCATTGTCCGTCTAAGGCGCCCTTTTATGACAGGCCCCTTTTTTGTTGAATACAGTGCCTAACGAGCGGGTCGGGAAGTCCTACAGTCGGTTGCCGTCTTTGTTCGGGGCAATGGACCAGAGCCGTGTGTCCGATCCAGGGGTGATTTTGAACGATCTCGGCGAGGATATCGCACAACACGATGTGCAGACAGAAGGGTTTGAGTTCGTGCTCAGCACTTGCTGGCAAAGGCCTTTCGCGGCTGCAATAGATCGGCACTTATCGAAACATCAAATGCTTTCACGACTGAGGCTAAAGAGGGCGCAAGATTGTTCCTTCCCCTGACCGAATCGATGACCGCGCGATGCACGACGATCGAAGTCGGTGACGCAAAGGCGATGGCCAACACCGTCGGGAGGGTGAGCCGAATCCGATTCTCCAACGACGCCGAAGGTGAATCGTGGTGGTGGCGTTGCTTCGACTCTTGGCTATTATCTCGGAAGAACTTTCAATTCATCGACTTTGCGGCCGGTGCCCTGCCGACTAGCATGGCGGGTTGCATTTGGCTGTGCCAATGCATCCATTTAACGACTGTGAACTGTGCAGGGCTCGCACGTCTCGTCACAGTGGGCGACCAATGGTTGTCTGGTTGCACCAGTCTTACATCGCTGGATTGCTCGGGGCTCACGCAGCTTCGCACAGTCGGCGACCTCTGGCTGTCCGGCTGCACCAGTCTTAAGGCGCTGGACTTCACGGGGCTCACGCAGCTGCACACGGTCGGCGACCACTGGCTCTCTGGCTGCACCAGTCTCACAACGTTGGACTGCGCTGACCTCATTCGGCTTGCTAGCGTGGGTCGCAATTGGCTGAGCCACTGCACCGGTTTAACTGCGTTCGATTGCACGGCGTTTGCAGCGCTTGGTACGGTTGGCTGCTGTTGGCTTATCGGCTGCGTCGGCTTGACGGAGCTTGATTGTGCGGGGCTTACTCACATGGCGAGCATCGGTGACTGGTGGCTGACCGGGGCAAGGCTGACGTCGCTGAAGTGCTCGGGACTCACGCAGCTTGGCGCGGTCAGTGATTCGTGGCTGGCCGGCTGCACCACGTTGACGGCACTGGATTGCGCGGGCCTCACGAGGCTGGCTGCGGTCCGCCACCATTGGCTGTCTGGCTGCAGCATGCTCACCGCGCTCGATTGCACGGGGCTATCACACCTTGAGACGGTAGGGAGCTGGTGGATGTTTGGCTGCACGAGTGTAACGGCGTTGAATTGCGCAGGTCTCACGCGGCTTACCACGGTTGGCCACTATTGGCTGGGCGACTGTACCAATCTGACGGCGCTGGATTGCACCGGGCTCGCACAGCTCGTTAACGTTGGCGATGCTTGGCTTCGGGGCTGCACCAGTTTAACGACGCTCGATTGCAAGGGGCTCAGCCAGCTTGCTACGGTCGGGAGCTCCTGGCTGTGCGTCTGCACGAGCTTAACGGTGCTGAACTGTGCGGACCTCACGTGGCTTTCCACGGTTGGCCACGATTGGCTTACCGACTGCACCAGTTTAACGGCGCTCGATTGCACGGGGCTCAATCAGCTTGAGGCTGTAGGGAGCTGCTGGCTGTTTGGCTGCACGAGTTTAACGACACTGAATTGCACAGGCCTCACGCGGCTTGCCACGGTTGGCCACTATTGGCTTACCAACTGTACCAATCTTTCTGCACTCGACTGCTCCGGTCTCGGACAGCTCGTTAGCGTTGGCGATGGTTGGCTTCGGGGGTGCACCCGTTTAGCAGCGCTGGATTGCAAAGGGCTGACTCATTTGTCCACGGTCGGTTGCTCTTGGCTGTCCGGCTGCGTCAGTTTAATGGTGCTGGACGGCACAGGGCTAACTCGGCTTGCGACGGTCGGTGACCATTGGATGTCCGGCTGCACCAGTGCCACCGCTCTGGATTGTCCGGATCTCACGCCGCACGCCGCGTCGTCCGATGGCTTTGTTCGGGCGCCCCGCCGCTTTTACCGGTCCCGGCGAACGCGGAGAGTGGAATGATTTGGCGCATGATGGGG
>ERZ1292633.4410-Hain-H41-02um-R1-4410-length-13043-cov-5_pt1 | contig 13043 bp, 10 predicted proteins | sample MGYA00564406_ERZ1292633 | MGnify/ENA primary metagenome ERZ1292633 (study PRJEB36523, sample SAMEA6512639) | groundwater metagenome | collected 2019-01-08 | study: AquaDiva: Metagenomics assemblies of 32 groundwater samples
TGCCCCGGCGGCCCCAGTTGCGCCACAGCGCTCCAAGCTGACGGACACGGTGCGCGAGACTTTGCATTTCTTCCAGCAAGGCAAGTCGGTGACCGACATCGCGCGCCTTCGGGGTTTCAAAGACAGCACGATTTACTCGCATCTCGAAGAAGCGATGCTTGCGGGTGAAGCGGTCAACATCAACTCATTGCTCGATACGCAAGCCCAGCACGACATTGGCGCGGCGTTCACCCGGTTTGGCTTTGGAAATTTGGTAGGCGCAGTCGAATCGCTCGGCGGGCGCTACAATCACGGGCAGTTGCGCATCTACCGTGCGGCCAAGCAGATGAACCGTTAAAGCTTTACGGTTTTTCAGTCGTGAATTGACAAAGCCCCCCATTCACGTAAGGATTCTTCTCGTTACGCAGCCTAAGCTGTTTTGCCTTCCTGCAAGACAGCGCGGGGGAACCAGTTCCTGAGCGAAAGCTCGGGATGGGGCGCAGGTCGGGGCAAACCCTCGGCCAGGTCACTTTCAAGACCCAGCCCGTCAGCTAACCTCGTCGGCCCTTGGAAGGGCGATCCTCTGTCCCCGCCGTGTGGCGGGATTCCACGATCCCCAGTCTGAAAACGTTCGCGCGGAAGCGTCATGCCTTCGCGTGGCAGTCAACTGTGTGTGTCTATGAAAAATTGGAATCTGAAAAACTTCTTCATCGGTCGGGCGCGGGATTTGTCCGACCGCAGTCTGTTCCACAAAATCTCTCTCATTGCGGTGCTGGCCTGGGTGGGGCTGGGCGCGGATGGATTGTCGTCGTCGTGTTATGGGCCGGAAGAAACCTTCAAGGCGCTGGGGTCGCACGCAGGGTTGAGCGTGTTTGTGGCGTTCGCGTGCGTGGCAACCATCGTGGTCATCTGTGCGAGTTACCGGCAGATCATCGAATTATTTCCCTCGGGTGGTGGCGGGTATCTCGTCGCAAGCAAATTGCTTTCGCCTGCGGCTGGCGTGGTGTCGGGTTCGGCGCTGCTGGTGGATTATGTGCTGACCATCACCATCTCGGTGGCGAGCGGGGCGGATGCGTTGTTCTCTGTGTTGCCGGCGGCGTGGCAACCGTGGAAGCTGGCGTTTGCCGGAGTCGGGATTGGTTTTCTGACGTTGCTAAATCTACGAGGCGTTCGTGAGTCGGTGATGTTGTGGGTGCCGATCTTCTTTGTGTTCGTTGGCACGCACGCGGTGGCGATTCTGGTGGCGATCGTCAGTCATGCGGGCGATTTGCCGGCGGTCGCGAGCCAGACCGTGACGCAAGTCAGCAGTGCGCATGCGGAACTTGGGTTGCTCGGAATGCTGGCGCTGATGCTCAAGGCTTACAGCATGGGTGCGGGCACTTACACGGGCATTGAAGCGGTGAGCAACGGTCTGCCCATCCTGCGCGAACCGCGCGTGCAAACTGGCAAACGCACGATGACCTACATGGGCGCGTCGCTGGCGATCACAGTTTTCGGACTGCTGCTCGCGTATCTGCTCTACGCCGTGCAACCCGTCGCCGGTAAGACGCTCAATGCCGTGTTGTTCGAGAAGATCACTGCGTCGTGGCCGGGCGACACGGGCAAATGGTTTGTGGGCGTGAGCATGCTATCGGCGATGTCGTTGTTATTTATCGCAGCGGAGGCGGGTTTTCTCGATGGCCCGCGCGTGCTGGCGATCATGTCGCTTGACCGCTGGTTTCCGGCTCGCTTTGCGACGCTGAGTGATCGCTTCGTGACGCAGAACGGCATCTTGCTGATGGGCGGCGCGGCGTTGCTCGTATTGTTGGTCACCCATGGCGCGGTGGGCTTGCTGGTGGTGCTTTACAGCATCAACGTGTTCATCACCTTCACGCTGTCGCAATTCGGCATGGTGCGACACTGGTGGAATAATCGCGCGACCGCACCGAAATGGAAACGCAAGTTGGCGATCAACGGCATCGGCCTGAGTTTCACGAGCTTCATTCTCGTGTCGTTGTGCGTGGTGAAATTTCATGAAGGTGGCTGGGTGACGCTCGTCGTGACGGGCGCGGTGGTGGCTTTGGCGTTCTTTGTGAAACGTCATTACCTCGGCGCGATGAAAGATTTCAAGCGCCTCAACGAATTGGTGGACGTGAGCAAGTTGCCCGCGCCGTCAGTCGCCACGCGCGCGAATCAAGGTCGCACGGCCATCGTGCTCGTAAACGGCTTCAATGGACTCGGGCTGCACACGTTCCTCGGCATCCCGCGATTGTTTCCAGACACGTTCGGACATTTCATCTTCGTGCAAGTCGGCGCGCTGGACGCCGGCAGCTTCAAAGGCGCGGAGGAATTAGAGCGATTGAAAACGGAAACCGCTGCCGGTGTTAAACGCTACGTCGAGTTTGCGCAGCGGCATGGTTTCACGGCAGAGGCTGTCACTGATGTGGGTCACGATATCGTGGGTAAGATCGCGGAACTGAGCGAGGACCTGCTCAAGCAATATCCGAACGCAGTGTTGTTCGGCGGGCAACTGGCGTTCTCGGATGAAACGCGCTGGACCCGCTGGCTGCACAACTACGCGGTGTTTGCGTTGCAACGGTTGTTTTGCCGGCGCGGCGTGCCGTTCGTCATCGTGCCAGCGCGAGTTTAACATTGTTGAGGGGCGCCGAGCCGGGCCGGAGGCCGGCGCTCCATTTTTATTTCGCAGCGAGTTCAGCGTAGCGGGACAATAATTCCTTTGCGCCAGCTTCGTAGGCTTTGAGCTTCAAACGCTCGACGAGTTTCTGGTCAGCGACGGCGCGGCGCGGCGAAACACTGAGTCTGCTGGCCTCGATGGCGTTGGGACTCAGCACAGTCCAGTCGCCGGTGCGCACGTCCACGAGGGCCAGTTTGAGGCGGATGCGCATGTGTTGGGTTTCGTCGGGGATGAACCAGCTTGCAACTGGCACCCAGGAAACGGTCTTGGTGACGAGCTTGGCGTTTGCGGATTCCAGAATTCCCCAGTAGCAGAGGATGGTTTCGCAACCGCCGCGCGCAGCGGCGAGGCGCAGGGACTTGGAAAACTCTCCGGCGTCGTATCGTTCGAATTGCCCATCGGTGCCGCGCCTCGAAACCTGCGGCACGCCCGTGAACGGTACGACGCGGAAATGTTTGCTTAGTTCGGTGACCATTGGAGGATCGGGAATGATTGCCCCGGATTGGACGAGCAGGACGGACGCGCCGGATTTGAGGCGGATTGGTTTCGCGGCGGCCAGGGCCTTTTCGATGTCGGCTTCGGAGGCGGTTCCGGTGCGCGTGATGCCCAGCACGTCGAACTCGCTCAACTCGCCGCGATACGCAAAACCGGGATCGGAATCGTTCGGGCGCGGGGCGAAGTGGGCAAACCTGCCCGGCTCGCGGTAGCTGGAGTTGGAAACAGAACGGGTGGATTTGGCGCAACCGGTGAGAAGCGCGAGGGCGATGAGCAGGGAGAGGGTGGTGTTTGTTTTCAAGGGATGGCTTTCTGTTTTGAACGTGGACACGGATTTGGAGCGCCGGTCTCCGACCCGGCTCGACTCTGGGGTTTTGAAACGCGCCGGGCCAGGAGACAGGCGCTCCGCTATTTTTCCGGCACGGTGGTGGAATACTTCACGCCTTCGGGCACGGGCACAGCGACGGGGACGGTAGTGCCTTCGGTGCCGTCAGTTTGTTGCGATGAGTCCACCGCGACAAATGCTGTGAAGGCTGACATCAAGCCGTAGTCGAGCGCGACTTGTTTGATCTGGTCGGGCAACTCGGGGTCGGGCGCGTAGGTGGATTCATCCGAGAGGTCGGTAATTTTCATGCGCGCCCAGACGCTGGGCAGGGCTTTGTGCGCGGCGGTGGTTTCCTGGTCCACGGGCACGCTGAAATCAAATCGCTCGCGTGCAACCTTGCCGGTGACGCGGATGGGAGCGGTGGCTTCGCCTTGGAAACGGCCAGTCAAAATCACCGGGCGACCCACAAACAAATCCGGCGTGAGGCGCGGGAAAACTTCACTGACTTGCAGGCCGCCCCAATCAATCGCGATGTCCGTCATACCGGGATGACTGATGCGCTCGAAGAAAGCGCTCATTACTTTCGCCCCGTCGTCGCGCGAGCCGAGATAGGCGACGGTGCCGCGACCGGCCTTGGCCATGTGGTCGAGCAGGTAACGATTCACCGACGAGCCGACGCCGAAGCTGAAGATACGCGACGCGCCAAGGCGTTTGTGAACTTCGCCGAGGATTTCGGTTTCGTTGCCAATGTAGCCGTCGGTAAGAAAGCAGACGAAGCGTAGGCGTTCGGGGTCGTGCGGAAAATCGAGCGCGGCTTTGATGCCTTCGATCATCATGGTGCCGCCTTCGGCGATGAGGGAGCGGAGGTATTGCAGGCCGCGCTGGATGTTTTCCGGCGTGGCTTCGAGCGGCTTGTGGCCAAGCTGCGAGGCGCTGAGGGAAAAGTTGATGAGTTGGAAGGAATCGCCAGGGCGCATCAAGTGCAGGGCGCGTTCGATGGCGGCCTTGGCTTGCTGGAGCGGCAAGCCATTCATGCTACCCGAGCAATCGAGCACGAAGACGAGTTCGAGCGGTTGGCGGGTGAGGTTCTTCAACTCGGCGGGCGGGTAGAGCATCAGCGTGAAATAGCCACCGCGCTCGTCGCGATGGGTGAGGAGGTCGGTCTTGATTTTGTCGCCTGCGACGCGGTAGCGGAGGACGAAATCGCGATTGGGGATGTTGTCGTGGGGTTTGAGTGCCACGGTGAGTTGGTGGGACGAAGGGGATGAATGCGATATATTGTGGGTGCGGCAGGTGAATTCTTCGATGGGGACGCCGGCGTCCACTTCTACTTTTAATGCGATGTCGTGACCGCTGCGTTCGTTGGGTTTGAGATATTGGACTTCGGTTTTCTGGCCAGTCGAGCCAGGACTGCCTCGCGCGGCGGCGCCGATGCCGTTGGTCGTGCCGGGCGGATTGAAGCGCGGGCCGACGACCATCGGAAACACGAACTCATACCAGCCGTCCACATAATCGAGCGTGTGGAAATACTTGATCGTCACGTCAATCTCCTTGCCGGGTTCGATGTTCGCGACGGATTGCGTGAAGATGTTCGGACGTTCCTCGGTGAGCAGCGAGGCGACGTAACCCTGGCTCTTGGCGGCTTGATAAATTTCCTCCGCTTCCTTGCGTTCGCGGATGATGCCGCGAATGCGTCGCTCACCGATGGTCATGATGAACTCGTTGACGGCGGCGTTGTGGGGCAAAGGAAAGACATAGATCGCTTCGATCTTGCTGGAATAGGGATTGTGAAATTGCTGCACGACTTCGACCGAACCGATGTAACCGGCGACCGACGCGCGGACGTCGGTGTGCTTGAGTGGCATTGGAACTTGCTGGCCTTCGACTTCGGTCATCAGTGCGCCGGAACCGGGAGTTTCGTCTTGAGGAGTGGTGGGATTGGATTTGCGGGCGATGATTAAAAGTTCTTCGGCGTTGCGGGGGGCGCTGATTGATTTTACTGCCGGGGTGGTTCCGGTCATGGCGCTTGGTATAAAACTTAGCATCTCGCCGGATCGAATCACTGTTTCGCGACTGCTCAATGATGTGACTCCGACGGCGTGTTTACGGCAGCCTGTTCCCAGCCACGCCGTCGCCAAAACAGCCGTCACGGATATCGCGTAGATAATTAAGTTCTTTGTTCGGGAATTGCTTTTCATTTTGCCCTCTGTTCGGTTGCCGAAATTTCTACTGCGATCTTCTTGCCGTCGGAACTGGCGGCGGTGGTCAGCTTGGTTTCAAACTTCAATTCGTCTGTGCCACTGATTTGCAGGTGAATGGTCGCCACGCGGGTTTTGCCCGTCGGAAGTTTGTCTGCCGGTTGCGTGCTGAAGGCGGCGAGGATGACGCGCTCATGTTGGATGGCTTTCGGATCGTAAAAGGGCGCTTCGGCAAACGCGGGATGTGCGCCGCCTTCGACGCCGACGATCTTGGCGTTGCCGCTCGTGATGGTGACTTCAAGTTGGTAGGCGGCGAGGGCGGTGGCTTGGGAGTCGGCGAAGATTTCGACGGATTGGAAGCGGATGGTGTTGGTCGGGGATTGGGCAAAGAGTTGGCCGCAGAACACGAGGAGCAATGCCAGCAGGAGCGCCGAGCTCCGTCTCGGCCAGTTGTTGAGGAGGTTTGGAAAAGAGCCGAGGCGGTGCTCGGCGCTCCGTTGAATCGGCGCGCTCATGATTTGCCGCCTTTCTCCAGCTTTACGGCGTGTGAGGCGATGAGTTCGGCGTCGCGGCGATCCACAATGCCATCGCTATTCAAGTCGGCTTCGGGCTTTGCGCTGGATTGAGTTTCACGGGCGAGTTGGAAGGCATCTAGTATGTCCACGCGTCCGTCGTGATTGATGTCTTCGCGGGCGAATTGTTGATGTGATGAACGTGAGGCGAAATATGTCAGGCCAGCGAGTGCAATGCAGGCGGCGGCGACTGTGGGCCATAGCAACCATGGGCGGAGAATGCGAGCGAACATTCCCCTCACCCCGGCCCTCTCCCCATCGGATGGGGAGAGGGAGGAGGTTGTGGGAGCGAAGTGTTGTCGTGCGGCCTTGAGGATAGCGGCGTCCACAGACGGTGGCACAAACACACGCCGCGGCAGCGGTTCCTTCAGGGCGGCCACCAGTTTGGCTGGGGCTTTCAGCTCCTCACCGTCGCGGCGTGTGTTTGAGTCACTGTTGTTCATGTCCAATAGTTAAGTGCGTGAGGTGGCGAAAAAGTTCATGCCGCGAAAAATTCTTTAGCGCGCTCATCGGAACGCAAGGTTTCCAGCGCGTGATGCAAACGCGACTTCACCGTGCCGAGCGGGACGCTGATGGCTTCCGCGATTTCCGCGAGCGAGAGGTCGTCCACGAAACGAAGCAACAGAACCTCGCGATGATCTTCGGACAAGTTGGTGAGGGCGGCGGAAAGTTCGGCGGAGTTGGTGAAGGCGATTTCGGCAGCGGGAAGTTGCGCGAGGTGTTGTTGCTCGGCTTCGGTGGATTGAACGCGACTGGTTTTGCGCCGTGCGGCGATGGACAGGTTTTTCACCGCCGGATAGAGGAATGTTTTCATCTGCGCAGTCAGCCGGAAGCCGGGAAACTTTTTCAGCAGGTAGAGAAAGGTTTCCTGCATGACGTCGAGCGCGAGGGATTCATCGCCGGTGAAGCGGTGGGCGAGGGCGACGACCCAATCGCGGTAACGAAGGTACAGCGGCTCGAAAGCATCGGCATCACCGGCGTTGAGGGCGGCGATGAGTTGCTGGTCGCTGGGCGAGTCGGGTGTTTCCGGCGCTGGCACTGGGAACTCAGTCAGGGCGTTCGCGGTCATGGTTCACGGCGATTTACCGTGGGTTCAAGGAATTAAGTGGGGCGGGGTGGTGAAAGGTTCACGGCGAGAGGTGTTTTTCCCAAAAAAACTTGTTGCGGGTGACTTGCGCTTTGCTACTCTCTGCCCTCCGTTTCTCTGGCGGTTACTGGCCTCCCAGCGACGGATTAACAATTTAGCAAATGCCGACAATCAATCAATTGGTCCGCAAGGGCCGCACTAAGATCAAGTACAAGTCCAAGTCTCCGGCTTTGGAGAACTCGCCCTTCCGCCGGGGCGTGTGTATCCAAGTCATGACTCGTACGCCCAAGAAGCCGAACTCCGCGATGCGTAAAGTCGCGAAGGTTCGTTTGACGAATGGCTTCGAGGTCATCGCCTACATCCCGGACGAAGGTCACAATTTGCAGGAACACAGCATTGTGCTCGTGCGCGGTGGTCGTGTGAAAGATTTGCCGGGTGTGCGTTACCACATCGTTCGTGGGACTTTGGACGCCGCTGGTGTCGAGAAGCGCCGCGTGAGCCGTTCCAAGTATGGCGTGAAACGTCCGAAGGCTGCCAAAGCTGCTCCGGCCAAGTAACCATTCACCTTTAACGAATTTAACGAACACATGTCACGTCGTCGTCAAGCCTCCCGTCGTCCTGCTTCCAAGGACGGAAAATATCAGAGCGTCCTCGTGTCGCGTCTGGTCAACACCGTTATGTTCTCCGGCAAGAAGAGCACTGCGCAACGCATCGTTTATGGTGCGTTCGATCAGTTGTCGGAAAAGAATCCGGCGAGCAACCCGGTGGAAATTTTGCAGCGCGCGGTGGATAACGCCAAGCCCCGCATCGAAACGAAGCCCCGCCGTGTCGGTGGTGCCACGTATCAAGTGCCGCTCGAAGTTCCGTCGGATCGTCAGGCCGCGCTGGCCTTGCGTTGGATCGTGGATTTCGCTGATGCCCGTAAAGGTCAGCCGATGAGCAACGCGCTCGCGGCCGAGATCATGGAAGCGTTCCAGGGTCAGGGCGGGGCAATCCGCAAGCGTGACGACGTTCACAAGATGGCGCAGGCCAACAAGGCTTTCGCGCACTTCCGCTGGTAGTTCAAAAAGTTTAATACGCCCCGGAAGCAAGCACTGCTCGGGGCGTTTTTTTTATCACTGAAACACAATTTATGACAGCTCCTGCAACAACCACTTCGCCGAACTCGCCCCATCGCGAGTACACGCTCGAACGCACCCGGAACATCGGTATCGCCGCGCACATTGATGCCGGCAAGACCACGACCACAGAGCGTATTTTGTTTTACACCGGACTCATCCACAAGATCGGTGACGTGGATGACGGCAATACCGTGACGGACTGGATGGAGCAGGAAAAGGAACGCGGCATCACGATCACATCCGCCGCTGTCACCTGTTTCTGGACGCAGAAATGCGCCAAGCCCGGTGAAGATAAAGTTTTCAAGGCGTTCAACAACGTGCCGCATCGCATCAACATCATTGATACACCCGGTCACGTGGACTTCACGGCTGAAGTCGAACGTTCCATGCGCGTGCTGGATGGCGCGGTCGCTGTGTTCTGCGGTGTGGCGGGCGTGCAGCCGCAATCCGAAACCGTCTGGCGTCAGGCGACGAAATACAATGTTCCGCGCATCGCGTTCGTGAACAAGATGGATCGCACGGGCGCAAACTTTGAGAACGCGCTGAGCGACATGCGCAACAAGCTTAAGGCTTATGCATTCCCGATTTTCCTGCCGTTGGGTCAAGGGCCGACCGAAGCCGAAGGCAAGCCGGTCACTGGCGGTTTTGAAGGCGTGATTGACCTCGTCAACCAGAAGACAATTTATTGGGGTCCAACCGAGGCGAACGAAGGTCTCAACTATGAGATCAAGGAAATCGCTGCGGAAGATCAGGAACGCGCCAAGATCGCGCTCGCAGAGTTGATTGATGCCGTCTCCAACAAGGACGACGAGATCGCCAATCTGGTTCTCGAAGACAAGCCGATCACCGCGCCCGTGCTCAAGGCGGCGATCCGCCGGTTGACCTGCAAGATTGAACTCGTGCCTGTGCTGTGTGGTTCAGCGTTCAAGAAAAAAGGTGTCCAAGTGCTCGTGGACGCGGTCATTGATTATCTGCCCAGCCCGATTGACATTCCGGGTGCAACTGGTCACGAACTCGGCACGGACGTTGTGGTCAATGTTCCGACGAACGACAACGAAAAATTCTGTTCGCTGGCGTTCAAGCTCTGGACCGATCCGTACGCGGGTAAACTGGTGTTCTTCCGCGTTTACTCCGGTTCACTCAAGAAGGGCGACACGATTTACAATCCGCGAACGCGCAAACGCGAACGCGTCAGCCGCCTCATGGTCATTCAAGGCAGCGAGCGTAAGGACATTGATTCCGTTTATGCAGGCGACATCGCTGCGCTCGTCGGGCTGCGCAACATCACCACTGGTGACACGCTCTGCAATGAAGATTACGACGTGACGCTCGAACCGCCGACATTCCCCGAGCCCGTCATCTCGATGGCCGTCGAACCGAAGACCAAGCAGGATCGCGACAAGTTGTCCGAAGGCTTGCAGCGGCTCGCGGAAGAAGATCCGACGTTCCGCTGTTTCACGAATGAAGAAACCAGCCAGCTCATCATCGCGGGCATGGGTGAATTGCATTTGGAAATCATCATTGATCGTTTGAAACGCGAATTCAAAGTGGAAGCCAACACGGGCGCTCCGCAGATCGCGTATCGCGAAACGATCACCAAGAACGCCGACGGCGAAGGCAAATTCATCCGGCAATCGGGTGGTAAAGGCCAATACGGTCACGCGTGCATCAAAGTTTATCCGAATGAAAAGGGTAAGGGCGTGGAAGTCGTGGACGAGATCGTCGGCGGCTCGATTCCCAAGGAATTTATTCCTAAGGTCATTGACGGCATCAATGAAGCCATCAAGGGCGGCGTGTATGCGGGCTATCAGGTCATTGACATCAAAGTTGAAGTCGTGGACGGCTCATTCCATGAAGTGGACTCGAACGAACTCGCGTTCCGGATGGCAGGCATCTTCGCGTTGAAAGACGCGTTCAAGAAAGCCGGCCCGATCCTGCTCGAACCGCTGATGAAAGTGGAGTGCACGACGCCGGACGAGTACCAGGGCGATCTGCTCGGCGACATCAATCGTCGTCGTGGCACGATTGTCAGCATCGAAGCGAAGAACGGCCAGACGGTTCTCAACGCCCATGTGCCGCTGGCGGAAATGTTCGGTTACGCGACGGCGATCCGTTCGCTCTCGAAAGGCCGCGCCTCATATTCGATGGAGCCGTTGACCTTCGCGCAAGTGCCCAACAGCGTCTCGGAAAAACTCCTCGATGCGGCGAAAGCCAAGCCGGCGGCGCGCACGTAATCGCACAACTAACCACAATTATTATCAAAGGGCCGCGCATCACGCGGCCCTTTTTTTACCGGTCAAACCGTAAAACAATCCCGTAAACCCATTCAATACACTTGCCAAGAGCGCTGATTTTCTTAGATTAAGCGCTCGTTTAATCAATTATGGACTCGAATTCTCTCAACTTGTTTATCGCGCAAGGTGCGCCCGCCGGCGGTCAGGCTCAACCGTGGACGATGTTGCCCATGCTGGTGCTGATGGTCGTGATGATCGGCTTCATGTTCTTCTCGCAATCGAAGAAGGCCAAGCAACACGCGGCGATGCTTAAGACCATCAAGCCCGGGGACAAGATTGTGACGGCGAGCGGCATTCTCGGCACGGTCGTCACCGTGAAGGATACTGCCGTGACCATTCGTTCGGGGGACGCCAAATTGGAACTGACCAAATCCGCTGTCGCGGAAATCACCGAGCGTAGCAGCGACAAGGCTGATCCGAAAAGCGAGTCCTAATCTTTAATCCCATGATCCGAAACAATCTCTCGCGGTTGACCATCGTCGTCCTGGTCGTCCTGTGGTCGCTGTACCAATCCTATCCGCCGACCTCCGGCGATCTCGTGGCGCAGTTCCAAAAGAACGCGCGCGTCGTTCCCGGCGACACCACGATCTCCAACATCGTTTTCACCGCGCGCGAATTGGGCAAGACCGCGCCGGACAAGGCTTATGCCAATCTGCAATTCGCCGTCGGCACGAACGACCTCATTCCCTACTTTGAGTATGATGCCAAGAACCAGCCGAACCCAAATGGCTACATCCTGAACCGGCTGCAACGCGAAGTGGCGGGCAAGATCAAGCTCGGCCTCGATCTGCAAGGCGGCACGTCGTTCACCGTGGAGATGGACATGAGCAAGTTGACGGATACGAACGACGCCTCTGGGGCGTTGTCGCAAGCCGTCGAAGTCATCCGTAAGCGCGTGGATCGTTTCGGTGTGGCCGAGCCGATCATCCAACCCGCAGGCAATAACCGCATTGAGATCCAGCTTCCCGGTTTGTCCGAAGATGATCGCCAGCGAGCCATGGCCAACATCCAGAAGCCGGCGTTCCTGGAGTTCCGTTTGGTGCATGAGCGTTCGCAAGAACTCATCCAACTCAATGAGATTCCGCCGGGCTATGAGTTGCTGAAGCGCGTCGAACGCGATCCCAAGGGCGGGCAACGGCTCGAACAAGTCGTCGTCAAGAAGAAGGCGGAGCCCGGTTTGACCGGCAGCATCGTCAAGCGCGCCATCGCGATGCGCGGCATGACGGGCGAACTGGAGATCAATTTTGAATTGAACGCGGAAGGCGCGGAACGCTTTGCGCAAGTCACCACGGAAAACACTGGTCGCAATCTAGCGATTGTGCTGGATGGCCAGTTGTATTCGGCGCCTGTCATCAAAGTTCCGATTCTGACCGGGAGCGGCAGCATCTCGGGCAATTTCGATGTCGCCTCGGCACGGGAACTAGCCGGCGTGTTGGAAAATCCTTTGAAAGCCCCGCTCCGCGTCATCCACTCCAATGACGTGGACCCGACGCTCGGCAAAGACTCCATCGCGAGCGGTATCAAAGCCTCGATCTACGGCATCGTGGCGGTGGCCGTGTTCATGTTGGTTTATTACATGTTCGCCGGGGTCGTCGCCAATGTCGCGCTGCTCTGCAACGTCATCATCTTGATCGGTGTGATGTGTTCCATCGGCACCACGTTCACCTTGCCGGGTATCGCGGGCATCGTGTTGACCGTTGGTATGGCGGTGGACGCCAACGTGCTGATCTACGAACGCATCCGGGAAGAACTCGCCAAAGGTAAATCGCTCAAAGGCGCGATTGTGGCGGGTTATGATCGGGCGTTTGGAACGATCTTCGACTCCCACATCACGACGTTGATCTCCTCGATCATCCTGATTTTCATGGGCACGGGCACTGTCAAAGGTTTCGGCGTCTCGCTGACCATTGGTGTGGCCGCGAGCTTGTTCACGGCGTTGGTGGTCACCCGCTTGATCTTTGACTGGATGTTGAATCGTAATCTGATCAAGAGCTTGAAGATGTTGCACATCATCAAGACCACCAAGATTGATTTCATGAAATATTCCAAGCCGGCATTCATCGCGACTTGGATCGTCATCGCCCTCGGCATTGCCTGGGGTTTCAAGCGCGGCAATGGCGTGTATGGCGTGGAATTCACCGGCGGCGACAGCATCACCTTGAGTTTGGATCAGGCCAAGATTGTGGATGAAGCCAAACTCCGTGAAGCGATCACGCAGGTCGGCGTGGGCGAAGCCTTAATCGGCTATCAGAAAGATGTGACCACGGCCACCAAGACATTGAAGGTGACATTGCGCAC
>ERZ1292633.4411-Hain-H41-02um-R1-4411-length-13041-cov-16_pt1 | contig 13041 bp, 14 predicted proteins | sample MGYA00564406_ERZ1292633 | MGnify/ENA primary metagenome ERZ1292633 (study PRJEB36523, sample SAMEA6512639) | groundwater metagenome | collected 2019-01-08 | study: AquaDiva: Metagenomics assemblies of 32 groundwater samples
GGCTGAGATTACGTACATTATCACGATTTCCCTCAAACACGATGTGCCGATGAAAACAATCCTCGATGAAATTTCCGCAATAAAATCTGTAAAGAAAGTTGTTATAAAAGGATAGCCTCCCTCTTTTCTGTCATTCCTCGGCTTCATTTTCCCGCCTTCCTTAATGCTTCTTTTTTGTGCTATATTGTCGCATGTATCCAGGTAAAGGGACGTTCGTATAATAATCGACACCATTCGCCCTAAATTCGGAAGGGCTTTCATATAGACAGGATAAAGGAGGATTTATAATGCGATGGATAACAATGTGATAGATTGGCCTGCTATGAGGGATTATGTGGGCATTATAAAAGAAATCATTGTTGCACTCGCAGCACTATCGGCAGCGATATTTGCCTATTTGGGGTTAAGCACATGGCGTAAAGAGCTAAAAGGTAAATCTGAATATGAAAAAGCAAAAGATGTCTTAAAGGCTGTATATAAAGTTAAAGAAGGGTTCAAACATGTTAGGAATCCAGTAATTTGGTCCTATGAATATCCTGAAGAAATGCGTGACCACTGGGGTCACTTAAAAAAGGGAACTGAATACGAGGGGACTGCGCATGTTTATGAGCAGAGATGGAAAGTCTTGAGTGAAGCATTCAACGGTCTTGAAGAAAAGACGCTGGAAGCTCAAGTTGAGTGGGGGCCAGAATTTGAAAATGTAATTCGACCTCTAAGAGAGTGTCGTGCAGAACTGATGGTAACGCTACAGATGATGCTTGAGAGGAAAAAACATCCGGAAGAATTTACGAAAATGACTATGGAAGAAAGTCAAAAAGAGAGATCGGTTCTTAATTACTTAGGTGCCGATTCAGACTTTGATAAGTTTACTCCTCAAATTAATGCAGCAATTGCGGAATTTGAGAATAAACTGCGACCTCATATTCAAAGATAATTGAAAGAGTATTCTAAGTCAGGTCTTCCACTTTGATACTTTAAAGCAATCTCAAATAGTCTCTTGCTCCGTGCATAATTCTGTGAATAAGAATTGTCTGCCCTTCAATCGTATAAAAAATAAGATAATCATGGACAATCAGGTAGCGGTACCCTAACCTGGTAAGTTCATCTTCCTCAGGGACACGCCCGATAAAGGGATGATTGGAAAGATGTGACAGGTTTTTTCCAATTTTTGCTGCAAGGGCTTCTGCGGCAGTCAAGTTTTCTGCGGCGATATAGGTTACAATCTCGTTAAGGTCGTCTTCTGCAATTTGTAACAGCCGGATAACGTATTTAGGCTGTTTCACGAAGTCTCTTTCTCAGGTCTTTCATCACCTGACTGAGAGTCCGCCCCTTGTCACCGGATGCCTTTTGGGCCTGAGCAACTGCAAGCTTGCTGAAGAGGTCAATCTTTAACTGAAGCTTGCTGTATTGAGCCATTGACATGACAACCATATCACCCTCGCCGTTTTTGGTGATAAAAATAGGCTCGTCAGATTTGTGCGCGAGTTCTGAAATTTCGTTTGCCTTGTTTCTTAAATCGGATATTGGTTTTATAACCGGCATTGTACCCTCCTCTTTGCTATATCATTATTATATCATTTAAGTGATAAAGTCAATCCGCCTGCTGGACAAAGCAATCTTGTATTTACTGCAAGATTGCCACGCTCCCTTCAGTAGCTCGCAATGACAGAGTAATCGTACTTTCTGTGTCTATATTACTTTATTTCTCAATCCACAATCAAAAACGCACACTTCAGATATTCAGTCTCCGGCATTGAAAGAAGCACCGGGTGGTCATGGTTCTGTGAACGCAGGCTGAGAAGTCTCAGGTTACGCCCTGCCCCTCTCCCTGCGGAATGAAGCATATCAAGAAACATCTCCCTGCTCATGTGATAGGAACATGATGAGGTGGCAAGAATTCCGCCGGATTTTATCAGCCTCATGCTCATTTCATTAAGCTGCCGGTATGCCTTTATTGCCTCTTTTATTTTGCCTGAGCTTTTTACAAAAGCAGGCGGGTCAAGCACAATAAAATCATATCTCTTCTCACCTTTTCCAATTTCATCTTTGAGAAAAGAGAAAACATCAAATTTTATAAATTTAACTCTATCATGAAAGCTGTTTAACTCTGCATTTTTCTGAGCCTGTGTTATTGCTTTTTCCGATTCATCAACTCCTGTAATCTCATCAACCAGAGAAGCAAGCCTTAAGGACCATGCGCCTGTATAGCAGAAAAGGTCAAGGCCTTTCCCGCCCTTTATGAAATCCCTTAGCGCTGTCCTGTTTTCTCTCTGGTCAAGAAAGAATCCTGTCTTCTGCCCTTCATAAGGGTTTATCTCAAAGCTCACCCCATCCTCACTTATAACAGGAAGAGACTGAAGGCTGCCTTTTATAATTTCTTTATAGAGCGGGATTCCTTCGAGGGAACGCATACGGCTGTCATTTTTTATTATTATCACCTCAGGCTTGAGCATCTCATCGAACAATCCAATAATTACGTTTTTGAAAGCCTCCATACCTAATGTGAGAAATTGCAAAACAAGGCAGTCTTTGTATCTATCCACAATAAGGCCGGGAAGATAATCTCCCTCGCTGAAAATCAGGCGCATGGCATCCCTTGTTTCGAAAAACCGTTCTCTCAGGCTCAATGCTGCATTTATTCTCTTTCTGAAAAATTCCTTGTCAATACTCTCTTTTTCTCTGGTCAGTATTCTTATCGAGATAAGGCTGTGAGGATTGATGTAGCCGATACCAAGAAATACATCTTTCATATCATAAATCTCGACTATCGAACCGGGTTCATATTTCTTTGGGTTCTCGTACAGCTCATTAGAGAAAACCCACAAATGCCCGTCAAGGATTCGCTTTGTTCTCTTAAGATGAACTTTTTGCATTTCAATACTCCTTTTATTATTCAATGGCTTTTAATATCCCCTGAAGCAATGCCACAGGTGTGGGCGGACAACCATGTATGAGGACATTCACGGGTATGACTTTATCTATACCTCCCAAAGATGCATAGCTCTCTCCGAATATTCCGCCATTGCATCCGCAGTCACCAACTGCGACTACAATTTTTGGCGGAGGCGTGGCATTATAAGTCCTGCGAAGCGCAATCTCCATATTATGTGTCACAGGCCCTGTAACCAACAGCATGTCTGCAAACCTTGGCGAGGCAGTAAAATGGATACCGAATCTTTCGCAGTTATAAATCGGGTTGTTTATCGCATGTATTTCAAGCTCACAGCCATTGCACGAGCCTGCATCCACCTGCCTTATGGCCAGGCTGCCACGGAAACGCTTTCTGACAGCCTCTTCCAGCCTGATGCCAACCTCTTCTACTTCAGGAATAATTTCAGTTGACAGAGGCTCTGTTACAATGCCTGTCCGGAATATCTGGCGCAGTATCCTTATCATAGGTCATGCCCCGAATAAGACTGATTAAAACTTTTATTGCAAAGCGGAAAGTCCGGTACTATATTGCCGGGTATTGCCTGCTCAAGGCCAAGCCAGTTAACACTGGACGGGTCTCTGACCATGCACCTGTTAATCTCACCTTTTGGCCCTGACTGAAGCCAGTAAATAATCTCTCCCCGCCAACCTTCAACAGCAGCAAACCCGTATATGCCAGGAGATGGTGGATTAAAAGTAGAAGCTATCTCTCCATCAGGAAGGTTCTCAAGCATATACCGGATAATCCTGATTGATTCTCTTGTCTCCTGAACTCTGACCCATGTCCTTGCATGTACATCTCCGGTAATAAGAACAGGCACACCTAGTTCAATGCGGTCATATTGGTCATAAGGAGGAAAAGGGTTGAATATTCGGCAGTCGAGATTCAGCCCGCTGGCCCTTGCAGCTATTCCGACAACACAAAGTTCCCGTGCTATCTCGGGACGAAGAACGCCTGTATCCCTGACCCTGTCTTCAAGAGACGGACTTTCATCGTATATAACAACAAGCTTCTCAAAATCTTTTGATATGCTGTCAAGTTCTGATAATATTTCTTTTTTACCTTCTGAATCAATGTCAACAACCACTCCTCCTGGAATAACCTTATCCATCATAAATCTATGGCCAAAAAGTTTATGGTTGGTGCGAAGGATCATTTCCTTGAGCCTTGACATCTGGTAAAGCATAAATGCAAATGCAGCATCATTACAGATAGCTCCTATGTCACCGAGATGGTTTGCTATGCGCTCCCTTTCAAGGAAAATTGCACGGAGCCAATTAGCCCTTTCAGGCACATTACAGCTCGGTTGCAAGTCGCAACGACCTGTCATGGACTCCAGTGCCATGCAATAGGCAAGGGAATGTGCAACCGTAGTATCGCCTGACACCCTTCCGGCAAGCCTGTAGCCTTCTTCCCATAACAGAGACTCAAATTTTTTCTCTATACCTTTATGTACATACCCGAGCCTTTCTTCAAGATTAATTATATCCTCGCCAACTGCCTGAAAACGGAAATGACCCGGCTCTATAATCCCTGCGTGAACAGGCCCCACGGGTATTTCATAGACTCCTTCACCCTCTGCCTTAATCCATTCATATTCACCCGCAACCCTCGGCATCGGCTTTGATGCATCAAAGGATTTTCTCAGCGGCCAGGCATCTTCAGGCCAGTCTTCAAATTTTATCCATGGCCTTGAATCAGGATGTCCGACAGGTGTAATGCCCATGAGGCTTTGTATCTGCCGCTCAAACCTGTAGGCAGGGAGATACCTCCTTGTAAGACTTGGAAACTGAGGATTATCTGATGGCAACTCTGATTTTACGATCAGGTATTCCTTGCCCCACCTGTAGCAGGCAAAGACACAGAATCCCCTTCCAAAAGGGGTCTCGTCACTGGCCCATTCAGCAGCAAGAAGGGCAAAAGCCTTTTTTTTCAATACCCAGGCAGCTTCCGCAAACTTTTCTACCGGCACAGTGCAGCAAATTACCGAAGACGGGCGTTGCCTATTGTCAAATTGAACATCAGTCCCAAGCGCAGATGTTATTGCATCAGTCAACACACTCATTTCAGCAACTCCACAGCTGTATGAAACCACCGGTTAAGAAAATCAGGCATGTAAATACCGATAACAAGTACCAGCGCCATATGCAGCATTACAGGTATATGAGCTGCCTTAATAGGCCGCTGGTATGAAGGCGCCGGGCCGGTGACCATAGGCTGTACCCTTCTGAACAATGCTGCAAATGCTACTGCAAAACCTAACAGCAAAAAAGGCGTTAATAAAGGCGCATCCTTCATTGTTGCGGTCAGTATCAAAAATTCGCTCGTAAAAACGCCAAAAGGCGGCATACCTACAATGGCCATCACTCCGAACATCATTCCCCACCCAACCAAAGGGTTTCCCCTGATAAGTCCTTTTATCCTGTCCATCTCCTGTGTCCAGTGCATCTGAGAGGCATGTCCGACAGTAAAAAATATGGCTGACTTTGTAAGGCTGTGGACAAGCATATGGAGGAGAGCTCCGAAAGTTGCTATGGGGCCTCCAAGGCCAAAGGCAAAAGTTGCTATCCCCATGTGTTCTATTGATGAATATGCAAACATGCGTTTTATATCCTTCTGCCTCAGTAGTGAAAAAGCAGCCACTATGATCGAAAGCAACCCGAAACCCATCATTATGTCGCCTGCGTGATGAGTGCCTGTTGAACCGTCCACAAGCACCTTGCATCTTACCAGAGCGTAGAGTGCAACATTTAACAGCAATCCTGAAAGTACAGCCGAGATTGGCGTCGGCCCTTCACTGTGCGCATCAGGAAGCCAGTTATGTACAGGGACAAGCCCTACTTTTGTACCGTAACCCACCATCAGAAATACGAATGCCAGAGACAGAACTGTCGGCTCAAGTTTACCGCTTACCTGACTGAGGTTGGTCCAGAGCAATGCCTCGCCTCCTGCACCCAGCACCTTTTCTGCTGCAAAGTAAAGGAGCACAGTTCCAAAAAGCGCCAGTGCAATTCCAACGCCACAGAGTATAAAATACTTCCAGGCAGCTTCAATTGCCGAGGGAGTGCGATAAAGGGAAACAAGCAACACCGTAGACAATGTAGCCAGTTCCATTGCTATCCACAGGACACCGACATTGTTTGTAAGAAGACAAAGGAGCATCGCAAAAATAAAAAGCTGGAACATCGCATGGTAAAAGCGCATACGGATAGGCCCCACATGACCGTCTTGCCTTTCCTTTCTCATATATCTCCTGCTGAAAATGGCAGTGGTCATAGATACAAAGGAAGTCAGGACTGCCAGATAAACATTAAATGCATCAACAAAGAAAAAGTTTCCTCCTGCAAGCATGGGACCTTTCACATAAACCTCTAATGCCAGCGCTATTCCGGCTGCAAACGTGGCAGCAGAACCCAGTATGTTTATTTCAGGCGCATACTTTCTGTCGCCGATAAAGGCAAGGACAATAGCTGCAAACAATGGCACGCTCAACAAAATCAAAAGAGGCATGCTTAATCCTCCTCTTTCAGTCTGGCCATTTGTTCTATGTCCAGGCTGTCGAATGTAGTATGAATCTGGAAAAAAAATATCCCGAATATGAATGCAGCAATGAGTATGTCAAGCGCAACGCCAAGCTCTACTACAAGCGGCATACCGTAAGTTGCGCTTGTGGCTGCAAAAAAAAGTCCGTTCTCCATAGCAAGAAATCCTATTATCTGAGTAACGGCATGTTTTCTTGTAATCATCATTAAAAGCCCGAGCAGAACAGTGGCAAGGGCAACAGCAAGCGTTGAACGGGTCATAAGAGTTGAAAGCTCCCTGACAGGCGCGGTCAGATGGTACGAGAAAATAACAAGGGCTATGCCTATCAGCATTGTCATGGGTACATTTACAATAGTTTCCACCTCTTTGTGTATTTTCAGCCGTTGGATAAGGACATGCAGAATGTACGGAAGAAGAATAACTTTCAAAGACAGGGTCAGTATAGAAGATATATAAAGATGATGCGCTCCGGCGACAAATCCGACTATGGCAGTGCTTATGGAGAGAAAAAGCCCCTGCCATGCAAACAGGTGTATAAGCCCGTACATTCTTCTTTGGACCAGCATGCCAAATGCTGTCAGGAGTATCATTGCTGCAAGAAAACTGTTTATCTGCGCTGCAAGGTTCGTATGCATTTCACTCCAGAATAAAATAAGATAACATTCCAAGGGTTGCCAGTAAAAAGGCAGACCCGAGAAATTCAGTTAAACGGAACAGCCGCATCTTTGCCAGGCCTGTTTCTATCAATACAAGGCCGGCTCCTGCTGCTGCAAGCTTCAATATCATAAACAGAAACGCTGCCGGTATTGCTGTAAAGTCACCGGATGCTGCAATACCCCACGGCGAAAAAACAGCTATCCCCAGCATCACAAAAAGGAATAGTTTCATCATCCCCGCCCATTCAATGAGGGCCAGATGCCTTCCTGAATATTCCAGTATCATCGCCTCATGTATCATTGTAAGCTCAAGATGCGTTGCCGGATTATCCACAGGTATTCTTCCGGTCTCGGCAAGGGTGATAAGGATAAACGCAAGCAAAGCGAATGCAAGGGACGGCCTCAGAACAGACTGGCCGCTGTAAATTACCTGAACCATCTCTGAAAGCGATGTAGACTTGCTTGCCAGAGATACGGTGAATATAGCCATAAGCATTGCAGGTTCAGCCAGGGATGCGATTGTCATCTCACGGCTTGAACCCATACCTCCAAATGCCGTGCCGATATCCATTCCGGCTAAAGCAGTAAAAAATCTTGCGATTGCAAAGAGCGCCACTAATGCAATTACGTCTGCTGTGGCAGCCAGAGGCAGATCCACAGACAGCATAGGCACGATTCCTCCCGCAAGAACAGCAACTCCAAAGACAAGATACGGGGTAAAACGGAATATCCATGATGCGTTCCCGGCAAGCACCACACCTTTTGAAAAAAGCTTTATGATGTCCCTGTATGGCTGAAAAAGTCCTGGTGATGTACGTCCCTGCGACCAGCACTTCAGCATCTTTATCCACCCCGCAAATGCAGGTGCAACTAAAAGGATAATCAGCAACTGCAAAATCTCTATTATGAATGGATACAATATCATCCCTGAAATACCAGAAGTATAATGATAGTCACAAAAGAATATATAAGGTAAACCTGTATTCGTCCCTGCTGAAGCTTGCCGACCTTCCGCGATACCCAAAAACTCACTTCGATCACAGGCTTGTACAACCAGCCCCAGAAAAGATCTCTTATGCGAAGGTGGTAATGCAACTTTTTTGGAAAGGCCTTGTGCCCATATTGCGAAACCATTCTCACCTGTTCTTTTATACTGAAGAAAAAACCAAATATTCTGCGTATCGGCATAGAAAAAGATGTGGCATTATATTGCATTCTCTGGTTTATCTTTTCAAACCCGCAGTCCCAGATTGGCACCCTTTGTATAGCAGCAGGACGCACATGCAGAAAAATATATGCCAGAACCACAACTGCCATTATAAACAGAAAAACTATCGGGCCTGAGTAAGATGCCCTTTCGTGTGCAATGGGAGTAAGCCACATCCACCCGAGTCCTGTTGCTGAGGTTGCAATCTTGGCGCCTACCAACTGTTCGGATATCACGTCCATCCACTCAATAAACAGAGTTGGCAAAACTCCAAGGCCAAGGCATGTTAAGGCAGCAAGCATCATCCCGATGCGCATTGGCCAGCCCACCTCATGGACATTGGGATTATGATGGCCGCGCCAGTGTCCTAAAAATGTTACCCCGAATGCCTTTACAAAACAGGCAGCAGCCAGAGCGCCTGTCAGCGCGAGCAGCGCTGCTCCCATAGGAATCAGCAGATTCAGCAATGGATTTGGTAAAGACGGCGAAAGCAAAAAAGCCTGAAAAGTGAGCCACTCTGATATAAAACCGTTAAACGGCGGCAGGGCTGAGATAGAAATACAGCCGACAAGAAAAAAAGCAGCAGTCCATGGCATCTTGTGGATAAGGCCGCCCATCTCTTCCATATTACGTTCATGCGTTGCATGAAGCACAGCGCCTGCGCCCATGAAAAGAAGCCCTTTGAACATGGCGTGGTTCATGGTATGAAAAAGCCCTGCTGTAAGGGCCAGTGCAGCCAACAATGGCATCTGAAAAGATGTGAATATCATTGATAGCCCGATACCTATAAGTATTATGCCGATATTCTCTACTGAGTGATATGCAAGAAGTCTTTTTAAGTCATGCTGCATTAAGGCATAAAGAACCCCCAGGACAGCAGACACCAGCCCGAATACCAAAACTATAGCACCCCACCACCATGGAAAGACCTTAATAAGGTCAAAAGTTATCCTGACTATCCCGTATATTGCGGTCTTCAACATTACACCGCTCATCAAGGCAGATACATTTGACGGGGCAACAGGGTGCGCCTCGGGCAGCCAGACATGCAAAGGGATTACCCCGGCCTTTGCAGCAAAACCGAAAAAGGAAAGCAGAAAAGCAGCAGTTGCCCATCCCAATGGAAATCTTGTCGCGCGCATTGCATCAAACGTATAGCCGCTAAAACCCTGAAATCCGGTGGTTAAACCTGCCAGGACACCGAATGACAGAAGTATTGCAATAGCGCCGACATGGGCTACTATCATATAAAGAAAGGCCGCCCTTCTGTTTTCAATTTTTTCATCCTCAAACATCACCAGAAAATATGAAGCTGCAGCCATTACTTCCCATGAGATAAGAAAAAATAAAGCATCGTCCGCAAGAACTACCATAAACATACCTGCGATAAACAGGCAATAAAATATAACAAGGGTTGTTATTGACCTGTGTCCTAGAAATCCTTTCACATACCCGAGAGAGTATATCGAGACAAAAAACGACAGCAATCCGATTACCGTAAGAAAAAAACCTGACAATGGGTCCAGCCTGAGATGAAACAGGAGGTCAGGAAGGCCTATGGGCAGAATAATCTGATTGGTAAGGCCTTTCCCTACAGTCCAGCCTCCGGCCGCAACCATAAGGAGCGAAGCGATTGCTGTCATGGAAAAACTGATAGTAATTAAAAATTTCTGGTACCGGTTAAATAAAAAAGCCAATACTGCGATAAGGAAAAGCAGCAGAATTGAAGACAATGCAATGTCTATCGGCAAAAAAATCACTTTTCAGTCACCTTGAATAACTCGGCCTCCCGGCGCGCAAAAACCTCATAGAGCTTATCTGCAGGAGAAAAGTTTTTTACAGCAGATATTATTTCTTCATCCTTCAATAGCCTTGAGAGCTTAGCGAGTATCCTCAAATAACGCCTCTCATTTCTTGGAAATATAAAAAAAAGTGTATCAACATCATCATTGTCCAGAGCGCCAAAAGGTATGGGCTTGTCAAGATAACAAAGCGCAATCGAAGAAAACCTTGATGCAAATTCCTTGAAAGGCATCGGGTGCGGAAAAGCGATTCCGTGCCCGACAGCAGTGGAGCATAACTTCTCCCTTTCCATAATGGCATTAAATAGTTTTCTTATATCCATTTGAGGAACTTCTTCTTTGATGAGAGCAAGGCTGGATGATATGGCATCTTCTTTCGTATTAGCAGCGACATTATAGTAAATGCCGCCGCGCCTGAGAAATTCTGATACAGAGATTGACTCTTCATCTGCCAAAGAAGAGGTCCTCGTCGGAACATGGGCCGGGATATCCCTTGTATCTTCTATCCAGGATGCAATCTCTCCCCTGTCAAAACGCCACTGGCCGCCAACCCTGAAACAGGGGATAGTCTCATTCTTTATCATCCTGTATATGGTCTTCTGGGATATGCTCAGCAGACCGGCAACATCCTTAACCCGAAGGTTCATATTGTCCTTTTTTGTCCGGTTTTGTACAAAATTGGTTTAAATTGTATAATTTTAGTTTGCGGATTGTCAAGAAAAAGATTGCTAAAAAAATATTCAATATATCAAGATAAAAAATCATGTCCATAGTCATCATTAAAAAATCTACTTACAATTACGACATCCTCAGGCCGCGGGTCTTTGAGATAATGGATGCCCTTGGCGGAGACCTGATCAAAAAAAACAGCCATGTTGTGATAAAGCCAAATCTTCTTGCGCCGGCGCCGCCTGATAAAGCAATAGTCACCCATCCGCTGGTTATAAGAGCAGCAGCCGAATACGTGCTTGAAAAAGGAGCAAAGCCGCAGATTTCAGACAGCAGCGCTATGGGCTCTTTTCAAAAAGTGCTCTCAGAGAGCGGAATAAAAGATGCTCTCAAAGGACTTGATGTTGAATACAGGGAATTTAAGACCTCTTTAAAGATTGACGTTGGAGAACCCTTTGGAAAAATAGAGATTGCTGAAGATGCGCTCAAGGCAGACTTTCTGATAAACCTCCCGAAATTTAAAACTCACATGCAGATGCTTCTGACACTCGGAGTAAAAAACCTGTTCGGGTGTATTGTTGGAATAAGGAAACCGGAATGGCATTTCAGGACAGGAGTTGACAGGGAGATGTTCGCAAAGTTGCTGGTTAATATCTATAAGGCTGTAAGCCCGGCCATGACAATTATTGACGCTATACTGGCAATGGAAGGTCAGGGGCCGGGCAGGCGCGGCACACCCAAACACCTCGGGGTGCTTATGGGCAGCAGGGATGGCATTGCGCTTGATATTGCAGCCTGCAAAATGCTGGGAATACAACCGGATAAATTATTGACCAACAAGCTGGCTAAAGATATGGGTTTTACTAATGAAGCAATAGAGATTGAGGGAGATTTTCAGGAGATAAAGCATTTTAAAATGCCGGATATAACTCCGCTTGTTTTTGGCCCGCAAAAACTTCATAGGCTGATGAGAAAACATCTGGTTCAGAGGCCTGTGTGTGATGCTTCAATATGCAGGCTGTGCGGAGAATGCTGGAAATACTGCCCTGCGCAGGCGATAACCCGCGGAAGAAAAAACTTGAACTTTGATTACGACAAGTGCATAAGATGTTACTGCTGCATAGAGGTATGTCCCCATGCTGCCCTCCACGCAAAGGAAACTATAACCGGCAAAGTGCTAAGAAAAGTTATAAAGAGATAACACTCCGCGCATCCTTCCTTTACTGTTGAAAAATACAAATGAATCACCCCGCAGCAAGCTATGGGGTATCTTAAAGTTGAATTTATGTTATTTGTTGTCATTCCCGCAGAGCTTGTCCCGACTTGTTCGGGATCACGGGAATCCTTCTTAAAGAAAAAGAAAGATTCTCGCCTCAGGCGAGTCGCCGAGGAGACTGGACAAGCCAGAATGACAGAAATATGGTAACCCTTTAGCAAGCTACAGAGAAATAATTGCCATAACAATTGATATGCCTTATAATAACCCATTGTATTTTCATAGAGGAGGCGGAATGGAAAATCCCATTAAGATAACTTATTCTTTTAAATTTTCAGAAGGCGCAAACAGGATATTCAATATCCTTCTTGACAGGCAGACACTTGCTTTTCTCTCCGAGAAAAAATCCGACCCTCCTTTGTGGGCGAAACTCAATCATAACAAATGCTCAAACTGCTCTCTGGATGAGCACTCGAATAAATATTGTCCTGTTGCTCTTAACCTCGCAGACATTGCAGAAGGATTCAAAGATTTCTTTGCCTATGAGAATGTAAGCGTCACTGTTACAACAGAGGACAGAACCTATTCAAAAGACACTACAATCCAGCAGGGGCTGAGCGCCTTAATAGGCATTATTATGACAACAAGCGGCTGTCCTGTTATGGAACGACTTAAACCAATGGTGAGATTTCATCTCCCGTTTGCGTCGCTCACAGAAACAATCTTCAGAATGGTTTCGATGTATCTCATGGCACAGTATTTTTTGAATCAGGAAGGCAGGGCTGCTAACTGGAAATTAACAGGACTCGATAATATTTATGCCGAGGTCGGACAGGTAAACAGGGACTTTGCGCAAAGGCTTGCTGATGCAGCTAAAAAAGATGCTAATGTAAATGCCCTTGTCAACCTCGATTGTTTGGCCACTATGGTGCCCCTGGCAGCGGAAGAGACTCTCAATGAGATTAAATCTTATTTCTCAGCCCACCTGAAATAAACCATGGTAAGGTTGACTACGC
>ERZ1292633.1036-Hain-H41-02um-R1-1036-length-30514-cov-7_pt2 | contig 13040 bp, 12 predicted proteins | sample MGYA00564406_ERZ1292633 | MGnify/ENA primary metagenome ERZ1292633 (study PRJEB36523, sample SAMEA6512639) | groundwater metagenome | collected 2019-01-08 | study: AquaDiva: Metagenomics assemblies of 32 groundwater samples
CTTGATAATTTTCATCGGTCGGATCTCCCAAGGTCATACGGCTCCCACATTGCCCAGCCTCAAGTTTGCTACCCCCATCCTGGAACTGGAGCGGCTCTACTCCCCCTTCAGTAAACAGCCAGTCGGGAAGATCGCCCTTACCAGCGCTAAAAGACAGCATGACACGCTTCTGATGTTTCACCGCTTGGTTCAACTCGTGATCAAGTATCGTGAAGTCGAAACTCGTTTTCTTGGTTCCGGGCGCTTTGTGGATACTCTCCCAAGGCAAACGAACGTAGACGCCAACAACGTCAGGATTTGCCCAGGTCGAGTCTAGAGACTCATAGGCCCGTCCTCCCGCGCATAGTCCGCTCTCCCCCGCACTGGCTTCCGGCAAATCCCCATTCTTACACCGGCCGTCGAGTAACGTCTCCTCAACGAATCCGTCTCCGGCTGGACCCAGGGAAAATATCCCAGGGACTAAACCTTCAGGTTCTACCGTGACCGGCTCAATCTGCGCACAGCCGGTTAGGAGTAAGGCGCTAAAGAGCATTAACCCCGAAAGACTAGATATTTTAACCATATTCGCACGGTTATCTTTGACTTTTACTAATTTTTCTGATAGTCTGTGACGGCAACAACTGGAGGAAGCTATGCCCACCCCGCGTGGCACTTTCAGCCCCTTTACCGTCTTGAGTGACTACTGCGACCTACACATCGACCTCCCGCTCTGCCTCCCCGCCGAGGAAGAACACAGCCTCATCCTGATCTCAAAGCCGCGGCCCCCGGATCAGGTTCATCTCCTCACCGGACAGCATCGCGCCGTGGAAATCAGCGCCTGGCTCGCCCCGCTCGAAGAACAAGCCGTGTTCTGCCTGTTCAATCGGGACGAAAGCGGTGAACTCCGAGTGAGCATCCTGGTCATTCGCCAGCTGGCTAACACCGACCCACTGGACGGCACGCCCATGGCGCAGTCTGCGTACCTTCCCACCAGACTGCTCCCCCCGCCCTCGGAAGCAAGGGACTGGCTGCGAGTCTTCGCTGCCGAGAACGAACTCAACCCCTTTCGCTTGCTCGCAGCGATCTGGGCCACCGAACGACACCTCTGCCTGGAGCAGCAGTGACACCTTCACTCCAAGCCCCCTCTCACCGCCAGGTGAACCTGAAGGACGAGTTCAAGTGCCCTCCCCTGGTCGTGTACTATGCTCTCACTGTCGACGAGGAAGGTCGACGCAGGGTCTCAATACGGTTTGGTACCGAGGCCCTGATCGAGCTCCGTCTGCTGCGCAGCGGTCTGGTTCACATCAAGGATCGCGACAAGCTCGCGTCGATCTCTAGGTCCATCCAAGTACCCGTCCACGTGCTGGCCATGGCCATCCGCAGACATGCCCTCACGCTCTGAGCTGTACTGACGACTCGGTACAGTTCGCCCCGCACCTTTCCTGTAGCGACATGGCTCAGCCATGTCTTAGGAAAGGTGCGGGGCATTGTCGTTTATGGTCTATTTTTCTGTGGCAACGTAGATACCGTCCCAAGCCTCCCCCGGATCTTCTTTCGCATACTTCTGACAACGCTCGATAAAGAGTTGAGCCACCTTATCGCCCGTCAACTTTATCAGCAATTTTTCAGCCCTGGACCAATCACGCTGATAATAGGCTCCAAGCGCATCCTCAAAGCTCAACACGAACTGCTTCTGCTCCTGAGTCGCCTCCGCCGCCTCAGCAATCACCTCAAAAATGCGTACAGCCTCTTTCTTACCCTTCACCGCTACCTTATCGAGGGCGCGAGTCAGGAAACGATCGCCTAACTGTTTTTTTGTAGCTGCAGAGATCAGGATGCTGACTCCATAGAACTTCGTCAGACTCTCAAGTCGCGAGGCTAAGTTAACATCGTCACCGATAACCGTGTAGTCAAAGCGCCGTTCTGAACCAATGTTGCCGACGATCACCCGCCCGGTATTTAAGCCAACGCCAATTTCGATCGTTGGTCGCCCCGCAGCCTTCCAACCTGCATTCAACTCGACCAAACGCTTCTTCATGGCTACAGCCGCCGAGATTCCCCGCACAGCGTGATCGGTCTGGGCTAATGGCGCTCCCCAGAAAGCCATCACCGCATCCCCGATGTACTTATCGACCGTACCCTCGTGATCGAGCACAATATCGGTCATACCAGTCAAATACTCGTTGAGAAAAGTTACAAGCTCCTCCGGTGCCATCCGTTCCGACAAAGATGTAAACCCACGAATATCGGAAAAAAGAATCGTGAGTTCTTCTTTCAGACCGCCAAGGGCAAGTGGGGCTTGCCCGCTTGCCAGTTTCTCGACCACGGCCGGGGCCACATACCGCCCGAAGGCGTGCTCAATAAAGGCGCGCCTGGCATATTCATCCCGGTACCGATACAAGACATCGACCCCAAAAATACATCCAATCAAGATCAAGGGATGGATTATCGGCAATAACAGGTCTTGACCGGCCAAAGCCACCGCCACGAGTAGATACCCGATCAAAACAATCACCGCGGCGAGGGCTAGATTGCGCAAGCGTAAACTAAGCCCAAGCACTAGGCCGAGCAGCATCAAGACTCCAAAGACGATTGCTACCTGAAGTTCAGTGAGTGTTCTGACGTGACGCCCTTCAAGTAGTGATTGGACGATGTTTGCCTGAATCTCTACGCCAGGCGTGGCTTGGCCGGCTCCAAATGGCGTCAGGTACTCATCGTGTAAGTCTGGGGCTGTGGCTCCAATCAAAACTGTCTTATCGGTGAAAACACTCTTAGATACCTGCCCCGCTACCACGTCGGCAAAAGACACCGTAGCAAAGCTACCAGGGCCACCCACGTAGGCCACACGCAATAAATCCTCCTCGGTCTGAAGCGACTCCCCTGCCATGGCCTCAGCAACCAATAAGGCAAACGACTTTGCCGGTTCGTTACTGCGTTCCACATACGTGGTAGGAACCTGGCGAATCACACCATCGCTATCGGGGATAAGTGTGGTCGGGCCAGCCTTGGTATCGTCCGTTACAAACATCGGCAAAGGCTCAAGCGTACTAATTGCCATTGGCAAGCCGTCTTTACGGATTTCAAGGACTGCCTCGCTAGCAAGCACGACCTCATCGTGTCTCGCTAGCGTGTCTGCCAGGATCTGATCTTCAAGAGCGATGCTGGCTTCTGAGAAAGTGACGTCATAACCGATAACGCGCGGCTCGGCGGCGGCGATGAAATCGATCACCTGGGCGTGGAGTGAACGCTGGAACGGCCATACCCCAAGCTTTTGGATACTGGCGTAATCAATAGTCACGAGGACGATCTCGTCGCTGGCCGCTCGGGGCATGAACAGCTTATCTTGCAGACGAGTGTCCAAGGCCACGAGTACACCGTTGGTATATAACCAAAACCAAACACCTGTGGTGAGTACTGTCACTAGGCTAAACATCAAACGCCCTTGCAACATAAACTAGTAGGTCAAGGGGACGTATTCCGCACTCTCTCCCTGAACCGTTGGTTGCTGCTCCTTTGGCGGAGTTGGCGCTGGCTGCTCTACCGGTAGTTCCTCTACCGTAGGTGTATCGTCGACCGGAATTTCCTTGGGCGTATCTAGCTGAATCTGGGTATCGATAATCGTCTCTGCAACAGGCTCCAACGGCGGAAGGGTATCCACCAGATCGCGGAGTGACGCGGGTGTTTGAGCGCGATTGCGACCAAAGTACAAGAGTGCTTGCCTCACTTTAGGATGAGTAGCGATATTATCGCCCCCAAACTCTTGCGCATGTTGTAGCAAAATCTTAGTCCGCGTCACATTGCTATGTTCTGCGAATTCAATATAGGCATCAAGTACCCGTCCGGCCATGAAACGGGCTCGCAGCTCATCCTGTTGATCCTGATTCAGCGCCAAGAACAAGCGCACCCGCTCAGAAAAACGCTGAAAATTATACAACGAGGATTCAGGATCGATTTTACGAGCCTGATGAGCAAAAGCTAACTGTCGAGCCCTCAGATCAGTCTCGTACTTAGCGTCCCACTTACGATATTTTTCAATCAGTCGACTATCATCAGCGGTGACATTCCAAAAAGTCAGGGGGTTTGGTCTCTGACCAAAATACTGCTGACGAGCCACCTCGCCCTCAGTTACTTCCAGACTCGACCGATCCACGGTGGAGCGCACTTGGACGGTATGCTCGTCAACATAAACGCGCGAGGACTTGTCTGCAAACGATCCAACCCAGAAGGTCGTACCTCGGACGGTGGCCACAGTCGAGCTGGTGCGCACCTCAAAACCAGATTGAGGTGAAACAAAATCGAACAAGCGCGACCACAGATTGCCGGCCTCAAGAAAAATCTCGCCTCGGAAAATCTGAGGATTCTCCGGATCCCAAAACGACTCGTCAATGGTCATGGTGCTGTTTTCTGCCAAGTGCAAAACACCCTGATCGTATAAATTAAGGTCGGCGTCACTATCTTCTCCGGTACGCACAGAATCACCCACGACCACGTCGACGGGTTCAGTAACCTCTACCCAAGTGGCTGAACCGGATTTTTGCAGCTCAACACTTCCGGCACGAACACTGAGTTCGGCCTGGGCCTCGGGAAACACAAGCGGAGCAGTTACTGCTGCCATAGCCATGGTTAATCCGCCCAACAAAAAGCCAACAACTAACACTAAGGCCGCAAAGATCTTAAGCGATTTCATACAGGTAAAAGTGTACCCTAAAATGGCTGGCTAAGAAACAAAAACAGGCCACATGGTCTGTTTATGCAATTCTAGAGGTCTGTACCGGAGCAACTGAGGTTTAGTGATTCATTGCACAATGGGAAGTCGGGGACGATGTTCCCCTGGGCGATTTCGCCAAACAGTGCCCAGTTACAAAAAGACGGATCACGCACTACGTGACGCTCAATCTTGCCGCCCTTCATATAGACCATGTGCAAGGTCTCTCCGCGCCAACCTTCCACTGCTCCCAAAGCTCGACCGTCCGCAGGCTCACAAGGAACCAGGTGACGCCCTTCCCCGGGGGACTTACACACTTCTTGGATCAAACGCTTGGTTTCCTTAAGCTCATCTGCACGCAGTAAAAAGCGTGCGTACACATCCCCTGTTACTTTGACCGAAATAGTCGGGACAAAACGATCATAGGCGGCGTAAGGGTGGTCACGGCGTACATCACGATCCACACCCGAACCCCGAGCAGCCACACCTACGGCACCGTAAGCCAAGGCTGCTTCCCTACGTAAAACGCCGGTTGTCTCCAGACGATCACGCAAGCCATCTGACTGCAAAGCCAGAGCCACGACATCCAGCATCTCTTCGATCGCCTCACTGACGACAATCGAAATCTTTTGAAGTTCATTCGCGTTCACATCTCGGGCCACGCCCCCGGGCACAACCATACCGCGCCAAAAACGATTGCCGAACAGCTCATCCGATAAGCGCATCAGACGTTCTTTAATACGAAAACCATGAGCAGCCACCACCGTGTAACTCGTTCCCAGGCCGCCCATGTTGGCCAAGTCATGAATGTGCATAGTGGCACGTTCAAGCTCGTTCAAGAGCGTTCGCAGACCGTGAGCTCGAGGAGACACCTCACAGGCTGCCAAGGTCTCTACCGCTTGAGCAAAAGCTAAGCTATGAGAAACCGCCGCGTCCCCGGAAATACGTTCGACAAATGGCACAGCTTCGCTAGCTGTCTTGTTCTCTAGCAATTTCTCAACGCCCTTGTGCGTGAAGAACAACTTGCTCTCAAGCGTGATGATACGTTCACCGGCAACGTTGAAGCGAAAGTGGCTAGGCTCAATAATCCCGGCGTGAATTGGACCAACGGGAATCTCCAAGATACCTTCGCCATCTACGGCGTGCATGGGGTAAGGAATATCGGCCTGCTCCATTTTGGCGTTCCACATGAAGTCCTTACGCAAAGGAAAATGTCCTTCGGGAACGTTCTCATGGTGCACTAAACGGCGGGGGTCAGGATGCCCAATGGCCTCAATCCCAAACATGTCACGAATCCAGCGCTCATACCAGTGGGCGGCCATGACACGGCGTGTCACCGAAGGGTAGGTGGGGTCTTCTTCTGGCAGCGTTGTCGACAATAACAACCAGGTATGGCTAGTGTCGTCGTGCAGGACGGCATGTACACCGAAGGTCTTCTTAGCGGCTCGGTCATCCGTAGCGTACAGATGCGCCAAGGCCAGGCCAACACCCACCAAGCCACTCGGCGCGGCTGGAGTACTCACCATTTGCGCAGCCAAACCACGCACATTCACCAACTCATCAATGGCCTCAGAAAACTTTTCACGCGGAACGCTGGCCGACAAAAACCCAGGCCGTTCCTCGGTGACGGGTAACCCCAAGATGTTGGTTAAAAATTCTTTGGTACTCATAGAAGTCCGGAGTTAAGCGACTGGGCAATACCTACCATGATCTCAAGACCCTTAGGTGTTAGGTAAAAAATACCCAATACCGCAGCAGCGATCAGCTGGATCGTCATGACCACGTGGGTGACATTCCATTTCTCAACCGCACCGTTGGTAAGAACGGTGTTCACAGTTGGTGCGCTGAAGAACATGGTGTAGATATGACGTAACATAGCCACGAAAACCACCGTCAACGCCACTACCACAAGCAAAGTTGGCAACAAGTAGTCGCGCAGACCAAAACCGACCATAATCATCTCGCTCACAAACACTGCCGAGGGTGGCACCGCCAACAACATCAGCAGAGTCAGCAAGAACAGAACCGCTGTTTTTGGCAAACGCTTCCAAACATCGGTGACCGGAGCCGAATCTGTGGTTTTATAGGTAAGGAAAATTTCACCTGCACCCACGAACAGACTGCTCTTCAAGAGCGCGTGTCCCGGCAGGTGCATGACGGCTGGAATAATACCGGCCGGTCCAAGACCAATGGCAAAAGCCATCAGCCCCATGTGCTCAATACTTGAGTACGCCAATAAACGCTTATAGTTTTTCTGGATAACCATGATGAGCGCTGGCACAACAATCGATAAGCAACCGAAGACCAAGAAAAATTTGCCCGTCCAAGCGCCGTCGTCCATCAGGGCCATATCTGTCACCTGTCGGAAACGTAAGAGCGAAACAAAGGCCACGTTCAACAAGGTTCCGGACAACAAAGCCGAGACCGGTGATGGTGTTTTGCTATGAGCGTCTGGCAGCCAGGCGTGCATTGGGACAAAACCCACCTTGGTACCAATGCCGATAAACAAGAACACGAAAGCCCACTTGATCAAGTCTGTATTAACTCCCCCGGCAGCAACGATGTCGCGGAAGGTCGACAATAAGAGTGAACTGTTGGCCCCGTTTTGTCCGGCCGCATAGGTGATCAGCAAAACACCCACCAAGCCCAAACTGATCCCAAGCGAGCACAACAGGACATATTTCCAAGCAGCCTCAATAGCCGAACGCTTACGGTAAAAAGCCACGAGTAAAGTCGTTGATAACGTCGTAGCTTCAAGCGCAATCCATAACAAACCGACGTTGTTACTGAGGGTCGCTACGTACATTGAAGCCACGAAGAGCGGCACCATGCTGTAGTAATGGCGGATGTCGGTTAGCGAAACGATTTTCTCGCGGAACTCATGCGCGAGATAACGATGCGAAATGACAGCGGATGACAAAGAAATCAGCGCGATCAAGCTCAACATCATGGCGGCTAAACTGTCCAGGTACCAGAGTGAACCGGGACCAAAAACTCCGGTCGGACCAGTCACCAAACTCTGTTCGCCAACGAAGACCCCAAAGGCGGGCAAAGCAATATACACAGCTAAAACGGAGCTGACGGCGGCAACCACGACACCAAGATCGCGAATCCGACGCTCCGACAGCGGAAGATAAGCCGTAACGGCGCCGCTGGCAAGAATCAAGACGAGAATGAAAGGCATCATAGATTAGTCGACAAGTTCACGAAGTTCGCCGGTATCTTCAACGGCGTACAACTCTTTTAGACGGCGTGACAAGACACTCATCAGTAAGGCCCCAATCGTGATGGTTAAGAAGATACCAATTTCGGCCAACAGAGGAATGGCGCCCAAGGTAGCGGCTGCCAAAATAGCGATCCCGTTCTCTAAGGTGAAGAAACCAATAATCTGCGAGTACAGATCGCGTCGGACTGCCATCATAGCCCCACCTAGGAACATGGCTGCAAAGGCAGTCACCGTTAGGATCAAATCGGTCTCCTGAAGTGCAGGCGCAATTGACATGCCGGCGAGCACCGCCAAAAGCAAAGTGCCGCCCGAGACAAAATATGATGGCGCAGGACGCACGAACGACGTGAGTCGCCCGCTAGCTGAGGAACGCTTAGCATTCGTGCTAATGATGGCAGGGATCAGAATAACTTTAAAGATAATCACACCAAGTGCACTCAGGTAGAGATGCTTATCTCCATAGGCAGCCAGGCTAATCAGCAAACCGGCCAAAAACAGGGACTGCAAGGCATAATAACGAACGATTTGTCCGAGTCTGAACTTACCGCTACCCAAAAAGGCGCACAGCAAGAAGGACACCGCTAAGGAGATGGTGGTCACTTCCGATGAAGTAAAGGTGGTCATCATAGGAGTTGAGACAAGAGCGCCAAAGCCAAACCGGTGAGCGCCATGAAGAAGGCCCCCGTCAAAAACTCTTGCACGCGGTAAAAACGCATCTTGGCGATGGTTGACTCAAGCAAGGCCACGGCAAACATCACTACGCCGAGCTTTACGAACGTGGCCCCAATCGCCAATAAGACCTCAAGGAGTGTCGAGCTGGTCATGATCAACGGGGTCGGCATGGCGAAATTGGCCACGAGCAAAGCGAAAACGGTAAACTTCAAGGCGGCAGCATACTCCATCATGGCCAAGTATGGTCCGGAGTAGTCGAGAATCATGGCTTCACGAACCATGGTCAACTCAAGGTGTGTAGCCTCATCATCAACTGGGTAGCGAGCGTTCTCAGCCAAGGCCACAAGCATGAGCGCCAAGAGAGACAGCGACAGGTATGGGGCGGTGATCAATAGCTCCCCCGCCATCTGCGAACCCGCAATCATGCCGTCCACTGCCGAAGATCCAGTCGCCAAGGCAAAAGCGGCAAAAGTTAAAATGATCGTCGGTTCGAGTAGCGATACAATGGTCATTTCACGGCTGGAGCCCATACCCCCAAAGGCGCTACCCGTATCCAGTCCCCCCATTACGAGAAAGGCCGAGCCAAGCGCCAAGACTGCCGCCACGACAATAAAGTTTGAGCTAGCCGCTAAAACACCGCCCGTAGCCACAAGCGGCAAGACCAGGGCCAAAAACAACGCCGAACCAAGCACTGCATACGGCGTAGCCCGGAGCATCCACGAACCCGAGGAAGAAATCACGTTCTCCTTTTTTAGCATGGTGGCGTAAGTCAGATACGGCAACCACGGCACGGCTCCATGACGACCCTGGAAACGCGCCTTAAAGAAACGCGTCAACCCAACCGACAACGGTGCAATGAGTAAAACGACGACAATCTGAATGATCGTTAAAACAATGGGGTTCATAGAGCAACAATCAAAGTCACCAGCAGGGCCAACAGGATCAGGCTGATATAGAACTGAACACTGCCGTTCTGGAGACGACCAACCAACCCGGACAAACGCGTCAGGCCGCTCCCAATCGGAGCGTAAAGTCGGTCATACCATACCTGGCTTACCAGTAACGACATGGTTCGGGAAGCGACCCATGGGTTGTTGGGCGTAAGCGGCGTAGACGTCACCACCTTTTGGGCGCGCAGGAAAAACCGGAAGAAGTAACGAATCGGGGCCGAGAAAGCTGTGGCCGTATACTCCATACGTGGCGTCGTGGGCTGACCACAGTCCCAGGTTTGATAGTTACGCTCAAAGGTTACGTCGCTTAACAAGCGACGTAACAGAAACAGGGCTAGGAGGATACCCGCCATGACTAGGAATAGCGTTAACGGCGCCAATTCGCCGCCTCCCGTAGCGAGCACTTGCATATCTAAATCCGCTGGCGCCAAATCAACAGCCCCAATCCGATTGAGGACGAGTGGCGAGAACAATCCTAGGAGTAAGCCAAGGGCTGCGAGAACCACAACGGGAAGCATGAAAATCGGCTTCGGTTCGATAGCGGCTGCGGCTTCATCTGAACGTGGGTTGGCCAAGAAGCCGATGGCGTATAACTTCACCATGGCAAACAGCGCCAAACCAGCCACAAAACCAACTGCAGCCATGATCACAGCCAGGGCGACCTTAAGCATTGGCGTCGCTTCAGTCAGCGCACCGACCACCGCCTGCAAGAAGCTCCATTCAGCCATAAACGGAGCAAATGGCGGCATCAACGCGGCACTGAGGGCTAAGACACACACTGCTCCAGAGAACAGCGGCAGACGCTTGGCCAGTCCACCCATGGCCTCCAAACGGCGACTGTGAACTGTGGCGATCATGATGCCTGAAGCCAAGAACAAACCTGACATAAATAATGCGTGTGCCGCCACCATGAACAGGGCTGCATATAAAGCCGCCTGTGTAAGATCGGTACTTCCCTCTTGGCCAGCCAAGAGACCGACGCCGATCATGGCGAAAATCAGGCCCATGGTCTCGATACTGGCGTACGCCAGTAAACGCTTCACATCACGTTCAAGTACCGCATACAACACCCCAACCATCGCCGAAATAACGCCCAAGATGACAACAGTGAGAACGAACCACATCGGAACCCCCGGTAGCATAAACAGTAACACTCTCAGAAAACCATAAACGGTTAGGTTCACACCGGCACCTGACATGAGAGCTGAAACGGGTACCGGAGCTTCAGAATATGCTTCTGGCAACCAAACATGAAACGGCACCAGACCCGCCTTACTCCCAAATCCAAAGAGCAACAAAACCAAGGCTGCGTACAGGGTGGCTTGAGGAAGTTCTGGGGTGATCAGGGCTATAACAGAGAAATCACTGAGGAGCGCACCACCAGACAACAAAAACAGGCCAGACATGATTGCACCAGCTCCAAGGTGCGTCACGATCAGAAATAAAAAGCCGGCCTTACGCGAGGCTATGGAACCCCCAGCCATGATCAGGAAGAAGGAAGTCACCGAGATGATCTCCCAGAAGGTCATGAAGCCGAAGATGTTGGTCGATAACAGCACGCCCTGCATGCCAAGCACAAACAGAGCCGTCAAAGCATTCGCTCCAGGTTTACTGTAGGTTTCGGCGTGATCCTCGTAATAAGGAATGGCATAAATAGCTACGAGGAGCGTGACCACTGACATCAAGCTATAAAATATCGCCGAAAAACGATCAAGTCCAAAAACCATGCCGTAAAATAACGGCCAGACGTGGGCTGAACCATCAGCAGCAGCCGGATAAAGCGCTTCAGGCAAGACTAACAACAAGCCATCACCGGTGGCGATAAGGATACCGACTATGGCCCCACAAGCCGCGCTCACGGCCAAGAGAATGTTACTCGCGCGGTGAGCTCTTGGATCTGGCCAAAAAGCCACCAAGCCAGCCACGAGTGTACCGACCACTGAAATTACCAGCGCGATCGCGAGCGTAGACATTGACATAGGCTAGATGCGAGCTGATTGAAGCGCATGAAGTACGCCCCGCAAAATCGTGGTCGGAGATGGCGGGTCACCAGGAATCCGAACATGCACCGGAATAACCGCCTCCACCGGGCCTACAACCGCATAAGAATCTTTCCAAATCCCACCCGTGCAAGCACCATCACCAATGGCTACCACGAGACATGGTTGAGGGGCGGCTTCGTAGGTAGTTTTTAAAGCCCGTTCTAAATTTCGGGTTACCGGACCAGTCACAAATAAGATGTCGGCGTGTCGAGGAGAAGCTATAAAGCTCAAACCGAAACGTTCGATATCGTAATAGGCATTGTTGAGAGCAGTGAGCTCAATTTCCTCGGCATTACTCGAACCTGCGTCCACGGCCCGAATTCGGAGCGAACGGCCGCCGTACAACTTTTGAATAACAGTCTTCACCTCTTGGCCGACCGCCTCAAAAGCAACGTCCTTCACTTCCATGAAGTTTTGCTGCGGAGCTGTGACTTTTGGACCGAAAAATAAGAGGTTCAACAAGCGGAGCAACGTCATAAAAGAGTTGTTTCTTGATTGGCAAAAGTGTACGCCCGAACCTTTAAAAAGGTCAATCTTTTCTGGTATATACCAAAACCGCTAACTAATCTCAGCCAAATTACGAAAACCCCGTCGACCCTCTGCGCCGCTATGAACGCGTACGATTCGTCGGAAGGCCGAACAACGGTCGCTAGACTAGTGGCGCCTTTTACTCTTCAAGGCCACGCGGTAGCGGGCCAATTCACGTTCCAAATGGGCGGCGGCGTCAGCGAAAGTAACGTCTTCACGGTTACGGATATTTTTCAAAGCGTCTTCGGCCTTCTGTTTGGCTGCCTCAATCTTTGAAAGCTCAAGCTCCTCCGAGCGTTCGGCGGTATTTGCCAGAATGACAACCTGATTATTTTTTTGCACCTCAAGCAAACCAGTCGAGATAGCTAAAAGCTCCTCCTTGCCTTCAGGAGTCTTCACACGCATCTCCCCCGCCCGTAAAAGTGACGCCAGCGGGATGTGACCAGGTAAAACCGTAATCTCGCCACTCTCGGTCATAACCGACAGCGACGTGGCCTCACCCTCTAGCACTACTCGTTCCGGAGTAATGATTTTGTAGGTAAGTTTAGCCATACTGAGCAACGCAGATATTAGTTAATACGACCCTACACTACTTCGTCAATGCTTCCCTTCATGTAAAAAGCTTGCTCCGGCTTATCGTCGTGCTTACCTTCAAGAATCTCCTTAAAGCCACGAACCGTTTCAGCCAGGGTGACGTATTTACCAGGAGCTCCGGTAAACTGTTGAGCTACGCTAAATGGCTGTGACAAAAACTTCTGGATCTTGCGAGCACGAGCCACGATACGCTTATCGTCTTCTGACAATTCATCCATACCAAGAATTGCGATGATGTCTTGGAGGTCCTTATAGCGCTGCAACACCTTCTGCACGCCACGCGCCACGTCGTAATGTTCTTGACCAACGATGTTTGGATCGAGAATAGTTGAAGATGAGTCGAG
>ERZ1292633.4415-Hain-H41-02um-R1-4415-length-13035-cov-6_pt1 | contig 13035 bp, 9 predicted proteins | sample MGYA00564406_ERZ1292633 | MGnify/ENA primary metagenome ERZ1292633 (study PRJEB36523, sample SAMEA6512639) | groundwater metagenome | collected 2019-01-08 | study: AquaDiva: Metagenomics assemblies of 32 groundwater samples
TAGGCGCGAACTTCCAGAGTGTGTTTGGGTGGACGAAGAATGTTGGATTTTAGAACGGTGAGCGGGACCTCATCCTCGCCTTCTCCTTGAAGGAGAAGGGAAACGTTTCCCCTCTCCTCATAAGGAGAGGCGGGGTGAGGTCTAGTGGTTCGGCATTTTTCCGATTCTCATTTTTGTGGTATACTGAAAATAGGTTTTAAGCTAAATTTTTTATGCATTCACCAAATTATCGTCAGGCCCTGAGGCGTTCGTTCGCGCTCGTACATCACAGCAAAGGCGTCTGGGTCCTGGGGGTATTATCCCTTCTCCTTGGGCAGATTGGGTGGAATAATTTTGTGGGCGGACTGGTTTTTTTCTCCGAGGAACAATCTTTCTCCGCGTATTTTTACAGCATGCCGCTGATCGGAGCGTTGCATGGAGCCAATATTTTCTGGTCGCTCTGGTTGATTATTATTATGTTGGCGCTGTCGCTTTTTGTAATTGTACTCGCGGTCATCTCGGAGGGCGCTCTGATAGCCGTCGCCGTGAGTTGGTACAAGGGTGAGAAGGCCATCAACCTAAGGAAGGCTTGGCATCTGGGAGCGAAGCATTTCTACAGGCTTTTTGCGCTGCACTTTCTGAAGAAGTTATTGCTCGTGCTGCTGCTGGTCGGCCTGAATTTTTTGATTGTTTATCTGCAGGCCTACCCGGACCCATCTTCTACTTGGCTTACTATAGCCGCTGTGACGATCGGATTATTTCTCGCGCTCGCGATTGCCACGGTTGGGATTTTCGCCGCCGGCTATATTATTGAGGGTGAGTTGCCATTCATGGAGGCGATCAGAAGGGCGATCACTCTTTTCCGGGAACACGTGTTGGTTTCCCTTGAGATCAGCCTGATTCTGCTACTGGTTCAAATGTTTGTCGTTTTATTATTTATCTTATCGACCACTTGGTTTCTGTTGCCGTTTGTCGCTTTCACGGTCCTCGGCGGTTTCACCGGTTCGAAGATTATCATTCTGATCGGACTACTACTATCATTGGTTCTTTTCTTTGCCGCGGCGGCGTTGATCGGCGGCCTTCTTAACGCGTATTCTATCTCGGCTTGGATGTACCTCTTCATGAAAATGCACCATGAGGGGATCAAAAGCCATGTGCTGAATTTGCTTAGGATTAAGGGTTAATAATTATGCCTAGCGGATTCCCCTCCATCGGCGATCTACTGCCGTCAACCAAAAAAAACGGTAAAAAGTCCCTGTCCGGCGCGCCGGTGTCAAAGGTTCAGGCGGATTTTTCGGCAAAGATGGGTCAGATCGATGTTAGGCAGCGTGAAGAAAGTACCAAGAAAGAAGCCGATCTCATCGGCCTCCCTTATATTAATTTGAGTGAATTTCCGGTAGCGGTCGAGGCTTTGAAACTTTTGTCGGAGGTGGAAGTCCGAGAGCACGGATTGGTTTGTTTTTATTACAATGGCAGTGATGTTCGCGTGGGAGTAGTTGCCGATAAGCCGGAAAACGCGGAATTTCTGAAGGAGTTTGGCGAACGCGTTCGAGCGCAGCCGAAGGTGTATCTGATATCTGCGCATAGCTTCGAGAATGTTCTGAAACTTTACGCGAATCTTCCGGTCGTTGTCCCGGTTTCGAAGGACATAAATATTACGGACGCTGAGATTAATCGTTTCGAGCTGAATATCAACAATTTGCAGAGTCTGCAAAGCGCTTTCAAAAATGTTTCCATTAGCGATATTCTGACGCTGATGGTGGCGGCCGCCCTGAAGCTGAACGCCTCAGACGTCCATGTCGAGACCGAAGAAACCAAAATTACGGTACGCTTTCGTATCGACGGTATTTTGTATGATGTCGCCTCCTTGCCCAAGGAGCAGTGGAAACAATTTATTTCGCGCGTCAAGCTGCTCGCGGCCCTGAAAATTAACGTTGTCGATCGGCCGCAGGATGGGCGTGTGACGCTCCAGCTTGCTCATGATAGTCTGGATGTGCGCGTCTCGACAATGCCGACGGCGTATGGCGAGAGCGTGGTACTCCGAATTTTGCACAGCGGGTCCAAAGGCGTTACTTTCGATGAGCTTGGATTGCGCGGTGATGTTTTCCTTCGACTGAAGCGCGAGGTGGAGCGCCCCAACGGTATGATCATCACTACCGGTCCGACCGGCTCCGGCAAGACTACTACTCTCTACGCGATCCTTCGAACATTGAACAAGCCGGGGGTTAAAATTATTACTCTGGAAGATCCGATCGAAATTAAAATGGAGGGGCTCAATCAGAGTCAGGTGGATCCGGCCAAAGATTATACCTTTGCCAAAGGTCTCCGAAGTTTGCTCCGTCAGGATCCGGACATTTGCATGGTCGGTGAAATTCGCGATCTTGAGACGGCCGACATTGCTATTCAGGCGGCGCTCACCGGGCACTTGATGCTCTCCACTATCCATACCAACAGCGCGTCAGGCGCAATACCGCGTCTGCTTTCGATGGGTGTAAAGCCGTTTTTACTTGCGCCATCTCTGAATTCCATCATCGGGCAACGGCTAGTGCGCCGCGCTTGTCCATTTTGTATTGAGGAGGAAACCATCGCTCCGGAGAAGATGGAGCGGGTGCTTCAGGTTCTCAGCACTTTACCTCCCGCGGAATCAAAAAATGTTGACCTGAAAAATTTGCATTTTTTCCATAGCAAGGGGTGTGAGAAATGCAGCGGCCTAGGCTATCGAGGACGCGTCGGTATTTATGAAATTTTCATCATGAGCAAGGAAATCGAGCAGATAATTTTGAGTGATCAAATTTCTGAATTTGCCATTCAGGACTTGGCTATAAAGAACGGCATGGTAACTATGGCGCAGGATGGACTGTTGAAGGCGCTGGATAAAATAACCACAGTGGACGAAGTGTTCCGTGTGACGTAGAAGTGTGGTATAATCAACACAGTTATAAAGTTGAAAGTTTTAAAGTTATCAAGTACGTCGATAACGATATTGTTCAACCTTTCACCTTTATAACTTTATAACTCTCAACTATGATCATCCATCGAATGTCCACCGAGGCGCCAACGCCTCCCGTAAAATTTTATAAAGTTATCGCGCTGACGTTTCTTTTTTTGACGGTAGTTCTTCTTGGCGTAATTATTTTTATTTCATCAGTACGGGCCACGATCACCGTTCTCACGAAGCAGGACAACCAGTCGGTCACGCTAAGTATTTCAGTCGGTGGAGCCGGCCAGCGTTCAATTGCCGGAAGCGTAACATCCTCGAATTTCTCATACACGAAGGAATTTTTTCCCACTGGCAATAAACAAGTTGAGGATAATGCCAGGGGCAAGGCGACTATATATAATCGGACCGGAGCGGCGCAGACGCTGGTAAAGACTACCAGGCTTCTGAATGAGGACGGAATATTGTTCAGGATGGCGACGGCGGCGACTATCCCGGCGCGCGGACAGACCGAGGTGAGCGTAGTCGCCGATCAGAAGGGCATCCAAGGAAATATCGGCCCCTCAAGCTTCACAATTCCTGGCCTTAGCCCCGATAAACAAAAGCTGATTTTTGCCGAGAGCAAGGCCGCGATGACCGGTGGCTCGCATACAGTTGGTGTGCTAAGCAGCGATGACCTAGATAACGCCAAGACAGACTTCGGATCTGCTGCGGTAGCTGAATTTAGCAAATCTTTGCCGCCTCTCGCAAGTGGGATGGCGAGGGCAATCTCATTGAGCGAAGAGGATTTGAAATTTGATCATGTAGCCGGCGATGAGGTAGGGTCATTTTTAGTATCTGGCGCCAGTAATATGCGCGTTGTAGAATATCGAACTCAGGATGTCGAGAGTCTTATTAACCGTGAGATTTCCGCCAAGGTTGTCGATGGCACGGAGCGTTATCTGGTCCTATCAAATACACCGAAGGTTGAGCTGGTAAACGTTGACCTGAAGAACGGCCTCGCCACGTTAAATGCCCGGGAGGAGGTCGCGGTAACTCTAGACTCAAATAGTGTTAAACTTTCTCCGGAAAATTTCTTTGGCAAATCCAGAGATGAGATCAGTCGCTATGTGATGGGTATTGATCACGTCGCGAACGTCGACGTTAAATTTTCACCGTCTTGGGCGCTTTCCGCCCCGAACGTTGCTGATCATATTTCCGTGATAGTTAAGAGTGTTAAGTAGGCTTTCCAGCCAGCAGGCAGGTTTGACAATTGACTCAAAAAAATATACAGTACGGGCGCAATGCGGTCGGTTTTTTTATCTAAATTCTATAATATGAATGACGAACAACTGGAACATCTGCGACACTCCTGCGCGCACCTGCTCGCGGCCGCGGTATTGGAATTATTTCCTGGAGCGAAACGGACAATCGGACCGGCGATTGCCACCGGATTTTATTATGATTTCGACTTCTCCGCCCAAGGCGGACCTGCCTCGGGCGGGGGCGCTCCTACCTTAGATGATTTGCCTCGAATTGAGAAAAAAATGCATTCGATTGTTCAAACCTGGAAAAATTTTGAACGAAGCGATGTCAGTGTCGCCGAAGCGAAGAAGGCTTTCGCTGACAATGAATACAAGCAAGAGTTGATTGACGAATTTTCAGGAGAGGGACAAAAATTAACTCTATACACCTCCGGGAAATATGTAGACCTCTGCCGCGGCGGACACGCCGAGAATCCGAGCAAGGACCTCCAGCACTTCAAATTGCTTTCACTGGCCGGCGCGTATTGGAGAGGTGATGAGAAAAATAAAATGCTGACGCGTATTTATGGCACCTGCTTCCCATCGAAGGCTGAGCTCGAGGAGCATCTGAAGCAAATGGAGGAAGCAAAATTACGTGATCATCGGAAACTTGGCAAGGAACTCGGTTTGTTTGCCTTGATCGATGAGATCGGCCCCGGACTGCCGCTATTTTATCCGAAGGGCGCTCTGCTTCGCCGTCTGGTTGAGAATTTTATTATCGAGATGCAGGAGAAGAAGGGTTATGAGCCGATCTGGATCCCACACATTACCAAGGGCAAGTTGTACGAAATTTCCGGTCATCTGGATAAGTACGACGCGATGTATCCGCCGATGGAGTTGAAGGAAGAGGCTTCATATTATGTGAAGCCGATGAACTGCCCGCACTTCATGATGCTCTATAAGACCAACTCCCACTCATATCGCGAGTTGCCCCTACGCTGGACCTGCACCACCACAAATTATCGCTATGAGAAAAGCGGCGAGCTTTCAGGTCTGACACGCGTCCGTTCGCTGACACAGGATGATTGTCATGTATTTGCGCGGCCGGACCAGATCGGCAACGAGATCAATCTAATGCTAGACATGATCGGCGAGGCGTATCGGGTGTTTGGTTTCAAAAATTTCTGGGTGCGCATATCCACTCATGACCCGAAAAATAAAGAAAAATATATCGGCGACCCTTCCGTATGGAAACAAAGTGAAGAGATTCTTTCTGAACTTATCGAATCGAGGGGCTGGAAGCACTCGGTCGGGGTCGGCGAGGCGGCTTTCTATGGGCCGAAGCTTGATTTCATGGTGAAGGATGTGATTGGTCGCGAATGGCAGCTGTCTACCATTCAGCTCGACATGAATTTGCCGGTGCGATTTGATTTGGAATACGTCGATTCTGACGGCAAGAAACAACGGCCAATCATTATTCACCGCGCTATTTTGGGTTCGACGGAGCGCTTCCTCGGCATCTTGATAGAGCATTTTGGCGGCGCCTTCCCGACATGGCTATCTCCCGTCCAAGTGATCTTCGCGCCGGTATCGTCGAAGCATGTCGACGGAGCTCTAGCGCTGGCTGAGGAATTTCGAGCAGCAGGTATCCGAGTTGAGATTGATACGGCCGATGAGACGGTTGGAAAAAAGATCCGGAACGCGACTCAGAAAAAAGTTCCGTATGTGGTGGTAGTCGGCGACAAGGAACTAGCCGACGAGCCGTGGATGATAAGGATACGAGGACAGGAGGAACAATTGAAAATTTCCAAGGCGGAATTTCTACAAAGATTGCTGACTGAAATCAAGGAAAAAAAATAGTGTGTTGCCAAAGCTAATTGTCATTCTTGGACCAACCGCTTCCGGAAAAACAGATCTGGCTTTGAAAATAGCCAACGAGTTTAATGGCGAAATAATTTCGGCTGATTCGAGGCAGGTTTACAAGAAGATCGGCGTTGGATCGGCGAAGCCCGCGGGAAATTGGAAAACGATTGATGGAAAAAAGCGCTATCTCGTCGAAGGAGTGCCGCATTACGCGGTTGATCTGGTTGATCCGGGCCAGACTTTCACGGTGGCGGAATTTCAAAAGCTTGCCTTCGAATCTATCGAGGATATCAAGCGGCGCGGCAAAGTGCCGCTTTTGGTTGGGGGGACGGGCCTGTACATCTGGTCGGTTGTCGACAATCTGAAATTTCCGGCTGGCGAACCGATGAAGAAATTACGCGACAGCTTCGAGACCAAAACTCTGGAGGAGCTTGTAGTCCTGCTTGATAAGGTTGATCCGGATGCCGTATCATATATTGATAAAAAAAATAAGCGCCGCGTGATCCGCGCGCTTGAGGTTGCGATTTCGTCCGGCCAATCATCTTCCTCTCTTCGCGTGAGGCAGGAGCCGCTGTTTGATTGTCTGCAAATCGGGATCCGATGGCCGCTGGATGAGCTTTACGCTCGCATCGATACCCGTATCGAGGAGCAATGGCAGGCTGGATGGCAGGATGAGGTTGAGAAGCTTATTCGCCAGAAATACAGCTTTGATTTGCCAAGTCTCAGCGGCATCGGTTATCGGGAGGTTGAAAAATATTTAAACGGTGAGATGACTCTGCCGGAAATGTTCTTAATTTTGAAACGTGAGACTCATCGCTACGCGAAGCGTCAGATGACCTGGTTCAAGCGGGATAGCAGAATAAGCTGGATAGAAAAAAATGATGTGTCCGCGGCGAGAGATTTGGTTGGGAAATTTTTTAACGACCTCCCCCTGACCCCTCCTTAAAAAGAGGGGAATTTTATTGTTCAAGCGGAATTTCTTCAGCCGCGAGGTCGATTGTGCGGCCGGTGACGGAATCAACGGCCGTGAGGTGGGCCTTGGATAGGAGAAGGTTCTGGGTTGGATTTCTTTTGTTGAGCGTGACAGAGAATGAAGAATCAAGTACGTCGGATTCGGCCGGCATTTCCGGGATAGACCAGATAATTTTATTTTGCGATGCGTCATAGGTGAATTCTCCGGCCGCCTTATTTAACAGTGAGTAGCTAACATCTCCGAACGCGGTGGCGGAAATTATAATATCTTTCAGAGGATGGAAGGTATTATTAAGGACCCAGCTTATGGTATGTTTCTCACCACCCTCACCGTCTTTCACGACGGCGTCATCGTTCGAGAAGGTTAGATCGGAGTTGAGCGTAAGGTTGATCGGGTGAGCGCTGACGCTTTGGGTGGTTTTGGCGGCATCTTTGAATTTAACTTCAACCGAAGCGCTGATGGTAGGGGTTTTGATGGCATCCAGGTTAAATTTCTTCGCGTCCTTGATCGGCAATTGGATATCGATTGTGACCTCGCTGTTTGGTTTCATTACCGCGAGCGTCGGGACTTGGGAACTATTCCAGGAGATGATCCCGCGCCTGGTATTGTCATCGATTTGTTCTCCGACAATTGTATTTTTGTTTTTGTCGATCAACGCGGCCCAATCGAGCAGACTCAGCTTATGATCCGCTGGCGCAGTAAGCATTAATTTTATAGTGGCGTTGTTGATCTGTTTGGCGCTTTGATTTTTGATTCTGATACTTATGTTGAGAGAATCTCCCGGCCGGCTGTCGAAATCAACCGCGGAGCCGTTGATGGCCAGATTGGCGATGACATCATTTTTGACTAGAGAGGAGGTCAGCTGAGCCAGACCGATCTGGAAGTATTGCCCTCCCGCCACTGACATGAGGACGGTCCCCTTCATTGGCGCCGGGTTGCCGCCGGCGCCGGTATAATTTCCTATAATACTGAAGGTTGTCCTGGCAAAAATATTCGTCGAAGTGCTTGCTGGTATTTGCCATTGTTTATTTTTATCAAGGGCCGGTGATGAGGATGTAATATTGAAATTTGACGGCACTTCCGGCATTATTACCATCGCTTCTCTCCAATCAGCGTTCCTCTGGACATTGAAAGTATAAATAACATCGGCGCCGATAGAAACCTGGTCCGGTCCGCTGATGGTTAGCTTGATTGGGGCGTTGGTGATAGCTGTAGTCAGAGTGGCAGCCTTCTGCAATTCGGAATTGAAATTTGCCGGCCGATAATTTAGAAATACACGCCAGGACTTCTGCTCATTTAGGGACCCATAGTTGAGGCCGGTAACATTAATGGAGCCTTTTTGGTAGGGGGAAATAGTTCCAAGGTTCCATTCGTTGTGGCCAGCATTATTGGCCTGCACGGAGCTGTTTTGAAAACTAAACCCTTCGGGAAAGTACGCGTTGAGAGTGGCTTTCTTCAGAGCGACATTTGAGTTATTCTCATAGGAAATTATGTAGGTCGTGGTGGCGCCGAGACTGAGATTGGTGGGGCCGTTGATGGAGAGGTTGACCTGGTTGTTGCCGTTGGTATTATTTTTTCCGGAAAAGAAGAAAAATCCCGCCCAAATTACAGATGCGAGGAAAACACCAAAGATAAGAAAAGTTGCGAACTTTTGAAAAAATCCGCTTTTTTTCATGGAAATTTCGTAGAGATTAGAACCTCCTTCATCATTATCGTTATAAAGATTTGCGAGCACTTCATTTAGCTCGCCCTTTTTTGCCTTCCCGCCCGAGGGATGTTTGACTCGATTGGCCTTCTCCGATGGATTGATTTTTGGATTTAGGCGGCGCCGAGTGATTCTTTTGCCCGGAGATTCAGGCTGTTCCTCAGGTTGACTCGAACTCACGATAAATTCTTCTGACATACGAAGAGATTAAATATTTTTCTTTAAAAGGACAGACCAAGCTTCATCATTTGTGAGGGGGAATGTCTCAATCTTAAATCCATTCCTGGCCGGAGTCGCGTGCGCGCCCCTCAGCCAGCTCGGTTGCCACAAGAGCGGGAAGATAATTTGGCTCTCGAAGTCGCTGGTAATCCCGGATTGTTTCTGCGTTATCAGCCGATAAGGCGTGAGGTTTGTCTGCAGATCATCGGTAAGATTGTCGAAGATTGAGCTGCCGCCGGAGGTTTCCAGATTAATCCTGAACGGAAGCCGGTATGAGAATTGCACCTGGCTGATGGCGCCGGGCTCCGTGATCACCCAATTGCCGAAGGCAGTCTTGCCGAATTCAGAAGTAATCCTCGTGCCGGAAGCCTGGTCAATCCCAAGCTGTATCTCCTGATTTTTTAGAAATGGATCCATAGTCGCGGATGGATCGGGGGCTCGAAAACTTTTTTCTTCCGGCCAGGTGAAGCCGCTCGCGGAGAGGAGGGTACTACCCTCGGGGACGTAAACGCGGAGATAATCAATGTTGGGCGCGCCATAAAATTTCTCACTGCCAAGGCCGGTGTGCTCTCTCGTGATGACGACGTTGTCGATGATGGTGCCGTCATTCTCTATGGTGGCTTCATGGCTAATAAGTTGTTTTATACGAGCGTCGCTTTTTTGTCCTTGAAGGTTCGTGTTAACCACCAGGAGATAGTCGCTGTTTGGATCAATTTTCGAAATTCGGCCTCCCCAGCCGGAAGAAGAAATAATATCTTCAGCGGCGGAGTCGACGAAGTATGCTTGGAGCTCTTTCTGGCTCAGCGCTTCGTTGAGATTGCCGAGCAGAGGTAGTAAATTTTTTGGCTCTGCATTTCGGATTGAATCTAGAATCGTCGGCGCCAAATCAGCCAGGATTTGTTTCGGTTTGTTCTGTAATTTTTCCGGACCATTTTCAACTTCATTTTGAATAATGACGGTTGCGTTCTCGGCCGAGAGATTCAGATTGCGACCCGTATCCGTGATCGGTCCGATCACGCCGAGGATACGTTCGAGAACGCTGGCGTTCACCGCGATGACGCCGTCGGCCGTTTCGTTCCAGCTCTGCTTATAAAACCAAAGTATTTTTTTCGCGCTGGCGGCGAAATCCGGGAACCAGTTGGCATCCTGGAATTCCCAGCGCTTGTTGACGATAGTCAGGGGAAGCGGAGGGATCTCGGAAGTTATCAGCTGTCCGTCGAGGTCATAGGTCCCGCCAGCCGGAACGGTAAAGTTCAAAATCTCGCCGTCCCTCACATCCAATACGGCGAAACTTCCCATAAATCCGCCGGTCGGGCGAAGTTCGGCCGGATTCTGGAATATCACCAGATAACGCCTCTGGCCGCGGCCGCCAAAGATCTCCTGCAGAGTATCGTTTAGGTTTGCAATGTTTTTGAAATTTTTCACGAGGTTTGTAAACAGCGAACGATAGTCTTTGAATTGCTCCTGATATTCCAATGGCAATGATTTGATATCGACCGCATCGAGATTGGCAAGCGCGCGTTCGTAGTTTGGATTGGCGGCGCCGAGCGACAGAGTAAGCTGATCGAGTTTGTGGGTGAGGGTCGAACTGGGCCCCTCAGCGAAGGATTTCAGAGTCCCGATCAAATATGAATTTCCGAGCGCAATTTCTCCGCCGGCCAGTAGGACTTTCTCGCGGCTCAGAAGTTCACCATGCACGAACGGCACCATGCCGGCGATAGTCTGCAGTACGGTATGATTTCCAGTGAGGTTTCCTAGCGCGAGATTAAATCGGTTCAGAGCTTCTGACGTCGCGGCTTCGGCCGAGGGTAGGTCGGCCGACCTCAGCGCGGTCACTGACTCCTGAAGAGCCAAGAAGCCCGCCGTGCTATCCTCTATTATGGAAGTCTTGGTAAATGAGATATTTTCGTAATAACTTCTCGCCGAATTCGGGACGACAGCGATGAAGCCGATAGAAACGATCGCGAGCAGGGCGAAAGTTCTGAAAGTTTTTAAACTATCATCGTTGAATCTTGATGCTAGCGCGAAGTGTTTATGTTTAGTATTTGTTTTCGGATATTCGAGGTCGCTGAAAAGTTTGGAAGGCGTGGTCGCCATTTCGCTCCCTCCCCTTTCCAAGGGGAGGTTAGGTGGGGTTTGCCGTCCTATTTTTTCCTCACGGACATGATAAGTATGAAATAAAGAATCAGATAACGCCTCCGGCGCGGAAGATTTAACGTTGCTCCACAAGTCACTTCTCGTAGTCTTTAGGTTTACCACGTGCGGCGAGGCTTCGTCGGGAGTATTAACATGGTGAATAAAAAAATTAACCATCCCGGCGGAATTATTTGGAGAATTTGAAGTTAATTTTTTTGGGCAGGTCGCCCGGTTGTGCCCGACGCTATTGCACTCTCCACAGCGTCGAAGTTGAGGTTTTTTCGGCATAATAAAGTTAAATCCCAATGACCAAGCCCCAATGTCCAATCGTGTTTGGGATTTGGTCATTGACCGTTTGGGATTTCTTATATTATACACTATTTTGGTACACTTCGGAAGTTTTTTTTGCGGTGGTAAGCCAGCTGTATTTGGCGAGAATATTTTTGCCTAAATTAGACAGTTCTTCGCGGAGTTTCCGATTCTCAAAGGCGCTAATTAATGTCTCCGCCAGCTCGTTTGTCATTAACGGATCGAAATATAAAGCGGCGCCCTCAAGTATTTCAGGTAAGCTCGCAGCCGAGGAAGCCACTACCGGCACGCCATGCAGCATCGCCTCGAGCGGAGGGATGCCGAACCCTTCGTATAGCGATGGGAAAACATAAACACTGGCTTCGCGATACAAATTATCGAGAGTTTGATCATCCACGAAGTCGGTAAAAATTACCTGACCCATTGCCAGCAGATCCTCAAATTTTTTTAGAAGTTTGTCATAAAAATAATTTCTCTTTCCCACCAACACCAGCTGGTATCGGTTGCCGGTCTTCTCGTAGAATATTTTCCAGGCTTCGAGTAAGCGGTCCAGATTTTTGTGCGGGTAGGCGACGCCGACGTACAGCGCGTATGGTCTCGCAATTTTCGATTCCCCGCTCGGGCGGGGTAGGGGTGGGTTGGCAACGGGGTTCGCCGCCAAATACGTAACAGTTATTTTCTCCTCCGAAACATTCAGATTTTTCACAATATCCTCTTTGGAAAAATTGCTGACGGTAATTATTTTTTTCGAGCGTTTCGCGGCATGGCGCAGAATTAATCTGAAAAATAAATTTTTTATAAAATATAAAACCGGACCCAGTGTGCTGGCGCGTCGCGTTGGATAGTGCAGTAGGAGCAGATCATGGATGGTGACAACAAACGGTTTGCTGTAAAAAAGCGGGACATTCCAATGCGGGAAATGCATCAGATCAACTTTCGTCTCTCGAATAATTTTTGGCAATTCAAATTGTTCGCGAAGTCCATACCACGGCACATCGGCTAGAACTTTGGTAAAGCGCTGATTGCTCGGTGCGAAATCGTTCCAGTTATCTTGTCGCAGAAAAATAACAAAATCCGCATTGGGATTTAATTTTTCAAGGTTTAAAATTAATTGTTCTATATAGCGCCCAAGTCCGCCTTGCTGAGGGCCGTACATCCGGGCGTCGATGCCGATGCGCATAGTGCTAATTATTATACAGTAACGCTCACTTAAAAAGAAAGACCGCCCTGCACCACGAAGGATGCAAGGCGGGCTGGTGGGTCCGGTGGACGCGGTGGCTAGTGGGCGCCGCCGAAGGGCTCTTCGATCTCGCATGACTGACCATGCGCGTCGAGCTTCGCGGTGCCGTCTTTTGTGATGGCGAGGACGTACACGTCGGCACCCTTCGTGAGCCTGATGACCAGCTCGATCGGGCCGCCGGTGATGGTGTTCAGGGAGATCTTGTAGCCACTGAACATCCCAGTGAGCACGAGAGATGGGTTTGCCTGTTCCCGTTGCTCTGCCATCGCTCCAACGGCACGGAGATCGTCACCGAGCGCAACTTCGAGGGGCTGTCCGTCTTTCCTTCCGTCTTCGTTCATTTGGGGCCTTCCTTGTTTTACTGCGTTGGACTTACTACGACCTGTTAAGCAACGAATTTTCATTGGCTAACAGGTTATAGAAATATTTTTTGGGTGGGGGGGGGGGGGG
>ERZ1292633.4417-Hain-H41-02um-R1-4417-length-13030-cov-5_pt1 | contig 13030 bp, 6 predicted proteins | sample MGYA00564406_ERZ1292633 | MGnify/ENA primary metagenome ERZ1292633 (study PRJEB36523, sample SAMEA6512639) | groundwater metagenome | collected 2019-01-08 | study: AquaDiva: Metagenomics assemblies of 32 groundwater samples
ATGCCCGCGAAGTCGATGACCCCCTTGTTCGGATCCTCGCCCGGGTTTTCGGTGGCGATCAGGTAGAGCTTGTTGGTCTTCGCCTCGAGGATCGCGAGCACCTGGCCCGCCTTGGCGCACGCGATCGTGCACTCCTTGTGCGTATCTCCCTTGGCGCCATTCACGATCCAGCAGGCAGGATCGACGACTTCGCCGAAGATCGTCTTGATGCCGGTCGTCACGCCCTTCGGAGCGGCCGGAGCAGAAGGTGCGGCCGGTGCGGCTGGCGCCGCTGTGGCGGCGGGAGCCGGAGTAGTCTGGGCGATGGAGAGCGGCGCGAGAAGCGCGACCGAAAGGGATCCTAGAGCAAGCGCAGCGGCAACTGTCCGAAACGGCTTCATTAAAGTCCTCCGTGCGTACCTTGGGTGTGGGGGGGTCCTACCCCGAGCCCTCAGCCTACCAGAGGGGGTAACCCCCTGCAAGAATGCCGGGTTCCGTGGGATTTGTGGCGTCCGCCGCTCCCGGGGTGTAGTCTTTGTCTTACCCCCTCCGCGCGAAGCGTCTCTCAGCCGTCCCACGAGGGTCCACGTGCGAACCACATCGCCATTTCGAGCGGTTCTGCCTCTGCTGGGGGCGCTTCTCGTAACTTCCCCGTGCCAGGCGCAGCACCTCTATCTCGACGCGAACGGAGATGGGGTCAGGACGCCGGCCGATTCTCTCGCCTCGACCGGCCCGACCACGGTCGGCGTATGGCTTCGAACCGATGCCAACGCGGTAGGCGCCCCCGCGGAGTGCGCGGATTCGGGAGCCTCCTTCACGATCAACTCGTACGAGTTGATCCTTCGCGCGACGGGCGGAACGGTGGCCTATGGTTCGTTTGTCGACCACATGGGATTCGAGACAGTCTTCGGGACAGCTTCGAGTCAGACCGACTTCTACGCGGGCCGCGGAAGTGGCGCCATTCTCGCGCCGGGCCTCTACCACCTCGCATCGCTCACGATTACCCCATCGAGCGGGTCGCCGGTAATCCACGTCGCGGCCTCGACGCCGATTCACCCCGTCGGTTCCACCTCATTTGGCTCGCGGTGCCCGGGCATCGACTTCGACAACACGCTCAAACTCGGACTCGATTGGTTTGAGACCCAGGGGCTCGGCCCGGTAGGCACCACCAGCTTTTCGCCCGTAGTCAACCTGATCGCCTCCATGACGCTCGCGGAGGGCGACACCGTCTCCCAGAGCATCCGAGCGACCGACTCCGACGGCGACACGATCGCACTCTCGAAGGCGGCGGGCCCCTCGTTCATGACCGTCGCGACCTCAGGGCAGAGTGCGGGCACCGCCACCGGAACGATCACGCTCGCACCGAACTTCAGCCATGCCGGGAGTTACACCGGCCGCGTGCAGGCAAGCGACGGAGTCCTCGTCGGGCAGCGGGAGTTCTCGATCCGGGTGACGGATGTGCCCCAGGCGCTCATCTATTACCCCTTCCCCGACGTCTTCATCGCGCAACATCATGACTCCCTGATTTCCCTGGCGACGACGGACCCCGACGGCGGAGTGGTCTACCTCCGGCTCGATACCGGCCCCCGATATGTCTCGGCATATCCGGCCGGATCCTCCCGGCCACAGAGCCTTCGGGTCTTTCCCGTGCTTGCCTCGGATGTGGGAACCGCCCTCGTCGCGGTCACCGTGATCGGAGAGCGCGAGTCTCAACCCGACTCCTTCTTGGTGACCGTACTCCCCCGTCCGCTTCCGCCCACGGTACTCATCCAGGCTGACGCGATGTATGCCGGAGATGAAGGTCGGGTCCTCGTGCAGGTTCTCGACCTTGACCTCGATCCGATCGTCACGCTCACTGTCGACGACTCAGCAATTCCGCCCGGCGATACGCGTTCCTTCACGACGTCGAACGAGAACCGGAACGGGCTGCTTCTTTGGACCCCGGCGACGAAGGGGATCTACCCGCTCCATTTCAGCGCGACCGACACCTCGGGCGCGACGACGACGCGAGGCTACGATGTCGTGGTCCATGGCGCTCGGCCGATCGTGACATCGCCATCGACCGTTGCGGGAATTCCTCTGAACCAAGTCACGTTCTCGGTTTCGGCTACATCTCCCGATGGGGTTCCCCTCACAAGCCTGACACTCGATCCGGCGTCGGCGAACCCGCCCGGCGCGACTTTCGTTACCGATCCATCCTTCCAATCTGGAACGTTCAGCTGGATACCGCCGGTATCGGGTGCGCCGGTGGAGGGTTGCCTCTGTTTCGCGCTTACATTCCGGGCTACCGACAGCGTCGAGTCCGGTGTCGCGAATACGAGGCTCGAACTCGCGATCACCGATACCGATACGCTTCACACGAATGCGTTCGACCTGCTCGTCTCGAACTCAGGCCAGACGGGCTTCGAATCGAGGAGCACTCGTGGCGGACTCTTCTACCCACCCCAATCCACGACGTCGATCCTATTCGGGGCGGGGCCGTGGATCGGCGGGCGGGTTTCCTCCACGAGGCTGGTGTCACGAGGCGGTGGCGACACCGAATTCGCGCCCGGGACGATCGTCGGGGATCGCTACAGTCTCTTCGAACCTCGCTTTCGAAACTACCGACTTGAGCGTGGCGACGTTTTGAGTCCCGACTACTTGGCCTGGCCGATAGCCGATGGAGCGCCGATCACCTCCACCGGAACTCCGAAGGTCGAAGGTAAATCGCTCCTCTGGTCGGTAGGCCATGACATGAACCTAGGTCCCCGCGCGAGCGTCTTCGAGTACTGGACTCCCAGTTACGGGCTCGGCGTCGAGCTGCGACAATCGACCTTCGTCTACGGAGGGTCGGGGCCGCTGGCCAACATGGCGATCGTTCGTTACCGACTGACGAACCGCTCGGCCGCCACGATCGAGAGCACCTATGTGGGAGCCTTCGCTGACCCCGACATCGGAAATCCGTCGGATGATCTCGCGGGGTACGACCGGGCTCGGGAGATGGGATACGTGTACAACTCCACGACGTTCGACAATGCCTTCGGGGCCACTCCTCCTGCCCTGGGCGTCGTTTGGCTCGGCGGGTCGGCCCCGGGCAACGTGACCATTCCTTGCCGCAGTTTTCAGACCTACAACACGAATGACTACACGAACTATCCCGTGACGGCCCAGCGGTCCTACCTTTACCTCCAAGGCAAGGATGCCGTGGGGGATCCACTTCACGCCCTCGGGAACAAGAATGAGCCCGTCACGACTTACCGCTTCGACGGGGATCCCGTCGCAGGCTCCGGATGGCTGGATGACCATTCACTCGATAAGCGAATACTCCTCGGCTCTGGTCCCTTAACGCTTCCTCCCGGGGAATCCGTGGAATTCACGATCGCGATCGTCGTCGGCCAGGGGGCGAACCATCTCGCCTCGGTCACCGATCTACGCCGCCTCGCCGACGTGGCTCGCTACCTTGCATCCACGGATTTCGAGCCTGCCCCATACGTCGACCTTCCTCGCGAACTCGAACTCACCAATGGGCAGCCGTTCCAGCTCCACATGGCCGCATTCGATCCCGACGGCGACCCGCTGACGTCGTTAACCGCCGATCTCAGCACGCTACCCGAAGGCCATGGTGCCCGCTTCGACGTAGACGCCGGGCTTGCCGGCGGCATGCTATCGTGGACGCCCTACCTGGGCCATGCGCAGTCGTTCACGGTTCACTTCACCGCCGCGAACGACCGTTCCTCCACGTTCGAGACGACGATTCGCGTCCGGGGACCGAATCGCGCTCCTGTCGCGAACGCCGGCGGCCCGTATAAGGGGGTGCGCGGGATGCCTCTCCCTATGTCGTCCGCGGCGAGCACCGACCCGGACAATGACCACCTAGCAACGACGTGGGACTTCGGGGACGGCGCTCACGGGGTCGGCGCGACGACGGCGCATACTTATACGGAAACAGGCACCTTCTTCGTAACCGTATCCGTCTCCGATGGGTTCGACACCGCCACGGCGAAGACGACGGCCGCGGTCCTGGAAGCGGGAGTCGCGAGCGCATGGGAATCGAGCGGGGCTTCGCTCCTTCGCCTCGCCTCTCCGCGTGACACCTGGTGCTTCCAGCTCGAGCCGATCGAGAACGCCTTTCCGCTGGCTTCGATCGAGGGGCCCGTGCGGCTCGTCTGGCATGGCGAGGCTGGGCCGGTGCCGATCGTTGAATCCGCGGGAACCGAGCTTCCCGCTCCGGAAGACCGCGATGGCGACGGCATTGCCGAGCGGGGCGTCTGTTTCAGCAGCTCCGAGTTCCGATCTCTGTTCCGCGATCTTCCCGCGGGCACCTGGGAGCGCGCCATGGCGCTTGAAGGATCCATCGAGGGAGGCGCCACATTCTCGGCGCCCATGACCCTTCGCGTCGTCGTCCCCGGGTCGCTTCGCGCCGTAGTCGCCCCCAACCCGCTCAATCCCGGCGGGAACCTCACCGTACGAACCGCGAGAACGGGCCGCGCTCGCGTTACGATTCACGACGTGAGTGGACGTACGGTTCGAACGCTCCACAACGGGGTTTTGGCGGCGGGAATTCACGACTTCGCCATCGACGGCCGGAACGCGGCCGGGGTCCGGCTTGGCTCTGGCGTCTATTTCTTCCGGATCGTCACCGACGACGGGGCAAGCGGGGGGCGCTTCACGGTGCTCAAGTAGCCGGCAATTCTGCTATCATCGCCCGTCCCGATCCAGCCGCTACCCTTGAGGACTTCCATGCCCCAGCCTTCGCGACGTAGCCAGCAAATCCCCTTCTCTCCCATTCGCGCCATGTTTCGGCTCGCCGACGAGATGGACCGCGCCGGGAAGGGTCCCGTGATCCGATTCCATGTCGGCGATCCCGACTTCGCGCCTCCCGCTCCCGTGGTCGAGGCGACCTACGCCGCCATGAAGGCTGGCAAGACCCACTATCCCCCGAGCGTCGGCGTGCATGAACTCCGCCTCGCGCTCACGGAAAAGGTGGAAAGGCAAAACGGCATTCGCGCGAACGTGGAGCAGGTGGTCATCTGTCCCGGTTCGACGGAGGCGCTGGTCGCGGTCATGGAAATCGCGCTCCATCCGGGCGACGAGCTCCTGATCCCCGAGATCTACTGGCCGAACTACGTGCAGCAGGCGCTCCTGGCCAGCGCCAAGCCGATCTTCTATCCGGTCGGCGCCGGCTACCAGCCCGATCTCGAGGGAACGAAGCGCGCCATCACGCCGAACACGCGCTGCATGCTGGTGAATTCTCCTTCGAATCCGACCGGCGCCGTCATCCCCGAGGCGACGCTTCGCGCGCTCTACGAAATCGCCCGGGAACGCGATCTCTGGATCATCTCCGACGAGGCGTACGAAGACATCGTTTTCGACGCGAAGCACTTCTCCATGGGTGCGATCGAGCGCGACCTTCCCGAAACGGAGCGGCGCGTGCTTTCTCTCTTCACCTTCTCGAAGTCGTACGCCATGACCGGATTCCGGCTCGGCTACATCGTGGCGCCGACGATGCTCCTCGCGACTTTGCTCCGGAAGACTCAGGAACCTCTGGTGGGAAGCACCGCGGCGATGATCCAGTGGGGCGGGCTGGCGGCGCTACGCGACCCGGAACCGATCGCCACCATGCGCGATGCCTATCGGCGCCGCCGCGACATCGCCGTGAGCATTCTCCGCGAGGCGGGCATGGTCGACTACACGCCGCAGGGGGCCTTTTACATCATGGCCGACGTCTCCTCGACCGGAATGACCGGCGACGCCTTCGCGAAGGCGCTGCTGGAGGAGGAGCAGGTCTGCGTGGCGCCGGCGGCCGGGTTCGCTCTCACGCCGGAATTCGGGCTCGACGGAGTTCCGCTCGGCGCCATGACCGCCGGTGGAGCCCCCGACTATCCCTCGAGCCCGAAGGCCACGCACCTGGTGCGGATCGCGTTCTGCGTCTCCGACGACGACGTGCGCGAAGGGCTGACGCGACTGGTTCGCTTCGCCGCCCGATGCCGTCAGAAAGCCGTGGCCGCCGTCAGGGCGTGACCTTCGCGATTCGAGGCCGGCCCGTTTTCACGCGATAGAGCACCGGCAGGACGAAGAGCGTCAGGAGCGTGGCGGAGAAGAGCCCCCCGATCACGACGGTTGCAAGAGGACGCTGCACCTCCGCGCCAATTCCCGTGTTGAACGCCATCGGCACGAACCCCAGGCTCGCGACCAACGAAGTCATGAGAACTGGCCGGAGCCGGCGCTCCGCCGCCGCGCGGATAGCCTCCATCCGCGGCATTCCCGCCGCCTCCAGATCGCGTAGCGTGGAGACCAGGACCAGCGCGTTCAGCACCGCGACGCCGGAGAGCGCGATGAACCCCACCGCCGCCGAGATACTGAATGGAAGCCCTCGCAGATAGAGCGCGGCGATGCCTCCCACGCCGGCGAGCGGCACGGCGGCGAAGACGCGCGCCACGTCCCCAAGCCGGCGGAGACTGGCGTAGAGGAGCGCGGCCACCAGAAGCAGCGCCAGCGGCACGACGATGAGAAGCCTCGCCTGCGCGCGCACCAGGTGCTCGAATTGCCCCCCGTAGCGGATGAAGTAGCCCGGGGGCAGTACGACGCGCGATTCCACCGCGCGCCGGACGTCGGCCGCGAAGCTCCCGACGTCCCGCCCTCTCACGTTCGCCTGCACGACCGCGCGGCGGCGCCCCCACTCCCGGTTGATCGCCGCGGGCGCCTCGACACGGCGAATCGACGCCACGTCCGCCAGCGGAATGCGCGCCCCGTCGCGCCCCGTCAGGACAATCGAGCCGAGCATCTCCAGATCGCGGCGATATGCCTCGTCCAAGGTCACCGCGATCGGGATTCGCCGAGCGCCCTGTTGCATGGCTCCTACCTCTCGCGCGCCCAGCGCCTCGACCACGTCGAGGATCTCCCCCGCCGGCACGCCCAGGCGGGCCGCGGCCTCGCGATCGACGTCGAGCGCCACCGTCGGCTGGCCGGTCAACTGCTCCGTCGCCACGTCGACCGCTCCCGGCACCTCGCGCACGACGCGTTCCACCTCCGACGCCTTCGACCGGAGGAGTTCCAAATCGTCGCCGAAGATCTTCACGCCCAGATCCGAGCGGACGCCCGCCACCATCTCGTTCATCCGCATCTCGATCGGTTGCGTGAAGATCACCCGCATTCCCGGGAGAGAGGCGAGCGAGCGCTCCATCGCCGCGACCAGCTCCTGCTGCGACCGGGCCTTCTTCCAACCGGAGCGATCCCGCAGCGTGACGAAGATGTCCGAGACTTCGGTGCCCATGGCATCGGTCGCCACTTCCGCGGTGCCGGTCCGCGTCCAGATCCGCTCGATCTCGTCGGGAAACGCGGCGAGCAACGCCCGCTCGATCCGCGTTCCATACCGAACCGATTCATCCACGGAGATGCCCGCCAATCGCACGGTGTTGAGGACAAGAGCCCCTTCACTCAGGCGCGGGACGAACTCCGACCCCAGGCGCGGCGCCAGCGCCACGCCCACTCCGAGCGCGATGACGGCGGCCGCCAGCACGGCACGAGGCCGGGCCATGGCGCCCGCGAGGAGAGGCCGGTAGAGGCGCTTCAGGGCGCCGATCAACCAGCTCTCGCGCGCCGGCCTGGCCTGGAGAAACGTGGCCGCGAGCGCCGGCATGACCGTGAGCGAGAGAAGGAGCGACCCGAGGAGCGCGAACATCACGGTCAGCGCCATCGGCCGGAACATCTTCCCCTCCACGCCTCCGAGCGCGAGAATCGGCAGGTAGACGATGAGAATGATGATCTCCCCGAACATCGTGGGGCGCCTCACCTCGATGACCGCGTCGCGCACGATCCGTTCGCGATCTCCCTCGCTCCCTTCGGCACCCTCGGCATCCAGTCGGCGCACGGCGTTCTCCACCTGAATGACCGAGCTGTCGACGATCAGCCCGAAGTCGATCGCGCCGAGACTCATGAGGGTTCCCGCCACGCCGACCCGAAGCATGAGATCGAAAGCCACGAGCATCGAGAGCGGAATCGCGGCGGCGACGATTAGCCCCGCGCGCCAGTTGCCCAGGAATGCGAAGAGGACGGCCACGACAAGGAGCGCCCCCTCTAACAAGTTATCTCGCACCGTCCGGAGGACGTGATCGATCAGTTCGGTGCGGTCGTACATCGGCTTCGCCGTGACTCCGGCCGGCAGCGTGCGCGAAATCTCCTGAAGCCGCGCCCGCAGGCGGTGCGTGACCTCCCGGCCGTTCTCACCCCTCAGGAGGAATCCGAGTCCGAGCACGGCTTCCCCTTTCCCGCCCTCGGTGACCGCGCCGTGCCGGAGCGCGCGCCCCTCCACGATCGTCGCCACGTCGCGTAGGCGGACCAGCGCGCCCGAGTCGGTCGTGATCACGATCTCCTCAAGCGACGCCGGATTCGTGATGACCCCGACGCCTTGGATCGGGCTTGCCCGTCCGGCCTCCTCCATCACGCCGCCGCCGACGTTACGGTTGTCCCGCTCGATCGCCTCGACCAGATCGTCCAGATGGATCCCCCGGCTGCTGAGCGCTGCCGGGTCGACCGCGATCTGGACCTGTCTCTCGTCACCTCCCCACGAATTCACCTCCGCGACGCCGGAGACCGACTGAAGCTGTGGCCTCACGATCCAATCCTGGATTCCACGCAGATCGGCCGCCGTGAATTTCGGATTGCCGGAGACGAGGTAGTGGAAAATCTCGCCGAGTCCCGTCGTCACGGGACCAAGGCGCGGCGGTTCGATCCCAGCGGGTATCGCGACCGATCCCAGCCGCTCGGTCAGCGTCTGTCTGGCGAGGTAGATGTCGGTGCCGTCCTGGAAGACGGCGGTCACCTGGGATAGCCCGAGCCTCGACGTGGAACGAACCTCCAGGAGTCCGGGCAGGCCCGAGATCGCCTGTTCGATCGGCATGGTGATCTGGCGTTCGATTTCAAGCGCTGCCAACGAAGCGGCGCTCGTGTTGACCTGCACCTGGACCGGCGTGGTGTCGGGAAACGCGTCGAGCGGGAGGCGCCAGACGGCGGCGATCCCGGCGATCGACAGAAGTCCCGCCGCGACGAGGACCGCGATCCGCCGCCGCACCGACCAGCCGATGATGGCGCTCAGCATCGGGTCGCCCTCATTTCGACGGAGCCTCTACCTCGCAACACCCGGTGCCGATCGCGCTCTTGTCGCTCTCGGTCAGGAGGAGAAAGCTTCCGATCGTGACCACCTGCTCGCCGCTCGCGAGTCCTCGCCGGATCGAGACCGCCCCCCCCTCCGCCTGCTCCACCTGGACGCGGCGCGATTCGTAGAGATCGTCCGCCAGCCGGACGAACGCGACGCTCGAACCGTTCACCTCCTGCACGGCTTCCCGAGGAACGACGACCGCCCCTGCCGCCGCCCGCGAGCGGATCGTGGCCCGATGGACGGCGTTCACGCGGGCCCGGGGATCGGCCGTATCGAGGCGCGCTCGGGCGCGGACGACCCGGCTCTCCTCGTCCACCACCGGCGCCATGTAGACGAGCGTGCCGGTGACGCGGTTGGAATCTTCCGGGCCGAGATGGATCAATACGGCGTCTCCGGTCACGACTCGAGCCGCGTGCCGCTCGCCGATCTCGAGTTCCGCCCAGAGGTGCGACGGATCGACGATCTCGAACATCCGCTCCTCCGCCTCCATGTAGCGGCCCACGACCGCGGAGCGGCGCGTGACGACGCCCGCGATGGGCGACCGGATGATGAGCGTCCCGCCGGCGTCGGCCCCTGCGCCGAGCGCCTTCAGAGTCCCCGACGCGGCATCGACCTCCGCGTTGGCGGCCTCGTACTCCTGCTCGGCGGCGTCCACGTCGCGGCGAGGCGTCATCCCCTTCTCGAAGAGCGAGCGCTCCCGGTCCCGGATCGCCGCCGCGTTCAGGAGGCGCCCCTTCGCCGCGGCAAGGCGCGAGCGCGCGTCGGCGAGCGCCGCGCTCTCCATCCGTGCCAGCGCCGCTCCCGCGGCCACGCGCGTTCCCTCTTCGACGTAGATCTCGCGCACGGCGCCCGGAGCGCCCGCCGCGACGAGCGCACGGCGCGACGCGTCGACGACCAGCGTCGCCGTCGCCGGAATCGACGCGCCCATCAGGTCGGGCGTCGCCGTGACGGTCTCGAATCCCGCCTGGAGCGCCGTCTTCCGATCCTTGAACCGGAGCCTCGTCCGATCGGCGGGACCCTCCTTCCGGGTGACGTCCACGAGGGGCCGTCCCCCGCGCTCCGGGTGGTGAATCGGACATAGCGAGAGGGGAAGTCCGTGCTCCTCGCAGAAGTCCCCGTTCGCCCGGAAGATCACCGCCAGCTTCGGATTGCACTTGGTGCAAACCACCCGGAGCACCCCGTGCTCGGAGCAGAGATCGGCAGCCATCGCGGAGCCTGAGGTCGGCGCCACCGCGGCGCCCCGCTCCAACTTCGCCGGCGCCTGTCCGTTTCCGCATCCCATGGCGAACGCAAGCGGGACCACGAGGGCAACCAGCCTTCCGGCACGACCGAGGCGTTCGGCGATCACTCGACCCCCTCCGGCTTCGGCGCCCGCGTGATCTTTAGCGCGGGATCGCACGCGACGCACTGCGACTTCGGGGTTCCATGTTCTTCGCACCAGTCGCCTGTCGCCTTGAAGGCGGCGACCAGGGAAGCGTCGCAGCGGGTGCATGCCGTCTCGGGAACCGCGTGTTCCTCACACCAATCGGCGTAGGAGCCCGGGACGATTCCCTCGGCATGCGACCCGTCCCCCGCGGCCACCGATGGCGTCGCCACGGCGGCGTTACCCTGGGTGGACGGGGCCGGCCCCTGGTCGCGACCGCCGCACCCCGCGGCGAGCAGTGCCATCAGCATGGCGGCGGCAAGCGAATAGCTGAGGATACGATTCATGCGTCGCTCTCCTTCGTATCGATGGCGAGGCCGTCGGCAATTGACGGCACAAGCCTCCGAGTCAAGTCACCGGTTGCAAGCCGGTACGTGGAATCAGGTACGGAGTGGGGTATCTAGAACTGCGGAGGGAAGGCGGTGAACCTGGGCACGTGCAGGATGTCGTGGGGAGCGGGCGCGATGGCGGCGGAATCGTCGCAAGCAAGGAACTCGGCTGCGGGCGAGAGGAGCACGCTCGGAATCGTTGGCGGTTCCGTCATCGGGGCTCGATGGGGCCCGCAGACGCAGAGCGGGCAATTGTCGGCACAGTCCTCCTCCGCCCCTCCGGCCGCCGGACAGGCGCCGCAATCGTCGGCTGCCATCGCCGGCGACGGCGTGGAGACCTCGGCGATCGACGCGAGAAGGAGAATGGCGAGCAGGATCCGAACGATCATGCCTAAATGGTACCGGTCGCGGCCCAGGGCTGTCCAGAGCGACCTGCGGAGAGGTGGCGCCTCATCCCCTGGTCTCCCGGCCCGCGATCAGACCCTCGAGGAGCTGGATGACGCTGTCGCGATGTTCGTGGACGGTAAGCAGGATGAGATCTCCCGGGCGCGACCAGTCGATCGCGGCGCGCACGGCGTCGAGTTCACCCTCGTGCCGCGATACCACTCCCTCCGCAGCGCCGAGCGCGCGGAACTCACCCTCCAAGATGGCGGGGACGACGCCCCGCTCCCGGCCCCGCAGATACTCCTCGAGTTCCTTGATGAAGATCCGGTCGGGCCGCATGGTCCAGGCGCTATGCGCCAGCTCGCGAATCGAGGCGTCGTCGCGGTCCCCCGCCTGTCCGATCACGATCGCCCGCCGCGCGGCGGGCATGGCGGCCACCATCCGCGCCAGCGCTCCAACACCATGCGGATTGTGGGCGAAATCGAGGATGACCGTGGCGCCCGCCACGTCCCAAATGTTGGCGCGGCCGGGATTGTGAGCCGGGTCGCTGAGGAACGAGCCGAGAGCCCGCGTGACAGCGTCCGGCGGCAAGCCCAGCGCCATGGCTCCGGCAATCGCGGCGAGTGCGTTCGCGACGTTATGGCGCGCGGCGCCGCCAAAGGTGAGAGGCACGTCGGCGAGTCGCGCCACCTCGCGCCGTTCTTGCCCGCGCGCGAAAACGAGCGCATCGCCATCGAGGAGACAGGCATCTCCGCCTCTCGCCAGGTGCTCCGTGACGTCGCGCTGCCCCGCGTCGAGCGTGAACCAGGTCACGGGCGCCGCGAGACGCCTCCCGCGCTCCAGGAGAAGCGGATCGTCGGCGTTCAACACCACGCGGCCCTCCGGCCCCACCGCCTTGGCCACCACCATCTTCGTGTCGGCCAGTCCGGGGACGTCATCGATGCCGAACTCGCCCAGGTGATCGTTCGCGACATTCGTCACGATCGCCGCGGTGACGCGAGGGAGCGGAAGTCCGCGGCGCAAGATTCCTCCACGCGCCACCTCGAGGATGCCGATCTCCACGCGGCGATCGCGAAGCACCGTCCGCGCGCCGTTCGGACCGGAGTAGTCTCCCTCCGCCACGACGTGGCCCCCGACCGTGACCGCGTCGGTCGACGTGACTCCCGCCATGCGCCCCGCCGCTTCCACCATGGCGCCCAGGAGCCGCACCGTGGTCGTCTTGCCGTTCGTCCCCGTGACGAGAACGGTCGGCACGTCGTGGACGACGCTCCACGCGAGGCGCGGCACGACGCGCGCGGATTCCTCGATCGGCCAGGCGACGGAGCCGCGGCCCAGGCCAACCGAGACCCGGCGATCATCCGCGAGGAGTGTCGCGTGGCGCAGGGCAGCCTCCGCGGCCAGATCGAGGAGCCACGGCTTCCGCTCCTCAGCGATCGCGGCGCGGAGCAGCGTCAGCGTGTTCTCCCGGTCGGGCGGCGGTTCACCGGCGAACTCGGCGGAGACGCGGGCCCAGGCGGCTTCGTTCACCTCGGTGGCGGCGTAAAGTAGATCGGGGGGTGCGGCGAAGGCGAGATTCAGACCCTTGGCGTAAGGGCGGCAGGCTACGGGAGCGGCCGACCAGCCGAGCGCGGCGAGATAGTCCTGGAGCGCGTCGCGCCACGCCGCCTCGGCACGCGGGGCGTCGCCAGGATCCACTTCCACGTCCAGGATGGCTCCCGGAACGTCGAGGAGGAGATTCGGGCCCTGGTCGCCCAATGCGTCAAGGCGGCCGAGGAGAAG
>ERZ1292633.1006-Hain-H41-02um-R1-1006-length-31160-cov-6_pt2 | contig 13029 bp, 10 predicted proteins | sample MGYA00564406_ERZ1292633 | MGnify/ENA primary metagenome ERZ1292633 (study PRJEB36523, sample SAMEA6512639) | groundwater metagenome | collected 2019-01-08 | study: AquaDiva: Metagenomics assemblies of 32 groundwater samples
CTTTTAAAACTTCTTTTTTTTTTTCCCCCCCCCCCAGTTTGACTGCAAAACGGAGCCCGTGCGCTGTGTATGTGAAGCGAAGTTGAGGACAGGAGGAGGAGGAAGCAACGGATCAGTATTCGGTCCTCACAGCGGATCGTCATCGCGGCTCAGGTCATGCTGCTCCCCGGCGGCCACCAACGAAACCGGCAACTCCCCCTTTCCTGCCCGCAGGTCACGCATTCATGGCTGAGAGGGTGGCTGGAAGGCCGTAAGCTCTCTGCACTTTGGACGCGCTCGGGAGGATCGGGGGTGGGCCACCGGACCCCGTACGGCAACACAAACCGGGGCGACAGAACCCAAGGTCCAAGAGGAACTCGCGAGCTCACCACACCACCCTCATTTTCTCACGCACCGCTGCACTTCTGCTGCCCGGAGAGAGGGTCCGGAACGGCGGCCGCAAAGCCGCGCTGTCCGTCGGAACGTGCGATTAGGGTTAGGGACACGAAAGGATGCGCGGCAGGCAGAGGTGGTCACGGCGCGGAGAGAGAACGAAGGGGGGCGGGTGGCGTCGTTCATCATGTTCAGGAAGACATTTTTGAGAGGGAAGACGAGCGACTCGTTGAACTTGTGGTCTGGCAATGAACGTTGGGTCCAACGATGTCCTTGTGGGCATATGGGAGTTGGGGGGGGGGGGGGGGGGGGGGGGGGGTTCCCCCCCCCCCCCCCTCTTTCCCTCTGTTTCAAACGGAACAGACAATGGTCATCAACGGATTTGAAGACTCGTCGTGAAGGGGGGTGGGAGCAATTCGAGATGTTGAGAACACCACGGTGCGGTAGGAAAGGATAGCGGGCTGCGGTGTGGTCACACTCCATCGAGAGGCGTCTCGTCGGCGTCGAACCAGTCATCGGTCTCCACGACGGCAAACCGATTGGTGGCGGCGGGGATGCCTCCCTCCTCTGCTCGCCACCTCGGCGTTTCCGTCGTCGCGCCAAACCCTCCGGCGCCTGCAGCGCAGACGTTTTGACCGGACGATCCGGGCCCAACGCCAAATCGAGCTGCGCTCGTTCCATTGGTTACGAGAAATGAGATGGCCCCTCTTCCGCCACTGCCGGCTGGAGCTGTGAGAGGTTCCCCGGAATTCCTGCAATGTGAACTTGATGAGCGACGCGCCAGGGCACTGCCAGGAGCTGGAGGGGGGCCACGCGGCGACGGAATTCGAGGGAGAGATGCGGATCGAAGCAGTGCTTGAATGTCCGTGTGGGATCCCTGCGAGGCTTCCGAAGGCCGCGGAGGGTCTTTCAGCCGCTGACCAATACTAACCTCGACACTGGAGCCACCACCGACAGTGTCCAGCCACGGCGGGGGGTGTTGCCCGGCCGCGGCGGGTGTGTCCATCAGTCGCGCACGCCGCGGCGGTGGGGCCATCACCGGTCGCGGCTGTGCCGTTGGCGCTGCTGGCTCGCCAGTCGTGCGTCCGCCGCCACTGTGTTCCCGGCTGTCCCGCGGCAAGGATGGTGGTGGCGGTTCGCCTCCTTCCTCGAGCTCGTCGGCCACCGTCACCGTGAAGCCTCCGTTGAGGGTGGCATCACCGCTTCCCACTCTGGCGACCGTTGCGGCGACCTCGCGCTGACGCTTGCAACCCAGCGGCGGCTGCGGCTCAGTCGGGGGAGTGACTCGGTCGCCGCACGCTCTCAACACGGCACCCCAACCACCCACAGGAAGACGGCCACGCATTTGGGGATCGTCTTTGGCGCCTTGATGACTATGTCGCGCCTCAATCGCCGTGGGCAACGACGCGGCCGACCCGACCATCGCTCGGGACTCTGAGGGCGGCAGAGGATCATCGTTCACCTCCTCCTCGTCGTCGTTAACGTCAACGTCAACGTCGACGACAATCCTGGGGCGAATCGTTGCCTTCGGAGGAGCTATGGCCATTGGAGGGGGGCAGCGCCGCATGGCCAGATCACCGGAGGACTCGCGGAGCGCACGCTGAATGTCGCGCTGAAATGCAACCTCATCGTCGTCGTCGCCGCCGTCGCCATCCTCCTCCCACTCGCCGCTGCTATCGTCTGCACCACTATCCGACGTACTAGCGGAAGATGACGTGGCGTAGGACGAGGCCGTCGCGTCGCTGCTGTCGGTCGTGTCTCCGGACCCACATGTCCGACGCACAGCGCGGTGCTTATGCTTGGGAATGATCCGCCGCTGCCGCCCCGCGGCACTGCCGTCGCCTCCTGTGTTGGGCGGAACCGCCTTGGGCATAGGAGAACAGTCTGCGGCGCGGTCCACCTGTCGCCTTCCTGCATCCGTGGAAGCGATTGACAACACCACGGGTGTGGCAGGAGTGAGGGACACACCTGCACGGGACATTGACGTCAGCGAACTGCGACACGTGCCGAAGGGCGTACTTTCTGTGGTGCTTGTGCGCTTCGAACTGTCAGCGTCAGAGTCGTTGACGAGAAACGAGTCCATCGACGAGCCAGGAGTGCTGTCTTCGCTCGGCTCCTCATCGACCGCGAGGAGGAAGCTACGTGAGTCGCCATCCTTCTTGCCCTTTCCCGAGCGGCTGCGTGTCGTTGCTCCGTTTTGGCGGGAGCTGCGCTTAGCGGCCGGCAACGGCGTCTGGCGGCCGAGGGCGCTTTCCCCCGCGCCGGGCATAGAGCTGGTCCCCACGGCCCTCTGCCGCCTGCGGCATCGTCCCGTCGTGGTGGCGACACGGCGCCCCTTCCCTGCTCGAACGGCGGCGCCCTCCCCGTTGGACCGTGGTGTCGTACCACTCGCCTCTCGCTCCTGGCTCTTCTTCCAAGTCTGGTAGGCCACGCGACCCCGCAGGCACTTGCCATCGAGGACAAATGTCCTTCGCCCGCGAACCATCACCCAGTGCCCTGCGTCGCTCGTCGACGCGAGAAGTGCCGCTGCTTCGGCCTCGTCCCCTTCTCTGTCCGGCTGCCGACCGGCGTTGCTCGTCCGCCTTCTGCCTTTTCTCGGCCGCGCTCCACCGCTTGTCGACCAAGCACGGCTAGAGCCGCTCGTTGATCTGCGTCCCTGTCGCGAAGACGTGACCGAAGATTGAAACGCCGTTTGCGCAGGCGGGTGAAACGCCTCCCCAGCGACGTTCCCAGAGGCACCCGCCGTGCCTCCCGTGCGCAAGGAGGGAGGCAAGTCTCGTAGTCGCACAAACGCCCTCCCATACACGGCGGTCGCGGAGGTCATGTGTGATGCGGCAAGGGAGGGGATATGTGGGGCACGTTTCCCCTTCTTCGGATGTGAAACACCATCATCGCACCTATGAACGGTGGGACGCAGACATTCGGGGAAAGGGGGGAAGTAATGAAGGAGGAGAATGAAACCACATTCCTTGTTCATTTCGAAGGGCACCCCTTCTTTTGTCACGCACGCGCGCAGTAATAGTGGCTGTTGGAAACGGCGGTACTGTGTAATATCAGCATGGGCACCCCCCTGTTGTCGCCAATTGCTTCTTTCGCCGCGTCGCATCAACGTTGAAGCTAACGCTGTTTCTGGTTGTCGACGCGGCCGTTGCCATGAAGGAGTGCGTAGTTGACGAACGATCGCGCGTGAGTCGTTGACGGGCATCCTCCTCAACGGCGTGAGTCGCGAGCGCCGTAAAGACGAAGTGGAAGAGGGCTCGGCTGTGCGCGGGGTCTGCCGCGGAGAGGATGAGGCAACGAGTGCCTTCCACGTGGTGCAATTGCGGTGGCGATGCCCCTTCCATGGTCGGATGGGTCTCCGCCTTTGTGACCGCAGTGGGCGGGTTTGGCCGAGCAGGTTCACTGACGAAGTCCGACACCGCGAATGCGGGTTCCCATGGACGGTAGGCCATGGAATCGTCGCACTTGGCCGCATCCGCGAGAGACGGGAGATGAGACGACGCGACGGTCACCGACGCTGCGGACGACGCCGATGCCCCCGCGATATTCTTGCGAGACCCAGAGAAGAACCGAAAACCGTTTGATTTTTCGCTGGCGGGGCTGGACTTCGCAGTGGGGGGCGCGGTAGAGGCTGCGTACGACCGTTGCAGCCACTGTATGACGTCGCCCAGGCACGGCGGCGCGCCAGGGGGACCATGGGGGGGCGAGGAGGGCCCGTCGCCGCTGGTTGACACGGCCGGTGAGAAGGGCACAATGAGATCCGATTTGTTCGCTGCGACCACGACGACCTTAGGCGTGCAGCTATGTAGGCATCGCTGGAGGGCGATCGCCGCATCCTCAAACGACTGCGGCTGTGAGGCGTCGCACACAACGACGACGGCGTCCGTCCCACGGCACATCGTACTCGTGATGGCCGCGAAGCGTTCCTCCCCGGATGTGTCCCAGATATGCGCCTTGAATTGACAATAGGAATACGACGATGCTGATGACGGAGGCAACGGCGAGCACACGGAGGGGGACGGGGTAGTGGGTGAGGAGGACCGGCGCGCGGCAGAGGCGTCGCCATGAGGGTGGGGGGTCCCTGTCGCGGCTGCCGTGTCGTGTTCGTTGGCCCCTGCCGTCTCCATCCCTGTTGTTGTTGGTGTCGGCGTCGAAGAAGTTTTTCGCCGACGGATTGGTACCGTCACGTCGCGCGACTGAAAGTCGGCCCCGATGGTGGCCTTGTACCCTCCCGCGAAGCAACTACGACCCTCCAGAAAGCCACGGATCAAGGAGGTCTTACCGGAGGAAACCGGCCCCAAAACGATGATCTTGGCCGAGACGCTGCTCAGCGTATTACTGGCGTTGGGCGGGTCGAGCTGCTGCTCAACGGCACATCGTTCGGGGGATCGATCAGGTCTGTCGAGACGAGGGCTACGTCGAGGCACCGTACTCACCATCCTACTTTCATCCGGGCTGGGTACGTCGTTTGTCGGTGAAGGTCGTTCCTGGTGGTGCTGTGGGGGGTCCGCAACGCCGTGAGCCAAAGGGGGATCGACAAGCGCAGCGGTGTCAACGCTCCCCTGAGGCAAAGGGGCACCGGGATCGGCGGTGCCGATATTGCGACGTGCTACGTCACTCGCTTCCCCGAACGAATCGGCACTGGCCGATAGCTCTTGCCATGGGCCGGATGAAGAACGTGCGCTGACGGAGCTAGGTCGGAGGCCACCCCCACCACCACCACCATCCGCGGGATGAGGTTCATCGGACTCCTCGCCACTGGCTCGGTTGCCATCGACCTCGTGAGCGGCTACGACGCGCCAACGCTGCGCTTTCTGGCTCCGTCGTCGCTGCGCGGCCGACAGCCACAGCCACCTGGCGTTGAGCCATCGTACCGCCTGCCGTCGCGCAACGTAGGTCCAGAAATCGCCCACCACGGCGGCGTCGGCTACATCAAATGAGAATACATTTTGTCCAGGAAGCAATCGGAGCTTCGATATTCCCTTCACGCCAAGGGACTCTTCTCGGCACCCTGCTGGCGTTTCGTTGTCGTTGCCGTCGTCGTCGTCGTCGGTGTCGATGCCGTCGATCCACGCCCTGCATGCGACCGCTTCGTCACCGTTGTCGTCGTCGCTATCGCCAAACGGTCCCGGCGCACCTACAGGATGTGAATTAGAGGGGCAGGTGGATGCGCCGAAGTAGGAGCCGAGCTCCCTGACGATTGCCGCAACCCGTTCAACATGACCCGCAACCGCCTCCTCGTCTGCGTCGTGGGCGTGTTTTTTGCTACGTTGAGCCGACTCACTGTCACCAACGCCGAGGAGGCTGTTCGGTCGATTCACGATAATGTACATCGAGCCGAGCGGATCGTCCGGGTTTTGCGCCGTGCCCCATCCGACGCCGTCCGCCGTGACGACGTCGAGGTCCGGGACGATGAGAGAGGATGACGATGGGCAGCCCCCTCCTGCTCCTGGATGGACGTCGTCGCCGCCACCGTCGTGAATCGTCGCGTCGGCCCCTCCCCCTTCCTGATGATTGTATGGAATCTCTGCTGCTTGCGAAGGCTCAAGGCGGCGTTTGATGTTCCGGAGCAAGTGGCGGGTGCGAACGGCCAGGAGGCGGCGAATGGTTTCCTCTAACAAGGTCGCTTCGAGGATCGACGACACCACCCAAATGTGAACGTCGGTTTCGGGCGCCCATGGCGGAGGGTACGGAGGGGCGAGCGGATCTTGCGGTCGGTGAATCCAGCTGCCGAAATCACGCGCCCACACGTCCACGTTGGCGCGTGTCCTCGATGCGGAGCTCGGACCGCGGCAGCTGGGCAGCGATGGCTGCAGCACGGTCTCGCGCATGTCGATCGTGTGCGTGGATGTGAAGTACGGCAACTTCATCTCAGCATCGAACGCTTCTTGGACAGCAAGCGGCGGCCTTGCGCATAGTGCGTGAGACAGCTGAGGCTCGGCCGAGATCACCGCGGCCACGACCCACAAATCGCGCTCCGGCCGCAACGGAGCTACTGGCGTCCGCACGGTCCTCTTCTCGGATAGCACCCGCAGTGCTCCCCCATCGCCGACGTCTCCACCCCCTTCTTGCTGCAGGAGCGAGTGACCGCTGGAGTGGTGACCCTCCGAGACACCAAACTCCGACATAGGTAGAATTCCTTTTGTGGTTGACAGTACAATATTATTTTGGGGGGGCTCTCTCTTGTCGATAATGGCGTGTGAAGGGAGAGAGACGCCACATCCATTGCAGGATTACATCAGCTCCCGGCCTCGTCCCCGGTCCAAGTAACGAAACAAAATATGAGACGGAAAATCCCGCGACCTGCCTGCTTGTTCTGCTTGTGAACTCCAACGATTGACAGTCCCGCAGTCCCCCGGCAAAAGAGTCGTCGACTCGACACTCCCCTTTTTAACCCGCGACGCTGCGTTACGGTAGGCCGTTGCTCCCCCATTTTTTTTTGAAACCGGCGGCCGTTTTCATCAGAACCGTCTGAGGGCAACACCGACTCGTTTTTTTCTTTGGCTGTTTTCACTTCAGCTTCTCCGCCGCACCGATCTCACCGCAGTCAACGATCGTCACCGGCTGCCGAGTGGCTCCACTCTGACTGCCAGCGGCCTCCATGCTCTTCACGATGTCCAATCCGCTGAGCACCTGACCGAACACGACGTGTTTCTTGTCCAGCCACGGGGTTTGAACCGTGCACAGGAAGAACTGCGATCCATTGGTGTTCGGTCCCGCGTTGGCCATCGAGAGCGTGCCGCAGCCGAAGTGGACGCCAGCCTTCCCCTGAAAGGACTCGTCGTTGAAGCGATCGCCATAGATCGACTCGCCGCCGGTTCCGTTGAAGCGCGTGAAGTCGCCGCCTTGGCACATGAAGCTCGGAATGATGCGGTGGAACGCGCTATTCTTGTAGTGCAGCTTCTTGCCCATCTTGCCGGTTCCCTTCTCCCCGGTGCAGAGGGCCCGGAAGTTCTCGGCCGTCTTCGGAACGACGTCGGCGAAGAGCTCCATGACAATGCGTCCCTTGGGCTGCGAGCCGATGGAGATGTCGAAGAACACCTGCGGATTCGCGGGCACGACTGGGTAGTGTGCCAGCGTGAAACGCGATAAACGCAGCATATTACTCGGGGGGAACGGAAAATAAATAAACACACCACCAATCGATGCCTGTGTGAGCGGCAGCGCAACACCCCGGCGCCCCATCCTCTCTTCGGAATTTCATTGAATTGGCGTCCAATAGCCAACAATTGTGGGAGATAGAGAGGGGAATAAAAAAAATGCTGCAACCATATGGAAGGGACGACGCGTTGTGGATCGACGACCACCTCTCAAACCGGAGGCGTAATGGTGGGAGGGCATGGAATGAGAGGGTTATGAAAGAAAGAAAACGTTGTGAACCGCAGTCCGACGGAGAGCGGGAATAAAAGGGGGGTGAATATGCGCCGGGACGTGGCCATCGGGCGAAAACGCCGCCGGACGTCTCTTCGGGCCACAGATTTCACGTCAACGGGCCGCAGAATATACTCGTTTCGACACTATGACACTCCGGGAAGGGGGGCGTTGTCGCCTCACTCCCGTTTCGCGGTTTTTCCACACTTACACAAGATTGACGCGAAAGTGTGTCGTGGTACCCGGTGCCGTAATGACGATCGACGTTTCCTTTGGCTTTTCCACGTGCGCCTCGCGAGCCTTCTTGATCAAGTACGTGCGGAATCCTACGCCGTCGACGCCAGGCTTGTCGTTGACATGGGAAAGGTCGTGCAACAGCTGCGCTTCCTTCGTCACGTCCATCAACTGCGCCGTCGGGATGGTCAGGACGACTTCGGGGTGCGTGTGGTGCGACATTGCGTAATTGGGGGTAAAAATCGAGCGGAGATTGCGAGAGGGCGCTGCGTGGATACGGTAGAACGAACATCCATCAGTGCGCTCATTGACAATCAACTCGTTCCACTCTGGAATCACAAGCCGTCGGGCGTGACATAAAAGTTAGCACTCTCGTCGCGCGTTGCTTCCCGTTCAAATCACATTGTGGTCTGCATGGGGACGCCCGGCATCGCAGCGTTGCCCATTGCGAGCGCGACCGGTCCTCGCGCGGTGGGACCCCCGCCGCCAGCAGCCTGTCGGCGCAGGATCGACGAAGCATTCGGCGGCCGCGGCGGCGGGAGCATCGGCGGGAGCGGCTCCGGAGCGGTCATCACTGGAGGTTGCCCTTGCAGCATCGAGAATATGGACCCGTCCCACGAGGCACTGTAGAACACTCCGGGCGACACGTAGGACCAGTCGAGACCCACGACGAACTCGCGATGCTGCTCGTAGCGCGCCGTGAGTGGCCGCTGCGGCCGCTCGAGGTCAAAGACATTGACCCGGAAATCGTAGCCTGACGACAGTAAGTGGGAACGCGTGAAAGGGGAAAACCTGACGCGGCGCACCGCGGCATCGTGGCCCTTGAGCGTCACGAGCGGCTGTAGTGGCTTGCGGACGTCGTGCAGGCGGATGAACTGATCGACGGAGCCGGTCGCCAACATGTTCGTGTCGTATCGGTTCCAGTCGCAGGACAGGACGATCGCGCCGTTCGGAACGGTCACGCCGGCGATGGACGGCTGCCGAACATCCCATAGTTTGAAGGTGCCGTCCCCGGAGGCAGTCGCGAGGATCGCAGGCTGATGCGGGTTCCAGGCCGCTTCGTAGACCTCCTTCGTGTGCCCCACCAACGTGCAGAGCGATGGCCCGCCGCCTGCGCCCAGCACCGCGGCCGGCCATATCTTCACCGTCCGATCCCACGACGCAGTGGCAAAGTGCGGTGTGGAGCCGTGCGCCCACGTGACACAACAGACCTCGGCGCCGTGCTCCGTCATGTGCGCGATCGGCATCGTGGGCGCCGCGGGCGGCGTGCTGCCAGCCTGGCCTAAGTGGTAGATTTTGACTCCGTCGCCACAGCCGACGATCACCAAGTTGGCATCCGCCTCGCTGAAACACGCGTCGAAGGCACCGTCGCTCGTGCCCCAGCCGAGGCCAAGCGTCAGCATTGGGGCAACCGCCGCGGCGGCGCCGGCCCCCGCGGCGCCCATGGGTCCCCCCATCGCTTTGATCACATAGACTTTGCCCGTGCCCGAAATGCCAAAGTTGTCAGCGGCGGTGACGACGAGTTGGGTGGGGTCCCACGGACTCGACCGCACACTGTTCAGGGCGAACCCTGGGTGTCCGCGGAACGACGGCATGCTTTCTGACGATGTCGCTCTCTCTGACCCCAGCACGGGAAGATGGGAAGTGAGGAGGGGGCGTGTGATCGTGTCGGCGGCACCAAAGTTCCCTCCTGTTTGAGAGTCGACGCACAAAACAGTTCGCAGCGAACGACTGAACACGTGTGTCACAACCCATCCACTGCTGCTTCGATCTCAGTGACAGGGGGAAAAAGGTAAAATTGTGGTGCACTTCAGGTCGCACTTCAGGTACAAACCGCTGCGCATTCTGATATCCATCCCCTCTCCGAAGAAAGAAACGGATTTCACATTCGTTGTGAATGCGTGCTCCGCCTACTGTTTTACTGAGTGGTCCCGTACGGTGGGCCCCCCGCTGCATTGTGCTGCAACAACGCGCTCGGTGCGAAGCTCTTGCCCAAGTCTCCCGTCAAATCGAACGGCTTTGACGCCGATCCCGTGTCAACGACGACCGCCGGCTTGTGAGCGTACTCGGGCGGGTGGATCAACAAGAAGAGCACGCTCGAGGTCAGCGCCGCGACGAAAGGGGCAAGCCAGTAGACCCAGAAGTACTTGAGTGGCTCGCAGCTCGTCGCGGCGCACTCGACGAGCTGCAGCGAGGTGGCGACCGCGGGGTTGAAGGCGCCGCCCGAGATGCCCCCTACGCTGAAGGCGGCCGCCAGCACGGTCATGCCAATGGCCATTCCATAGTGGTGGTTTTCCTTTTGCCGGGAACACGCCACGTTCAAGACGACACTCACGAGACCTGCCGTGTAGATCCACTCACAGCAAAACGCGCGAAACACGCCGAGCGCTGTCGTGGTCGCCGGTGTCGGGCTTTTAAAATCGCCACTGACACCGACGAGGAACCATGAAAAGAGCGACGCGAGCACCCCTCCGGTGGTCTGGCTCAGCACGTACTTGACGGCATCGCCAAGCGGCATCAATCCGGAGAAGTAGATGCCCCCGGTGACTGCAGGGTTCAAGTGGCCGCCAGAAATATAACCATAGGCAAAGATTTGATTCATCAGCTGAAACCCAATTGCGATCGGCGCGAAGAGCTTTTCCGACTGCTGCAGGCACATGGATACCGTTAAGACGAGGTAGAACGTGCCGATGGCTTCGCACAGCAGCTTGCGGCCGGCCACGGGCAGCTGCGGGATCACTTGGCCAAGCGCCGCCATGAGGAACACACGCGCGGCGGTAACGACAAACGAGGAGGAGGAGGTAGTGGTGGTGCACTCCTTTCCTCCTTTAGAAGGGAGAGAGAGAGGCGAACCAAGCCACACCGCACTTGGGAAACTCACCTCCTATCTTCCGATTCAACACGCGATCGAAATGCTGAGAGAGTGCGATTGAGACTATGAACGAACGAATGAAAAGGAAAACGGAGAGAAGGAGGGCACGTCCCATCCAAGGCTCCCACCATGTCCGGAGGACGAGATGGGAGAGGTGAGAGAGCCAACGCAGCGTCAGAATGGACAGGCACTGTGACACTGACATTCGACAATCGGTTTAGTGACCCACGAAGTCCCCCCCTGCTGGTCGTGGGGATGACGACGACTAGAGGGTTGTGTTGTCTCCACGCTCAAACTGAGAGATACACTTGCCATCATACACAGGACCCGGCGAAAACCAGCCGGATTTCAAAATTTTTACACCAGCGACGGTTTCCGCGTGAAAGCGATTGCCCTGGATGGTCTTAACGCACGACGCGTCCTTCCTGGCGGAAGTGGCAATCGCCTATGAACACACCGGCGCACCCGACACAGGCACGGTTGGGCCGGCGGTGATGGGGCCATCCACGAACCGCGAAGGGGAAATTTTCGCCAAGATTGCCGGGTTGTACACCGTCGGCGGCTTCGACCGTGCTGGCGCATTCGCTTTGTTACCCCCAGTTGCGGCGACGCTCGACACACCTCCTAAGACTGGCGCCGCGAACCACTCCTCGCGGAGATCGCGCAGGTCTTTCGCAGCGGCCGTGCGGCCCCGAGCCGTACGCGAATTCGAGAATTCTCGGGCAAGTAGCTCCGGGTCTGGCACCACGATGACACTACCCGCCCGCCCGAGCCCCCAGACACCACCATCGCTTCGATTGTCACCGAATGCCGGGTCGCTCCCCACGTGTCGGCCGTGGTACGCAATATGCGCGAGAAGCCGCGCCTGGCCATCCGGACAAAAAATGGCGCCGAGTTGAGCCTCCGTTTCGCTGTCCCACGAGGAGTGGAAGGGGCATAGTCCGATGGGCGGTCGTTGCAGCTGGAAGTACTCCTTTAGCATCCAGTACCGCCGACGGTACTCGCGCGCGTGCCAGCGCGTGGAGAGATCCACATCATCATCGTCAACCACATCGCCAGCACGACGATCTCCGTGGCGGGGGCCAGTCTCCTCCTCCTCATCGCAAGTCGTCCGGGTCGTCACGTCGACATTCGCGGCATAGCGGCGCTCTACTTGCGCGGCGATGTCGACGTCGAAATACGGATTCGGAATCACTTTTAATGTCCACAGACACCTCTGCGAGCAGTAAAAGGGAGGGGACGCACCGTCCACGACAACGGAAGGCTGGAGTGCCGCGGTAGTGATTGCTGCCGCGGGCGCTGAGCCTATCCCTTGCTGCGGTGCGCCTTCCTCCAGCGGCCGCCCCGCGACGACCTCCGCGGACATCGAAGGAACGGTGGTGCTTGCCGACGGGGGCATCGGGACACCGCCGGGCGGCGCAAAACCCTGCCGTTGGAGTTCGCAGCGGTCGCCGTAGACGGCGTCGTCAAACGTCGCGAAGGGGAGCACGACGTCGATGCAGTCCCAGTGCGTGACGGACTTGCAGGTGGCGCAACGTCGCAACGGCGAATCGTTTGACGGGGGAGTAGGCGACCTTCCGTCACGTCGACTTTGGTCATCGTCGTATACTTCCGCGACCGAATGAGTCGTCGTCGTCGTCGTGACCTCTTCACGCCGCGTCCGTGGCGAGGAGGATGGCTCCTCCTCCGTGCTCGACCTGGGGCCGCCCCCCGTCGTCGTCGTCGTCATCCGCATCCGCCGCAGCCGGGTGTCGTGGCGATGTCGCAACGCACGAAGGATGGCGTGCACGACGGCCGCGTTCGAGGAGCTGCGACGTCCGCAAACGGTGCACCCACACTGAAAGCACCAGATGGACAAGCGAGCCCCAATGGCAATGTGGCCGGTGGCCGTGGCCGTCGCAGTCGGCCTCGAGTCCACGGCCGATGCGGACCCGGTTGCGTCGACGTCGTCGTCGTCCCGCCACAGTCGTGCCGTCGCGGCGGCCTCCACTTGGGTGGACGCCCGCGGAGCACCTGCACCTTGCGACCGCTCCCGCTTGCGGGAGTCCGTGGTGGCGGGAGGCGGCGATGATTGGTCACGCTCAAGTGTAGGTGGATTTGCCAGCGGACCCTTCAGCACGCGGATGCCGATGAGTCCGGAACCTTCCTCGGTGACGACGTCGATGTCCGAGTCGAGACGT
>ERZ1292633.4419-Hain-H41-02um-R1-4419-length-13026-cov-5_pt1 | contig 13026 bp, 3 predicted proteins | sample MGYA00564406_ERZ1292633 | MGnify/ENA primary metagenome ERZ1292633 (study PRJEB36523, sample SAMEA6512639) | groundwater metagenome | collected 2019-01-08 | study: AquaDiva: Metagenomics assemblies of 32 groundwater samples
GGCGTCTGCACGCTCTGCGCACAGACGGCGAACGTCGCCGGCGTCGGCACCGTCGCCGGCGCGGTGTAGAAGCCGGTGCTGCTGATCGTCCCGAACGTCGAGTTCCCGCCGACGATGTTGTTCACCGACCAGGTGTACGTGTCTCCCGCGTTCCCGCCCGTCACCGAGAACTGCTGCGTGCCGTTCGGCAGCTTCTCAGCCGCCGTGACGCTCATCGGCACGGTGTTCACGGTGCCCGTGAAGACCACGCTGGTATAGCCCGTGGCCGACGCCGTGAGCGTGTAGCTCCCCGACCCGCCAAGCGTCCAGCCGCCCACGGTCGCAATGCCGTTGGCGCCGGTCGTGACGACCGACGACCCCGCGATCGAGCTTCCGCTGCTTGGCGTGAACGTGACCGCCACGCCGCTCGCCGGATTGTTCGCGCCGTCCTTGACGAGCACGCTCGGCGGCGTGAGCACCGCCGTATTGGCGACCGCGAACTGGTTGTTTCCGCCAAAAACCGTCATCATGCCGGCCGCGCCGCCGATCGCCGTCGCCGTGATGGACAGCGTCGAAATCCCGGCGCTGCTGGCCGTGAGCGCCTGCGCACCCGGCGTGCCGCCCAGCGTCCAGACCGTGGACAGCTGGCCCGCGACGTTGGTGGTGCCACTCGCCGGCGACGCACTGCCGCCGTTTGACGCCACAAAGGTGATCGTCCGGCCCGCGACGAACACGGCATTCCCGAACCGATCCAGGCTCGCCACGACGATGGGCCGCGAGAGCGGCGTGCCCGCATTCGCCGTCTGCCCACCGCCGGTGACGAGCGCCAGCATTGCCGCCGGCCCGGCCATCAGCGGGAAGGGCGGTCCATTGACCGCCGTGAGCCCGCTCGTCGTGGCCTTGAACCGGTACTCCCCCGCCTGCGTGAGCCGCACGGCGTCGAACGAGGCCATGCCGTTCACGGCAGCGGCCTTCTTCACCGACTCGTCGAGCACGACACCGGCTGGGCTCTCCAGCAGATCGAGCGTCACCGTGCCGGTAAAGCTGGTGGCGACGTTGCCCGCCACGTCGCGCGCAATCACCTGGATGGCATCGATCAACACGCCCGCCGTCGCCCCCGTCACCGGGTACGAGCCGAACTCGATCCGATGCGCCGGACCCGCGATCACCCTGAACGCGTCCGACGTCACCCCACCAAGCCCGCTCGCACTCGCCGAAAGCACGTAACCGCTCTGCGGCACGTTAAGGCGCAGGTCGCCGAAGCTGGCCACGCCGGCAACGGCGATGGCCGTGAGCGTGCCCAGCAGCGGAGCACTGGGTGAACCCGTGCCCAGCGCCATCGTGACGGCGCCGGTGAAGGTCGTCGCCACGTCGCCCTGGGCGTCGAGCGCGCTGACCGTCACCGGCCCGATCACCGCGCCAGCGGCCACGGTAGCCGACGGCCCCGCGGTGAGCGCGAGCCTGACCGGCGCCACCGAGCGCGCCGAGGCCGTGAACGTCAGCGGCGAGCCGGTGAGGCCCGCGGCCGACGCCGTCACAGACTGCGCGCCGCTCTCCGCGCCCAGCGTCCAAGTGGTTGATGCCAGGCCGCTGGCGTCGGTCGTCGCCGTCGCGCTGCCCACTGAACCGCCGCCCGTGACTACCGCGAACGTGACGCTCACGCCCGCCACGCCCACGCCGTCGTTCGCCGTGGCCTTGACGACCAGCGGCTGCGCGAGCGCCGCGCTCACCGCGCCGATCTGCGCGTTGCCCGACTGCACGGCCAGCGTCCGTGCCGGCAACAGCACCTGCACGGTGACGGTATCCATCGGACCGGTCAGGAGCTGCGCCACGATCCGCGCCGTGCCGCGCACGGCCAGCGCCACGCCCGCGCCGGCGTTCGGCGCCGGGACACTCGCGATGAGGGGATCGAGCGACGCCCAGAAGATCGGAGTATTCGCAATGGTGGCGCCCGCCGCGTCCGTGGCCACCGCACTGAAGGAGAAGCCCTGCCCTTCCAGGACCGTACGGGACCGCGGCGAGATGACCACGCGCGCCGCCGACGCCCCCGTCCCGGTGTATCGCACTGGAATCTGCGCCGGCGGCGGCGGTGCCTGCCCCGGCACCGTCGGCGTCGCGGTTATCGTCACCGGCCCGCCCGAGAACACGACCTCGTTGGCGGCGTTCACGTAGTCCAGCGAGAGCGACAGCAACTCGCCGCTCGAAGGCGCTCCCGACGCCAGCGCGACAGTCAAGCTCAACGGCAGTTCATCCACGCCGACCGGGAAGAGCACCGTCGTGTCGAGGGCGATGCGCCCATCGGCGCGACGCAGCACGATGCGCACGCGCTCGAAGGCGATGCCCGAACCGCTGCCGCCCGCCTGCTGGTAGACGGTGGGGAAGACCGCGTTGAACGAGAGCCCGCGCGCCCACCGCACCCCGCTCTCCACCGGCGCGGTGACGTCACGTCCGCAGCTCAGGACAACAAGAAGCAACGCACTGGCAAGAAGAACCAGGCGGCGGAGGGATTCAGACTGCGTGCGGAGGATGCGCATCAGTCGGCCGGGAAATGGAGAAGTCAGATCGCCCGGGCAGACGGTCCGGGCCGGGAGTCTTCCGGTGAGCGAATGCCTAACATGCGGCGTCGGGTTGCTTCTGCCAAGGGACGGGCACCCCGTACGTACCAGCCGATGCGGCCTGCCGCCCATCGAGGCGCCGGCGACAGGTAAGTGCAGTTCAGGGCTGTATCTATGGTTATGTAGGGAAAACGGACCCCGGTAGCAAGGGTCCAAGGCACTGGATTCCTGTGACCTGGCTCACCGACGGCTGGTGACCGGATTCTGATTCCGCATCAACGCGGTGGCGCCTTGACCGGCGCGGCCGGTTTCGGCGGGAGCTTCACCTTCTTTCCCTCCAGTTGCTTGAGCAGCTCGACGACGGTCCGCTCGAGTTGCGGGTCGCGACCGGCCATCACGGACTTCGGGTCGTTCTCGACGGCGATGTCGGGATCGACTCCATAGCCCTCGATGACCCACTCGCCCTTGGCACTCGCCAGGCCCGAGATCGGAACATTGATGACACCTCCGTCGATGAGCGGCACGCCGCCGCTGATGCCGACCACGCCGCCCCACGAGCGACGGCCGATCAGCAGTCCCAGGCCGGCCTCCTTGAACATGTACGGGAAGATGTCGCCGTCGCTCGATGACCGCTCGTCGAGGATGGTCGCCATCGGCCCGATGAAGACACCGTCGGGGTACGTGTTGCCGAGGCTGCTGCCCACCCGGCCGTAGTTGACGCCGAGGAGCTTGCGGCGGAGGCGTTCGATGATCATCCGCGAGACATTGCCACCGCCGTTCGCGCGGACGTCCACCACCAGCCCTTCCTTGTCGAGCTGCCCGTAGTACCACTTGATGAACTCGCGGATGCCGGGCCCGCCCATGTCCGGGATGTGCAGGTAGCCAAGCCGGCCGCCCGACAGCCTGCTGACCATCTGGCGGTTGCGCTGCGTCCAGTCGAGATAGGCGAGGTCGCTTTCGTTCCGGATCGGGTTGAACGTGACGCTCCGGGCGCCCTCGGTGGTCGGGCGGGTGTTCACGGTCAGCTGCACCGGGCGATCGGCCTTGCCGCGCAACAGGCGGTACGGGTCTTCGTCGGCCCTCAACTCGGCGCCGTCGATGGCCAGTACGTACTCACCTTCGGCCACGTTCACGCCGGTTTCCGTGAGCGGCGAGCGATAGATCGCCTCCTCGTTCTGCCCCTGGTAGATCTTGGCGATCCTGTACTTCCCGGTGGCGGCGTCGAGCGCGAACCGGGCGCCTGGCAGGGCCACGGGAACCCGCGAGGGTATTTCGAAGTCGCCGCCGGCCACGTAGGCATGCTGGACCGTCAGTTCCGAGACCATCTCGCTGATGACGTAGTTCAGGTCGGAACGGTGCGCGACGAACGGGAGCCAGCCCTCATAGCGCTTGCCGATGGCGGCCCAGTCGAAGCCGTGCATGTTCTCCACATAGAAGTAGTCGCGGTAGCGCCGCCAGACTTCGTGGAAGATCTGGTTCCATTCCTGCGTCGGGTCGCGGTCGACCATCAGGCCCGCGGTGCTGACTGCCTTCTTCGACGCCGCCCCTGCGGCCGTAGCATCGTACAGCGCGAACTGCCCGGCGGATCTCACCACGATCTTCGACCCGTCGGCCGACACGGCCCAACCGCCGGCGTTCTCCACCAAGGTGGTGACCTTGCGGTCCTTGAAGGCGAAGAGCTTCAGTGCCGGGGTGCGGTCGCTTTCGCGACCATAGTAGAAGCCCGCGCCGACACCGAAGACCAGGTGTCCCTTGATGGCGCGAAGCCCGCCGAGGTTGTCCGACTCGACCGGCACGCGGGTGACGCGCTCGGCGAGTCCGTCGAAGTCGATGGTGAACTCGGCCGCTGGTGCGGCTGCCGGCGCTGGTACCGCTTTCTGTGCCTGTGCCTTTGTCGGAGCCTGTGCCTTTGTCGGGGCCTGTGCCTGTTCCTGTGCCTGTCCTGACACTTGCTCGTCCACAGAGACTTCGTCACTCTGCGGCGGGAACGGGTGCTTGACCGACTTGCGGAGCGCCACGGCGAAGATGCCGGTGCTCCGGTTGGTCGCGTAGTTGAACTCGGCGCCCGAGATCTGCGGCGCGAACTCGCGGTCGCTGAGGAAGTAGAGGTAGTTGCCGTCGGGGTCCCAGGTGGGGCTGTTGGCGTCGAACTGCCCGTCGGTGGCGGCGTGCAGCTGGCCATCCTTGGGGCTCCACACGTACACGCGGCCGAAGTTGTTGTCGCCGTTGATGCTGAAGGCGAGATAGTTCCCCTTGGCCGACCACGTGTAGTCGCCAATCTGGCCGCGCAGGGTGGAGGCGATGGTCGCAACCTTGCGGTCTTCGAACGAGTACGCGTAGACCCTGCCGTCCTTGTCGCGAAAGGCGATGCGCTTGCCGTCGGGTGACCAGAGCAGGCCGAAGCGCTGCGCCGAGCCGCCGCGGGTAAGCTGTTCCGGTGTGCCGGCGCCGGCCTGATCGATGACGTAGAGTTCCTCCTCGCCGGTCTTGTCGGAGATGAAGGCGATTCGCGCGCCGTCGGGCGACCACGCCGGTTCACGGTCGTGGGCGCCACTCGAGTTCGTCAGGTTGCGGGTCGGTCCCTTCTCGATGGGAACGGTGAAGATGTCGCCGCGCGCGGCGACGACCATCCGCTCTCCCTTGGGCGAGAGGTCGAAGTCCTCGATCTGGCCGGCGGCGGAAACCCGCGACGGCCGCTTCCACAGTCCGTCGTCAGGCACCGTGATCCTGAGCGCGGTGCTCTTCGCGCTCTTCGTGTCCAGCAGCTGCAGTTCGCCGTTCAGTTCGTACACGATGCGGCCGGCGTGGTCGCTGCCCGGCCAGCGCACGTCCCACGTGGTGCCGTGGGTGACCGCCGTCGTCTTGGCTGTGGCAAGGTCGTACGCGTAGAGATTGAAGGTGCCGGTGCGGTCGGAGTTGAAGTAGATCGTGCCGCCCATCCACATCGGGTCGCGGTCGGAGCGCACGTCGTCGATGATGCGCTTCGCGTCGCCCGTCTTCACGTTGAAGACGAACAGGTCGTTGGCCATGCCGCCGCTGTAGCGCTTCTCGGGGCGGAAGTCGCGGAAGATCGGCGAATAGACCACCTGTGAACCGTCGGCGGAGAGATCGCCGGCGCCCGCTTCGGGCATCGGCATTGGTTCGGCCGGGCCGCCGCCGACCGCCACCGTGTACAAGCGGGTGATGCTCATGGTCCATGAATCGCGGCCTGAGCGGAAGACGATCCGCTTGCCGTCCGGCGTCCAGCCATACACCTGGTTCTCCCAGCCCCACCGCGGCGTGAGCGGACCGCGAGCCGGATAAAACGTCAACTGCTTCGGGACGCCGCCGCCGGAGGGGACGACGTACACCTGCTCGTCCCCATCGTACTGTCCGGTGAACGCCAGCCACTTGCCGTCGGGGGAGAACTGGGCAAAGACCTCGATGCCGGGGTGTGCGGTGATGCGGGCAGCGGTGCCGCCCGCCACGGACGCCGTCCAGATGTCGCCGGCGTAGGTGAAGGCGACGCGGTCGCCGTTGATCGCCGGAAAGCGGAGCAGTTTGGTTTGGGCGTGGGCCGACGCCGCCACGGTCAGGGATGCGAAAGCGATCAGGGCCCGCTGGAACACGCGTATGTGTGTCACGAAAATCTCCATGCTGGTGCTGCGAGACGGCCGCGCCCGGGCGGGCGACGGTCGCAATTACGATGTCGATTTGGGAGGGGGAGCGGAAGGTGACGGGTACTGATCGTGCCACAGGCTCGCAAACTCGGCGGAGGTGCGAGAGGCGCTGACGTGGCCGCAAAACTGCGGCAGCGATTGGTTCGGCATCGCGGTGACCGATAGAGCGGCACCAGCGTAACCGTCGGTCAATTGACGACCGTCTTGCGCGCAGATCCGGTCAACGTCTCAGTGATCGCTCAATAAGTGAGACGTTTACGCACATTTGCGTCGGTGTCATGCCAGACTGCTTCTCGGTCGTAGCTGCGTGCGATGTCCTCGAGCAGCTTGGCAGTGAAAGGGTGTTGAAACGCAACCGCCCTTGCCCAGCCACGATATTGACCCGCAAGCCCGCGCTCGTCACCCCCGCCTTCGCTCCGCCAGTGCACTCCGCGGGTGTTGTACCGACCTATCGACACGCCTTGCGCCATGTCCTCCGACGCGATGGTGTCAAGTGCCCGTCTCACAGACGCATTGGGCCAGACACCGTCCGCGCCGGCCATGCACCTGCCGAGAAGCTCGCCGATGACGTGATCGGTGGTTTCGCTGCGCCCGTAAGACCGGGCGAGCGCACGCATATCCTCAATCCACCTGATCAGCGCCTCAGGGTTGATCAATCCGTCCTGCTCCGTGCCAGGCGTTCGTCTGACGCGCTGGAGCACACTATATGCCGTAGTCGCTGCCGCGCTGCGAGCCGCCTCGTCGGGGATCGACGATTCGGGGGGATCCTCGCCGCCATCCGAGCGGCGATAGATCAGTGCGATAAGTTGCATGAACAGGCGTGGATCCCGCACCAGTTCGCTTTCGAGGGTGGGTATCCCATAGTCAGAATGCTCGAGCGCGGTGACATAGATGAACTCGAGATGTGCCAGTTCATCGCGCTCAATGTCCGCGCGCCCGGCGAGACTCTTGAACGCCTCCGCGACCTCATACTGGCCGAGCTTCAACTGGTCAACAGGCTCGGCCGCCGAGGATGCAGCGGTTCGCAGTAACTTCATCAGGCGCTGTGTCTCGAGTTTCTCGAAATCCACGCTCACGGCACTGAACGCCGCTCGCGGTCGCTCAACCTCCAGAAGACGATCAACGAGTGTATTGATTTCGTTCTCGTCCTGACCCTCCCAGCGGACATAGGCTTCGCACCAGTAACGTCGGCGCCAATCTTCCGGAACGGCGTCAAGAAGCAACCAGGTCTCAGATCGAAACGGCGCGCACTTGAGAATGCGAACGGCCTTGTCCGGCGTTCCGCGTGCGACGAAGTTCGCCAAGAGATCGCCGAGTGTCACCCGGCGTACAGCCGAATCGAACCGTCCGATAAACCCGGACAACAAGTTGTCGACTTTCAGCTGTTGAGCTGGTTCGCACTGACCCGCCAGCCGATCCACGAAAGCGCTCCTGTCTGCCGGCGCGACCACACCATCGGCGAGTTGCCAGCCAATGGCGCTGTCGGCGTTGCCAAGCATACAGAGCCTCATAATTCCGTCATATCCGAGCGCGCACCAGATCTCTGCTACGGCTTCCTTGCGCAGCGCCGTAATACGGACCTCGCGCTTGTGATAGTCAAGGTCCTCTTCCGCAAGCTCATCGACCGATTCATCCACCCAGTGCTGCGCAAATAGCCAGAGATGGCGTACCACGAGGTCGGCGGGCACGAGCAGCGAATAGACCTCGCGCGAGCGATCTCGAACGGTGGACGCCACTCCTCGGATGCGCGCTTGCCGCGTGAAGGCGAACTTGCGCACCCTCTCGCGCAACTCATGCTTTGCGGTATCGCTGGCCCCGGACACAGCCCAATCCTCGATCAGAACCCAGACTCTCTCTTGATCGGCGTTCGGCATTTTATGCAGGCGTTCGACGAGATCGCCGAGCGTCTGTTCGCTATGATGCGGCCACGACAGTGCGAGTTCGCGCGCTTTGCCTGCCACCTGCTCGCTTTCATCCAGCGTCTTTGCGGTTTTGCCGAAGCCGACGGCGTCATTACGCCAACGAGGACGGGCGCTGTAGTTGCCTATTCTGCGGCGGAAGTCAAACTGCGCAATGCAAAGCCGCCATCCCACATCGGGAAATTGACCGCACAGCGCTTCCATCGCATCATTGCGGTCCTCGATGGAGGCTGCAGTCTGCGGCATCCAGCTACGGTAGATAGCGCCGAGACTTCCTTCGGGCTTGTTCACCCAATTGTCGTCGATGCGAATGGCCGCAAGCTTGGCGAGGATGGACGAGACACGGAGGAGACGATTCCGCTGCCACGCCAGTGTCTCCAGCGCCCACAACAGGCCAGTGCGCGGACAACTGCCGAATGGCGCGGTGCTGGCGGGACGCAGAAGCGCAAGTACCTTGGGTACCTCGGACGCGAGATCCCGCTCCAAGATATCGAGGAACACGTCCGGGGCCGCTTCCGCATAGTGCGGTAGGTCACCCTTATGTGACGCCCATGTGCGCACATCAAGCGGTAACAGAAGGTTGCGAACGACACCATTTACGCGAGCTGCGATGTCGATGCCAAGGCATTCCTGGAACAGGTCGTTTCCATGAACTGCAAGCAGGACGAGAGTCTCGCAGAGCCCTCGGCGCAACGCCGCAGAATGTTGGCGCGTCTTGCCGAAGAGGTTCGGTGCCCACTGCTGGTCCTCAGGGAGATCGAGTGCGGGGTCGCTTTCAGATAGCACCATCTCGGCAACGAAGAAGAAGTCCTCCAGCTCCGTCTTTGTGACCAAGCTGTGCGTGGCGAATAGCACGTCGATCTTCGAGACGACGCCGCGGAACTTCCCGACCGACCACAGCGGAGCATCAGGTACAAGGCGCAGTTCGGTAACCGCCCGCTCGATGCCCGCATAAGGTGTCTTCGCGAGCAGGCTCATTATCTCGCGGTCGGCAGCGGAGTCGCTATGCCAGACACCAGCGAAGCTGAGCGGAATGAGGGTGCGAACCAGCGCCTGGTCTGTCGACCATGCCGGTCGCCGGATTGCTGATAGCTGCGACAAACGACGGCGCAGAATGGTCGGCGAATGGCCGGTTTCGCGCGCATAGCGTTGATGATCTTCTTCCGGCAACCCCATCGCGGTCAGTGCTTCGCGAAAGGTCCGATCGTCGACAAGGTCCAGCGTAATGTCAGGTTCGCCGAATGCAATATTGCGGCGACTGATGATCATCAGATGATGTTTCTTCTGTACGCCCGCACTCGCGAGTTCCATCTCCGGTGAACTCACGATCGCCACAAAGTCCGGCGTGGCGGCTGTAGTGCGCCTCAGGGCTTCTGCCGTCTTGAGGACAAGAGCGCGATCGTAGAAGTCGCCGGGGCTCTTGCCCATCAACTCGAGCGCGCAAGCGACGAACGCCAACGCTTCGATCTCGGAATCAGCAGTAATTGTGAAGGGACTCACCGGCGGCTGTGAGAGCCACGTCTCGAGCCGGTCTCTCGTTGCCTCTACCGATGTGCGAAAAAGGAGCTTGCTCAGCGATGGGTTTGAGGCGTCCGCCCACTCTTTCCAGCACGCGTCCAACGTGGCAATGCCCGCCGCGCCGTTGCCGAGTTTCTCGGCAAACCACGCCTGAGTTGGAATGGACTGCTCGAGCCACTGTTCAAGATCGCTAGCGTCAAACACGCGAACACCCTTCCAAGCTCCTGTCTTCTGCTTGGTACTGACCCAATCGTTCTTGCCCGGCCAGTTCTGCGGCGTAACGAACACGAAGGTCGTGCTCTCGCGGTCTGAGGGCGCGACGGAATTGGTCCGAGCCTCGTAGTCGCGCTCAGCCTTCTGCTGCGCGTTCTGATCGCAGCCGAATTCCCAACCGGATTCGCCCCGCGGAATCCAGGGCGTGGCGGAGTCGGTTGAGACCCAGCCGTCCCAGCCAGATCGCTGAGAATTGTCGAAGGCCGGAAAATCGACTTTGGCCAGGCTCTCGCCTGTGCTATGGACGAGGCGGCGCAGCAGCGCTGGTAGTTCGGCCCGTGAGCTGATCTGCTCGGCCCAAGCCGAAATCTGCCGCGCCTCAATCGCCAGAAATGACTTAACATAAGTGCGAACGGCTATTTCCTTGGCCTGTTCGCGGAGCTGAGAATCATCAAAAGCAGCCTGGACCGACAGCAATTCCTGGGCACTGAGGCCGAACGCCTTCTCGATACGCATCGCCATTTCCGGTGAAAGCGCGGCGTTACCGTTCAGCAGATTGGACAGCGCGGGACGCCCAACACCCACGAGTTCAGCAGCTTTCGTCACAGACAGGCCCTTTGGAAGAGCCTTCTTGATCTGCGCACCTGGATGCAAGGCTATCAGCTGCTTCGGCGTCGTCATGGCATCTTCCTCATTACACTAGTGTAGTGTGTAACGCTACACACCACAGCACAAGAAGTCAAGCGAGCGCTCCATAGTAATCCAAGAACGGCTCGGCTACCTCCAAGTATTGGATTGGGAACGCCTTACCGAGGAACATCACGGTGCGAACGCGCGGCACCAGGCGGTGCACCATCCGGTTGCGGCATTCCGGAGTGGCCCGCGACGACTAGGCGCGGAATACGAGATGAGTAACCGCGCTCATGAGGCGATCGGATTCTAGGGACGCGTCGTTCATCCGATCCATGGCCCTATAGATCGTCTGAACCGTGAACGCGAATCGCTCCTGCACCTCGAGCGGCGGAAGCCGCACTCGTAGTCGTCTGATAGCGCCAACGTTGAGTCCCGCCATGATCGCACCACGGTTCGCACTCGATAGTTGACCGGACACGCCAGCATTTGAGTGGATGGTATGAGACAGGAACAAGGGGATGACGCGACTGCGATCGGGCGTGATCACCGCGAGATGTTTCGTAGAAATCGCACAAGGAATGTCCTCTGGGACTACCGCGGAGCGCCCGGTAGTTCCCATGATCGTAATGATCACATCACCCGGCTTGACTATGTAACGCCGCAGCTGTTCAAACTTCTCCGCTGATACAAAGCGACGCTCAAACCACGCGAACCGGTTCTGAACGGCGTTGTCGATTCCAAGCACGGCCACACCCTGATCGACGAACTCGGAATGTCGCAGAGAGCTTCCAAACGGGCCCGTGCGAATAGAGCCCTGCGTTCGCTCGGCGAGATCCGCAATCGAGTACTCCGGCCAGGTGAGGTAGTTTCCGTTCTTGGGCCCAACGAGGATGTCGTATGAACTGGCCAAGAGCTTGGCCATCAGGCGAGCGCATTCGCGTCGACCGCGTCGAATCCTGTCGGTCAAGTCCAGCATCGCGGCGATCCGGCGTTGTTCAGTGAGTGGGGGTAAGACAATCGGAAGGGTCAGGAGAGTCGTCGGCGAGATGCGCGGAAGATTTGCTCCCACGCTGCGCGTAGTGGCGAACCCTGTGACCACCGGAGATCGAAGAACATGGAACAGGAAATCACGGTCGATTCCCGGACCTGGAAGAATTGGAAGAATGTCGGTGCTGCAGACTCCCTCAAACTCCGGGCGCGCGACCTTGTGCAGATAAGGGCGGAGTTTCCCGTAGAGGACGTGCCGGCGCGAGAAGGCAAACTTCGCACTTCGCAGCTCTCCGGAACTAACCACTGTAGGAGTTAGCTCACCGAAGTCGGAATCCATGTGATCCAAGCCAATGTACGGTGTACCGCTAGCCAGACGGTCAGGCGCAACAACTACGCGATCGACGCGTGCGATCCTGCCGAGCGTTGTTGCGATGGACCGTTCCGGAGATGCCACTAGACGGTCAACATCTGTTCGAGGGACTCCAGATCCGCGAGGATCTGTCGTTCGGTTTCCCGAAGCTTGGCGATCAGCTCGCGCGGTGGTTCGTACTCACCGGGTTGGACGTCTACCTTCTTGTAGCGGCTGATCGAAAGATCGTACTCATTCTCCCGAATCTGCTCCACCGGCACCCAAAACGCCTTCGCTTTCCGATCCGTATTCTCCGCCGGATCCCGCCCCTTCCACCGCGCAATCACATCCGGAATGTCGTTCGCCGCGGTTCGTTCGCGTTTGTCATCCAGCGAGTACCCGTCCGCCTGCATGTCGTAGTACCACACATGCTCGGTCTTCCCGCCCTTCGCGAAGATCAGCGCCGCCGTGCTCACCCCCGCATACGGCTTGAACACCCCACTCGGCATCTTCACGATGCCCTGCAGCTCGCACTCTTCGATCAGTATCTTGCGCAATTCCTTGTGCGCGTTGCTCGACCCGAACAACACGCCATCGGGCACAATCACACCAGCCCGCCCGCCGACGCGCAACAAGTTCATGATCCTGTTCACGAAGAGCAGCTCCGTCTTCGTCGTCTTGAGCCGCAGATCCTCGTTGATATCCCCCTTGTCGATGCTCCCCTTGAACGGCGGGTTCGCCAGCACCACATCGTACCGCTCCCGCTCGGTGAAGCTCTTCGACAGCGTGTCCTTGTACTCCAGGTGCGGCCGGTCGATGCCGTGGAGCAACAGGTTCATCAACCCGATCCGTACCATCGTCGTGTCGAAGTCGTACCCGTGAAACGTCTTCGACTTGAGCGCCGCCCATTGCCGCGGATCAGTCAACCGATCGCCAGCGATCCCACGCTCGATGCCGTCGTCGCCAACCGACCGCAGCCCCGGGCTCGTGTGCTGTGTGAGAATGTGCTGATAGGCGCCCAGCAGAAAGCCGCCGGTGCCACACGCCGGATCGCAGACCTCCTCGCCCAGCTTCGGGTCCACCAACGAGACGATCATCTGGATGATGTGCCGCGGCGTGCGGAACTGACCGTTCTTCCCGGCGCTCGCGATCTCCGAGAGCAGGTACTCGTACAGATCCCCCTGCACGTCCTGGAAGTTCTGCCCGGCCTC
>ERZ1292633.4420-Hain-H41-02um-R1-4420-length-13023-cov-9_pt1 | contig 13023 bp, 10 predicted proteins | sample MGYA00564406_ERZ1292633 | MGnify/ENA primary metagenome ERZ1292633 (study PRJEB36523, sample SAMEA6512639) | groundwater metagenome | collected 2019-01-08 | study: AquaDiva: Metagenomics assemblies of 32 groundwater samples
CTCATATGTTTCTTGAGGTTCAAAAATAGGATCGGAAGAACGAGCCAAGACAATTGTCGGATCTTCAAGATCGAGAAGCGCCGCTCCCACGCGATAGGTGTTGTGGCGTTTCGAGACTGCATGATACAGGAGCAGCCATCCGTTTTTCGTTTTCAATGGAGGTCCTGCTATCCCCACTTTTACAGAGTCCCATACTCCCGGTCTCGGACCGAACAAGCGAATGCATTTGTTGACGGTATTTTTTTTAAAATCCAAGGAAGACAGGTAGTCGCCGCAAATGTCCGTGCCGATCCGATGAAGAATAAAGTATTTCCCGCCGATCTTCTCCGGCAGTATGCAGGCATCTTTATCGTCAATCCCGCGCGGCGTTATGAGCAAAGGCTCGGACCAAATAAAACGGCGTGCAAGAAAATCTTTCTCCAGAACCGAAGTGACAGCAACGCGCGGAGGCCCAATGCCGTCGTATGCCGTGTAGCACATGTATATACGATCATCGATCAAGGTAATACGAGGATCTTCACAGCCGGAATATGCGTTATCGATTTTCTTCAACTCTTCCGACGTGCGCGGAATATAGACAGGTTCCGAGAGACGGTCTTCGATTGTAAAACCGTCTCTGGTCGTCGCGTAGCCAATCGTGGATGTGTTGTCGGGAGAAAGCGCTCGATAAAAAATGTGTGTGGTATTTTTTATCCTGAACACGCCCGGATTAAAAGTCGCTTTCGCTTCCCACGCGTGTTCGGAATTCGGAGCGATGATGGGATTGCCTGAAAATCTTTTCAAATGCCAGCGATCGCTCGTTTCGGGCGATATGCTTCCGATAAGATCATTAAAACTAATACGTGCACGGCATCCTGTTGTGTCCGCCGCGCCGTAATAGATGTGCAATGCATCGCCAAGAAGAGTGGCACCGGAAGGAAAGACGACGTTACCTACATATCCGTTCATTTCATACGCTTCTTCCGGCGCGATAAGCGGCCCCTTAGTCCGTCCGATTATTTTTCTCGGATCCTCCAAATCAAGAAGAAGTGCCTCGATACCATAGACGCGCTCCCCACCATCAGGATTCGGAAAATAGTTTTGTATGTGCGAATAGATGAGAAGCCATCCGTGCTTCGTTTTTATGGGAGGCGCGCCGACTTCCACATGATCATAGATAGTGCGGCGAGGATCAAGCGAGCTTTCTTCGATTTTTGCTTCAAAATCTTTCCATGTCTCCTTTTTCCACAGATCTTCGACGCTATTTGTCTGTATGATCGCAATTTTTGCGGGAGGCGCGTCGGTGTGTGCAGTAAAGATCGCCGTTATTTTTCCCCGCACCCGCTCGGGAAAAAGCGCCATCGCTTTGCCGTTAAAGGGCGTAACGAGATGACGCCCCTCAACTCTCGCGAGGTCTTTAGAAACAGCGACCGCGACTTTGATACCGTCCTCGGCAAACGGATATTTTGAAAGCGCCGTATAAAAAATATAATAACTTCCTTCAAAAAAAGTTACGCGCGGATCTTCGCAACCGAATTGCTCCCACGCTTCTTCTGGCACAATAAGCGGCGCGCGTTTCTCAAAGTGTGTTCCATCTTTGCTTTGCGCAACAGCAATGATGGAACGATGATTCGGACTTTGCAAGGGGTCTAAAGCTGAAATGGCCCGATACAAAAGGTAGAGCGTATCTCCCTTTTTGATCGGCGAAGGATTAAAAGTTGCAAATGCTTCCCAGTAATGCGCGCGACTCGGTGTCAGGATGGGATTATGTCGAGAACGCGTAACAGTGTACATACCTGTGTTACTTGAGAGTGCGAGTGCGTTTAAGTTTGACCTCGCCGGAAGACATGAGTTCCTTGAGAAAGGGCTCTATTTTTGCGACCGCGACACACGCGACGCGATCTGCGCCGCCGTAATAGACAAACAACCATTCATCAACGATGACTGCGCCGCAAGCATACACAACGCCAGTCTTATATCCCTCATTCTCATACTTTTCGTCGGGTTCAAGAATGGGCGCCGAGGCGCGATAGAGGATTCTGGTCGGATCATTAAGATCAAGCAACATAGCGCCCACTTTGTACCGATTAGGATCATGTACATCCATTGCATGATAGAGAACTAGCCAGCCGTGTTTTGTCTTGAGCGGCGCCGGCCCTGCGCCGCGCATCCAATTGTCCCACGACCCCGCGTTTCCAGAGCCGCCCGGATTATTGCTTCGTATAAACTTCGTACCGTCAAATTCATCTAGGTTGTTCACGTAATCAATAAGGATGCGCGGCGAGATACTATGCAAAATAGCATATTTACCTTTTATTTTTTCAGGAAACAAGACCCAGTTCTTATGCACTTCGCCAGGCGGTGAGATATAAACCGGCTTGTTCCAGTTCCATTTTCCCCGCACAAAATCATCAAAAAGTATCGAGGTGAGCGCGATCCTAATTGAACCCCAACCGTCGAATGACGTGTAAAGCATATATACTTTTGTCTCGATCCGCGTAAGACGCGGATCTTCGCTTCCGCCATTCCAGCCTCCGCCGGAAGAATATGGTATCTGAATAGCGAGCTTTTCTACCCGGGAAGGCGCAGTCTGGAAAAACGCGGGACCCGACCCCCTCTCGTCGAACACCAAACCGTCGCGGCTCCTTGCATATCCGAACATAGATACGTCGCCCTCTCCAATAGCGCGATAGATAATATGTACCTTTCCATCACCGTATATGGCACTCGGATTAAAGGTCGCTTTAGACTCCCAATTCACGCCCCGCAAGGGCTCTATGATTGGATTCCCCTCAAATCGCTTGAGGGTGATTGCTGTGCCCTTCGAAGCGATTCGCGAAGAACGGGGCGAATCTTTTTTTCTTTTACGTACTACGCTTTTTGAAGTCTTCGAGCTTTTGCGAACGCGAGTCTTTGAGGAACTCACCCTCCCTTTCTTTCTAGAAATACTCTTTTTCTTAGATGTGATCATATGTGAAAAGCTAGAAACTAAACATGTGCTCTATTATATATAAAAAAATACGGAATGCATGCCCGCCGTCAAACCTCAGACTAATTTCACGAAAAAGTTTTTGGAGACGGTATGGTAGGATGCATGCACACGGGCTGTAGTATACCGGTAGTACGTCTGCTTTGGGAGCAGATAGACTGGGTTCGATTCCCAGCAGCCCGATAAAGTACCGATTTCCACGATCCTACAACCATTTCCGTCATCAGGTGAAATAGCTCAATGGCGTTCTTTTTTGCAACGTCCATATCATCCTCAAGAGTTCTGAACTTCTTGAGTAATCTTTTTAGATCTTTATCAAAACCCGAAGTGCTTTTATAGGTTATAGGGTTCATATTCTCGAACAGAAGTGTCCTTGGTGCGGTAAAACACAGATTCATAAGATAGAGGCCGCCCCTCCTCGGCAGTAATCCAAGGAACATCTTTGTGAGAATACTCACTTAATTCTGTTGCAGACTTATCGGAGAGACGCGAAAGCACCTCATCAATATGCTTAATCTCCTTTGCGTTTAATACTGATATATCGGACACTCTGCGCGGCAAATACTTTGTTTGTTCGTGCTGAAAATACTTACTCCTAACCGTCTCCAGTTCGCCTTTTTCTTCCATTGATTCAACAATTTTTTTAAACTCTGCCGGAGTTGGTCCGAAGTGATTCTTTATATAAGTTGCCCCAACAAGTTGTTCCTCAAATTTTTCATAATAGTCAAAATCAACAAAATACAGGAGTTTATATAAAACAGTCATTCCGACATTAGATTTACTCCCCACTTTTTCAAGTATATAAAGCAACACCTCTTTAAATTTCTTGAGATTTTTTTGCGGCACATCAATACGAATTTCTTGCCTGCCATGAGCTCGGTCGAATGATTTCTCTTTTTTCTCTGATTTCTCTTGTAGAGAGACTTTTATATCCGACATTGTCTTACCAGAAATGAGTTCGACTAGGGAAACATTAAAAATCTCAGCAATTCCTCGTTTCCAAGATTGCGTGTGTGGTATCGCTTCCGCTCAGAATACAGACGCCTTTACGCATGTGCCATTCGGCGCAAAAACCTGTCGACCCCGGAACGAGATTTAAAATAGTACTGTGCCACACTCGCGCTATCTTTGCCAACCCTAATCGTAACACCGCCTTTAGTGAATACGCGAAAGGCGTCTTCATCAGTCAGAGTATCGCCGATATAAACGGCAACTGATCTTTTCTTCGAGACCGTCTTGAAAATATGTCGCGCACATTCGCCCTTTGTCCACTCGAAACCAGGCATGATTTCAAACGTGTATAAGTTGTCCACAACACGAATCGTTCCGGCTTGAGCGACTCCATTCATTATTCTACTCGCACCATGACGAAATCGGATGACTTGTTTTTTGGAGAGCGAGCGATATCCGAGCGCGAGGCAATGTTTCTTGTCTTCAACAAACAGGCTGGGGAAAAGTTTTGAATACTTTAAGAGAGCGCGTCGCGCCTTTGCAAACTCCGATAGAGTGTTCCGAGATAGGTTCCGGCGATGCGCGCGACCGAGCATTTTCCATTCCAATCCATGACTGCCCGCATATATCACGTCCTTTAGCGCAACGCGTTTTTCGATATCGGCCAGTGTACGACCAGTTAGTATAGCAACTGGCATTTTCTTTACGCATGCTGCAAGCGCTCGCCGCGCTACGAGTGATACCCGAGCATTCGATGGGATCTTTACTATGGGCGAAAGAACGCCGTCGAAATCGAGCATGAGTACGTAGCCATTCTCTTTTACGCGTCTCAGAATAGCGCTCATATGTTTGCTAGCATCTTTCATGTCACTCAAGCTGAGAGAGCGTCTTTATGAACTCCGCAGACCAGCGATAGATGTTGTAGTCGCGAACGGTGGAGCGCATCATCTTCATCCGACGATGCTGTTCGACCTTTGGCATCATGAGCGCTGCGTGCAGTGCCGCCGATGTTTCTTCGGCGCTGTATGGATTGATAAGCAGTGCGCCCTTGAGATCTCTGGATGCCCCTGCGAACTGACTCAGGACCAACACGCCATATTCGTCCCTTCGCGCGGCGACGTATTCTTTAGCCACGAGATTCATGCCGTCATGCAAGGAGGTGATTAGGCAAACGTTCGCGAACTGATAGAGGTGGATGAGTTCATCGTGCGAGTAATTCTTCTTCTCAAGCACGATGGGCTTCCAACCATTCGACTCGAATCTCTTATTGATGCGCTCCGCCTCCTCGGTCACACGGGCGGCATATTCACGGTATTTTTCGACCGTCTCGCGAGTCGGTGAAGCGATCTGGAGTAGCGTAAGATTATTTTTGTATTCCGGATGAGCGTCGAGTAGAAATTCGATTCCCTTGAAACGCTCAAGTATTCCTTTCGTGTAGTCGAGACGATCAACGCCAAGTACCAGAAATTTGCCGTGAATGCCGAGAGTTTCGATCATCTTTCTGCTTGGCTGGTCATGTCCCTCGGCAGTGCCTGGAAACGCGATTGATATCGGAAACGGCTTGATCGCAGTCCTGTGATTGCCTCGAAATATCGAAAACTCCTCGTAATCGATACGCGACTCAATCTCATTGCCGACCGTATCGATGAAATTATTGCAGTGCTGTTGGGTATGAAATCCGATAAGATCCGCCCCGAGCATTCCATATAGAAGCTCTTTCCGCCACGGACATATGTCGAATTGCGCCGCAGACGGCCAAGGGATGTGCCAGAAAATGGCGACGAGTGCATCGGGACGGATTTTCTTTATCATTTCTGGGACAAGCGCGAGATGGTAATCTTGAACGAGTACGATCGGACGCTCCACGTTCTGTATTTCGTCGAGTAGGGTTTTTGCGAACTTAGCATTGACCTTCTTATACTCAACCCAATCTTCCGCGCGAAAGAGCGGACGTGTATGCGCCATGAGGCACAGCGGCCAAAGCGCCTCGTTGGAAAAGCCGGTATAGTACCCCTCAATCTCTTTCGGGGTGAGCGACACGCGTTTCAGCGTGTACCTTGGTTCGTCCGGAGGCACCAGTATCTTCCCGTCTTTATCGGCAGTCTCCGTGTCCGCATTCCCGCTTCCATAGGCAATCCACGTTCCGCCGCAAGCTTCCATGACAGGTTCGAGTGCGGTCACTACGCCCCCGGCCGGTACCGACCATTCAATCTTATTCTTCACTTTGTTGTGCACATACGGCTCTCGATTCGATAGGACGAATATCGGACGGTCTTTTAGATGCGCCTTTATGAATTCCCGAAGCCGCTCAGACGTCCAAGGGGAATCGATTTTTTCAAGGCGCATACGAGCTTCCTCGCTCGCGGACTGCCGAGCCTGTCGCAAACTTTTCGTCACTTTCGATATTTCCCCTGCAAGGGGCTTGAAAAAACTCGAGTTTGGTGTCGTGTCAATTTCGGTATCACCTTTGCGAACGGCCCGTAGCGACTCGACCATCTTGCCGATTGAGTGGGCAAAGACCCATCGGACGAGGACGAAAATCGCACCAGCAAAAACAAAAATTTGAAACAGCAGACGCATTATATTATCTCGCCAGATATCATGGATGCTCTCATCGATATAGGTGGCATTTTGCGCGAGCGCGAGCGCACCGACGACACGCTTGTCTTCATGGAGCGGTATCACATGCACGTAGTACGTGCCGTCGCTCCGGCGAACAAAGTCTCCGGCCGCTTCGTCGCTATCCATTACCACCGCAATAAGTTTCCCGTCTTCAGGAAGCGGCATGTCTTTTGACTCGGCAACAATCGCGCCCGAACTGTCGAAAACACCTAGACCCGCAAGCCGTTCGCTACCTGCGAACCTGTCTATAATTCTTTGCACTGTGCTTGTCGCTTGGGAATTGTATGAAGGCTCGATACTTTCTGCCAGGCTCTCTGCCAAGACTTGGCTACGAGATTGAAGACGTGAAGTAAGTTCAAGTTGCTCCTGATTAGCCTGATTCATGGCGAAAAAGCCCACTACGAGGCTGACGACGAGAACGACTGCACCCATAACTAGGAGGACTTGCCGCATCCGATTGATATTACTCCTATCGGAAGATCAACTCAAACGACAAAAAACCAGACAATCACCGCCACAGAAGCCAAGATATTAAGAATGGATGGGATTGCCAGCGAAATCAGACCGCGATGGATTGAGTATACGAGCCAAACGATACTGTTTAAAAAGTGACGTCAGCAATCTAACGCAATCCGCGACACCAACTGATTATATATCCATGGCAGCCACAACACGGGTCTGTTTGCGTAATTATACCCCGTGCCGCAAGGATACGACTTGCCGCGCTAAAGTGCGACTAGTGTGACGATTAAGAAAATGCCGATGCTGTTTAGCGCGAACGCGAGGATGGCGAGTTGCCACCACTTTATCCTTGAAAGGCCCATGAGTCCTATGCCCATTTCGTCGGGGAATGGAGACGCGATGATAACGGCTCCAATCACTGGAATGATCCAGGCGAAGTAGGGTGTGCGAAACAGGGCTGCCAAATACGAGCCGCGAAACTTTGTGATGAGCGGACGAAGTTCGTCAAAGACTCCGTCTTTCAAGAATCGAAAAATGAGCATGTCCCCGATGACCGCTCCGGCTCCCGCGTACAGCGCTACCAAGATTGGATTAAAGTCTTGGGCTAGGTGGAAAAGCACCACCGAAGCGGGCGCGGCCGTAAACGTCGAGACAAAAAATATGCCAGTGACGGTTGCTCCGAGATAGCCGTAACTGCCGATTTGCCTAATGAGCGCATGGGTGATTTGGGTGTCTGCAAGGAAAAAGAGTGCGACGATACTTATCGCAAGAAGAATCGTGTTTTTATATTTCCACTGCAGGGTTTTCATTCGCTTCATTTTACCTGACACGACCCATATACGGAACAGCTATACGCGCCCCGCCGCCCATTCAATTTTAAAAAATCCCCCCTCGCGAAAAAAATAAGACTGAATGCTTCGCATACAGATATATGTGAGCCACAATAATTTCCGTTCCGTCGAACGGAAATTTTCCAGCCCCGGAACTCGCGGTTCGGCCTTGTGACCTCATAACGCTCCGTCTTCACAAAGTACGCGAAAAGGCAAAGCAGTTTGCCTTTTCTGTCTTTGTGACCCTACGGAGAATCGAACTCCGCTTCCATCCTTGAGAAGGATGTGTCCTAGCCGATAGACGATAGGGCCTTAGATGCTGATAATAGCTCGCAAATTTGCGACCAGCAAGAAGAGGTCCGCTACTCTATCGAAGAGTATTCGGCGATAAGCTGATTTACCGCGAGACTAAAGTTCGTTAGATTCTTTTCTCGTCGCGCAATCTCGAGGCCGCTTAGAAGAAGCGTGCCCTCTTCGTACGCCTCTGGTCTTTTGGCGGCACGCAGGTGTGAGAGCGTTTGGTACGCCCGATCAAGCGAATCTTCATACCGTTGCGTATCCCCTCTCTCTGTTGCAGCAACGCATCGCGCTATATCTGCTCCAAGGTTGGCAAAATAGAATCTCGCGTCTTTGTTCATAATGCAAGATCGGGAATTAATCTGCCAACGATAGTCCGCACAGATTGACGCAAACCCTCGTCCATAAGCTCCATAGTCTTATTGCCTTGCGCCGGACGTATGTTTATAAGAGAAATATACTCGATTGCCTGATCGCTTTTTTGTTTCAAGTATACATTGAAACCCCACAAGTTTTTTTGCTGAGAACCGTCGGCGATTAGTACAGTATTGGCATCCATGTGCCATTCGCCTCCTAGAGCAATAATTCCACGCTCCACATCGGCTACACCTTTTACAAGCGTGCGGTGATACGCTTTTGCAAACTCTTCAAGCTCGGTGAACGTAATCGGCTCGTGAATAACGCTGATATCCATAGATGGTAACTATAGCAAAATCGAAGCTTCAAGTCCCAGTTCGCTTATCGGATTCGATAGACATCCATACGAGCCGATAAACGCGATAGATGGATAGAACCTTAGCGGACAAATACTATATTTTCAGCGATTTTTCCACTCTTCTTCTTGACGAACGAGAAGTTCCCCTGCTCTTTCCGGTTCGGCCATAAGAAGCTCGACGGTGCGCTCCATTCGCATCGATTGGGAACCCTTGACGAGAACGACATCGCCTTCCTGCAATTCGTTCTTCAGTTCTTCTCCCGCGCGCCTAGATTCAGACTGTTCATATTGACGAATATTTCCATCAGACATGCCGGCATCGAGCGCCGCCTCCGCGCTCGCCCGCGAACGAAAACCTATGGTAAGCAGATGATCCGCGCAATCTGCCGCGCGAATGCCGAGATTTTTATGCGCTTCAGCGGCGTATCGCCCAAGCTCCAGCATGTCGCCGAGAATCGCGATACGCCGCGGTGCTTTTATTTCTTTAAGCGTGTCGAGCGCGGAGAGCGCCGCCGCCGGAGAAGAATTGTAGGTGTCGTCGATTATGATCGAGCCATTCCTACCCTTTAGGATTCGCATCCTTCCCGGCGGCGGCATCCATTGGAGAAGAGAGCGCGCGACAGAAGTTTCGGGAATGCCGGCAATATTTGCTACGGCAAAAGCGGCGAGTACGGCATAGGCGCGAGGCATCCCTAGTACGCCTCGAATCGAAACAGGTATGGCGGGCAGATCCTTATGATGCAATTTGAAACGAATGCCTGTCGGTTTCTTTTTCTCATACATAATGGCAAGATGCGACGCATACCACTCATTATAATTCCCAAAACCATAAGTCACCGTGTTCTTGCGAAATTCCGAACACAGATCAACCATACGCGAGTCATCTCCGTTTAGGACGAGTGTGCCGCCCGCCATGTACTCCGCAAGCGCGCGCTTCTCACGCGCAAGCTCTTCGGGCGAGCTGAAAAATTCCACATGAACAGGAATTTCCGGAACACCGGTGATAACCACTATATGAGGACGAAGCCAGCGGGCAATATTTCGAATATCGCCCGGTCTGTCGGCTCCGATCTCCAGTACAAGCCAAGCCGGATATGAAGTTTTTATTATTATAAGCCAAAGTCCGCGCACGATGTTTTCTGCCCACCGAAGCGGATTTTTCCATGCGTTCTCGAGACCGAGAATGGTGAGAGGCACGCCGAGTTCGCTGTTGAAACTCTTCTCGCTCTTGCGCACATGCAATGTATCCGAAAGAGCGGCGTATATAGCGTCTTTCGCTGTCGTTTTTCCCATACTGCCTGTGATAGCAATAACTTTCGGCCTGTAGCGGGCAAGAGTCATGCGCGCTTCGGAAGTGAGAATGAGCACGACAGATTTTTTAAGCAATTCAAACATATATGTTTCTTGCGGCCATTTATCGATCCGGCACTATATCGTAATAGTTTATCAGAAACTTCGTAATATCGAGAAAGGGACGCGCGAGAGTCGCAGAAGCAAATTCTGCGCCGTGCGGCTCCAGCGTAATGAGAAAAACTATGAACTTAGGATCGTGCGCCGGAAAATATCCGAAGAAAGAATGGAGAAAACGGTCCTCATAGTAGCCTCTTCCGCTCGGATCAGCTATTTGAGCTGTGCCTGTTTTCGCCGCGATTGAATAATGCTCCTGTTTCAAAATGCCGCCGAGCAGTGCGTTATCAAATACTTTTACCAGCATCTCGCTCACTGTTTGCACAGTCTCCGGTTTCAATACCCTTCCGCCTTGCGGAGGCGTAATACTGCGCACTATGCCGCTCTCAAGCCGGATTCCTTTTACAATATGCGGAGAAGGCAACACGCCGCCATTTGCAAGACTTGCAAGACCGCGAATCATTCCCACAGCTGTCATGGCTATCCCCTGCCCGAATGAAGCAGATGCATAGTCAACATCGTATCCGCGATCAATCGCGTGTATGATGCCGCGCGCCTCGTTTGGAAGATCGATGCTCGTTTTTTCTCCCAAACCGAATGCGTGAATATACTTGCTGAATACATTGTGGCCCATGGTGTCCGCAATGAATGTAGCACCGAGATTCAGCGATTGATTCAATACCTCCTGCATGCCGACGACTCCTCTAGCTTTTCCGTCATAATTGCATATTTTCTTTCCGCTCCTTTCGATGCAGCCTTTGTCATTATAAGTCGTCTTTGGAGTAATCGCGCCTGCATCGATTCCGGCCGCGACCGTGAGCGGCTTCATTATAGAACCCATTTCGTAGACATTTTCAACAAGAATATTGGTAAATAGAGACGAATCGTCTACGGTGTTGTAGGTGTTTGGATCAAATGTCGGTCTTATCGAGAGCGCGATAATCTCACCTGTGCGAGGATCCATAACGATTCCTGCCGCCGATTTTGACGAATAGGCCTTCAAAACGCCGCTTAAAATTTCTTCAAGACGCGCTTGTACTTGCGGCTCGATCGAGGTGATGATGCTTCCTTGATTCTCTGTCGGATCCGCAGAAAGCGCCGCACCGACGTTCGCAAATATTTCCGCAAATGGATTCACGTAAAGACCGGATTTTTTTGCAAGTGAATCCTCATAGAGCGCTTCGAGTCCGTATACGCCGACCTTAGCATCGCCCTTGTATCCCACGAAGCCGATTGCGTGCGCGGCAAGCGCGCCGCCCGGATACGAACGCCATTGATCGGGAGCTAAAATGATTCCGGGAATCTTCTCTTTACGTATCCGAGCCGCCGCCTCATTATTGATCCTGAATCCAATGTTCTCGTACGGATCATTCTTTTTTGCGACGCTCGAGAAAAAACGTTCTCTATCTATAGGAACAACAGCAGAAATTTTCTCAAAGACTTCGTCGGGATTGGTAATTTCGGAAGGAGAGATGGCAAGACCCCACCCTGCTTGCATCACTGCCGCCGCGACAAGATCGCCTTCCTTTTTGGAAAAAAATATGTCGCTGCGATCATTTATCTCCGATGAGGCTTCAAAATATTGGCCCTGCGCGCTTTTCTTATATCCCTCTCCATGTACGATCTGAACGAAGTAAAGCCGCAGAGCGAGCAATAGAGCCGCACAAACAAATAGCGCCGATAGGATTCGCACACGTACGGAAAAAACCGCAGAACTAGATTTCATTGATCCCCAGTGTAGCAGAAGCCGAGTTTCCCGGACGGTGGATATAAACTGTATTAGAAACAGGAGAGAGTCCGAGGCGCGTACCGTCGTCCGGCCCTAATCTCTGGGAAACCGCGAAGTACTCGCGCTCCAGATCAGATACGGCGTTCGTCAGATTCGCCATCTCTGCCATAGCTTCTTTTCTGGCGATTACATTCAAGATTGTCGATCCGACAAAATATATATAGGCACATGCAAGTATGGTTAACGCTCCCAAGAGCGCGCGCAGGAATATCTGCTCAACCGAATGTTCAACCGTGAGAGAAAAACTCCGCCGCGCGGAAGACAAATCAAGCCTCCCCTGAAAAATCGAGGGCGTATATTTGCTTATTTTTTGAATGCGAGTTCTCATATACAATATTTTTTATGACCTTTTCTTTTTCTACGACACGAAGTTTTGCACTGCGAGAGCGTGGATTCTCCAAAATCTCTTCCCTAGTCGGAACGATAGGTTTCTTGACGCAGAGACGGCCTTCGCCTTTTTTCGCCCATGCGGCAAACATGCGTTTAACAATCCTGTCTTCAATACTGTGGAAAGATATGACCGCAATCCGTCCTCCCGGAGCAAGCCGTTTCCACACTGCATCGAGTCCGATGGATAGAGCGCCAAGTTCGTCGTTGACGGCTATGCGAAGTGCCTGAAAAGTTCGAGTGGCCGGATGTATCTTTCCCCGCCTATAATGGATTGGCACGGAATCCTTGATGATCTCGGAAAGTTCTCGCGAACTCGTGATCGGCCTCTGAAGTCTGTACTCCGCGATCGCCTTGGCTATCCTTCGCGAGTATCGCTCTTCGCCAAAACCATAAATGATATCGGCAAGAGATTCCTCGCCCCATGTGTTGACTACAATTGCGGCGGTCAAGGTATCAGGCTTAAGTTCTTGCTGATACGTCATCAGAAGCGGCTCGTCCGCCCTGAACGAGAATCCTCTTCCCGCCTGCGCAGGCAGGCCGGAGTCGAGCTGATAAGAGCTCCACCCAAGGTCGAAGAGAACTTTCGTAATTG
>ERZ1292633.4421-Hain-H41-02um-R1-4421-length-13021-cov-5_pt1 | contig 13021 bp, 13 predicted proteins | sample MGYA00564406_ERZ1292633 | MGnify/ENA primary metagenome ERZ1292633 (study PRJEB36523, sample SAMEA6512639) | groundwater metagenome | collected 2019-01-08 | study: AquaDiva: Metagenomics assemblies of 32 groundwater samples
TGATTATGAAGATAATATACCACATTATTTACGACATTGCAAGGTTGACATGACAGTAGATACTCCCACTAGATTTTCATTTCACACAGACATAATCCGTCGGATGATGGATGCTGTTATGAAGGATATAACTGACGGTTCAATAGAGGAAGATTTATGAAAATAACACGTAATGAGAACCCAAAAGAAATCAAACAATATGACCATATCAAGCCAGCTCCCACTTTCAGTCATCAATGCCAAAGAAGGCTTCGGGGAAGTATGTTTATGTGTACGCAACCGCTTGGTCACTCAGGCCCACATATAGCACATGCAGGTTTGTTTAAAAAGGTTGTTGCTGCAGTGTGGGACAACAGTACCTAGGAGGTATAAAAGTTCTTCCCTTGAAACAATTCAAATATACTATAAAGTCCGTCACTATACAGAAACTGTAAAAGAACTTGTTAGACCTACTATATGAAGATTCTATTTTCTTTAATAAAAGATCGCATAAACTTCTGGCTCCTCCTGCCAATAATAGCCCTGTCAACAATCCTAACAGGAATGATAACCGTTAACCTAAATCACTATATACCGAATTATGCACAAGGATTGCCAAAAATCCTGCTCCAGCCAAAAACAACGATAATACTACTATTGTTATGGCTCGCCACTTTAACGCTTTATATTCTGCTTTATTATTCATTATCAAAAAACCCAAAATTAAAAGACTATGTACAAATTTATCCGCCTGGTTACATGCAGCATAAAATAACACAAAAAAAATGTTGCCAACCATGCTTAATTAAACACCATAGGGAATCAGAATTATCACCAGTAAATCAACATTTGCTTTTGTGTAGATGTTGTAAACAAGGATATAGTAGAGAATAGTGTCTCACCTATTGAGATAATAGTCAAGAGTAAAACGGCTTCGTTGAATTAAAATGGAAAAGCTTGTACAAATAGGTAGTCAATGAAGGACTTGATTACTTGACTAATTTACCTTGCATAATAGAAATAATATTTCTATTATGCATCCATGCCTCTGGTACTGGTAAAGCGTACCATCTCAGAGAAATTGGATAAATATCTCAAACTGTTTCCCATCGTGGTGGTTGTTGGGCCACGGCAATCAGGGAAGACCACCTTTGCGAAAATGGAATTGCCTGAATGGAGATATTTTGACATGGAGAAGCCTTCAGATTTCGGCAGAGTCTCGGCTGATATAGAGTTTTTCCTTAACCAGTACGGCGAGCATTGCATAATAGATGAGGCGCAAATCTTATCAGAATTGTTTCCGGCATTGAGGAGCTATGTTGACCGCAAGATGGTCAAAAAAGGCCGTATTGTCCTGCTGGGTTCAGTCAATCCGCTACTTATAAAGAACATATCCGAATCCCTTGCCGGCAGAGCGGGGTTTATTGAAATACATCCCTTTGACTATTTAGAGGCAAATAAACTTCGCAAGATAAAGTTGGAAAGATTCTGGCTGAACGGAGGCTATCCTGAGCCACTTTTGTGGAAAGAAGATGACCGCCATGTCTGGATGGAACAGTATGTGAAAACATTTGTTGAGAGGGATGTCTTTTCCCTTTTAAAGACGTCCTTGTCTCCACAGCAGCAGATACAATTATTAATTATGATAGCGCATAGCCATGCAAGGTTCTGGAATGCTTCTCAGACAGCTTCAGCATTTGGGATAAGCTATCACACCGTCAACAGGTATGTTGAATTGATGGAAACTTACTTTCTTATTGATAAACTTGTTCCTTATTATAAAAATGTCGGCAAGCGCCTTGTAAAGAGTTGTAAAATATATTTTCGTGATACAGGACTGCTTCATTATCTGTTAAACATTTCATCTATTGAAACATTAAGGACATCAACATACCGTGGTTTCAGCTTTGAAGGGTTTGTGATTGAGCAGATGAAACGTAAATATTTTCGGAAGTCATCAGGCGCAAGATTTTATTTTTACAGGACATCGCATGGAGATGAAATAGATTTCCTCATTCATAACAGAGATGGATTGCATGCTTATGAAATAAAGACTGCCACAACGATAGACGTTGAGGATTTAAAAGGCTTAAAAAGAAGCCTTGAAAAGTTAGGTTTGAAGAAAGGAACAGTAGTTTATTTCGGCAGTGAAGACTATAACCTCGACAAACAGATTGAGGTCAAGGCAATAAGCAATCTTCTGGAAACATAGTGGAAGAATAGTGCCACCTACTGATATATTGATGTCGAATACAAAATGAATCACAATGGAAAAAACAGTTAGAAAATAAGGATAGTTGTATATGCTCAGCGACTATTTACGCGGATGAGCTTTTTCATATACTGCTTTTAAACGTTCTGTCGTTATGTGTGTGTATATCTGCGTGGTGGAGAGATTGGAGTGGCCAAGCAGTTCCTGGACGGATCTCAGGTCGGCGCCCTTGTCCAACAAATGAGTTGCAAAGCTGTGCCTGAACGTGTGCGGAGATGTAAGCAGATTTATGCCAGACATCTTTAAATACTTGTCAAGAGATCGCGCAACACTTCTCGCCGTAAGGCGGTTGCCGTATTTATTAAGGAAAAGAGGTTCCTTCTTACTTATCTGACTTGCCTTCTTTTTTTCATCTTTCTTAAGTTTAGATTCGGAATTAAGATATTCCTTTATGGCCTTAATCGCATAACTGCCGATTGGAACCATCCTCTCTTTCTTACCTTTACCCGTTACCTTTATCATCCCGCCAAAGAAATCAATATCATTCTCGTCTAGACTTACCAGTTCACTTACCCTTATTCCCGTACTGTAAAGCGTTTCCAGCATAGCCAAATCCCGTAGTCCCATTGAATTTGAACAGTCAGGTGTTTTCAGCAAGATATCCACATCGCTTATGCTTAAAAAATGAGGAAGCTTCTTCTCCTGTTTAGGCGTCCGCAACACTTCAAAAGGGTTTGACACAAGCTCGCCTGCCTGAATTAAAAATTTGAAGAAAGATCGTATCGATGCCAACTTCCGGGCTATGGTGGTTTTTGAGTAATTCTTAGTTCTCAAAACGGCAAGGAACTTTCTCAACAGAAGATGGTTAACACCTTTTAAACTACTGCATTTCTCGTCTCTTAAGAAGGTATCAAATTGCGACAGGTCTTTATGATACGCCCTCAAAGTGTGTTCAGAATAGCCCTTTTCATGTTCCAGCTTTGCAATGAATTCTATAGCCAATTTCTCAATCATCAGATATCTCTTCCTTAATATAAATTACTAATCCTCACACAAAGGCACAGAGAACACTAAGAAAACGAGATTAAGAAAAATAAAACAAAAGATAATAGTTTTTACCCTTTGCCCCGCTGAGCGTGGCTTTGTGTTCTTCGTGACTTCGTGTGAGGAATAAAGTGCAAGGCGGACTTAGCTTTTACCATTTTCCTGTTTGCCGGAAAATACCTTTAACCAGTATTCAGCCTCCGTCTTTGACGGACCTAAGTATTTGCTGGCCGGTTCATCATCTTCCTCTTTTCTAAACAACCTGCCTTCCTTCTTTGATGTCTGCAAACGCTCAACTTTCTTTTTAATATCTCTATAAAACGCTAAAGGTTTCACAACCTTACAGCCGTATTTTTTTACATACTGTTCGATGTCTCTGTCGGCAGTAATTACGGTAATGTGCCTGGGATTTGCACTTTTACTCACCATCCTCTTGATTTCCTCATCTGCATCAATGTCCGGCCTTGAAAATACTACATCTATGCCCGCCGCTCTTGCCTCGGATGTATTACCGTAGCCTTTACCATCAAATACTACTATTAATTTATGTTTTCTCTTTTCTTTATACTGTTCAAGTATAGCAAGAAATCTATTACGCAAAATCTCTATATCACATTTTTCAGTACTGTACCCCAGTTCGGTAATCTTAAATATCACATTATAACCATCTACTATTATGTCCATAGAATTTAGCCCCTTTCAGCCCGCCCCCTCCAGAATGAGCGGCGGGCGGGCGATGGGTAGTTTGGCGGGTGCGGTTAATTGTTTCTTTTGATTTTTCATTTTCTGCTTTTTCCACTTTTGTTTTCCTTTGCGCCCTCTGCGTTTTCCCGCCCGGCCAAGTCGTTCGGACTGGTGCGGTGAACATTTTCTAACGGACACTCTTCGCACTGCATTTTTGGTTTACAATAATATTTCCCGACCCTTACAATGAGAGCGTGATACTCATTGTAAAGAGATACATTTGCTGGAAGGTTGTCCTCAAAAACATCTTTTATAGCCTCATAGTCGTAATCTTCAGTTATTAATCCATGTCGAACTAAGACTCGTTTCGTGTATGCGTCAATAACAAACGTAGGTTTCTCGGCAGCATACAAGATTATGGAATCTGCAGTTTCTCTCCCGATACCGTTTACGGAAAGCAACTCCTCGCGTAGTGTGGAATAATCATGCTTAAACAACTTTGATAAACTACCATTATAATTCGAAAAAAGCCATTCTATAAAGTGTTTGAGCCTTTTGGCTTTAACGTTAAAGTAACCCGAAGGCTTGATAAGCTCTGCAAGCTTTTTTATATCAATTTCGTGTAATTTTTTTGGTGTAAATACCTTTGCGGCCTTTAGATTCTCAATAGCCTTTTCAACATTAGTCCAATTTGTATTTTGAGTAAGTATGGCTCCTATTACTACCTCGAATGCAGTGTCTCCCGGCCACCAGTATTGCTTCCCGAATGATTTAAACAGACTATCATAAATTTCAGTAAGTACCTTTGACTTTTTCATGGTTTATTATTCTATCAATCCTTATAATATAAAAGTAAAAAGTTTATACTATCAACCTTTATTTCTGTTTTCAAGAGATAAAGACCAAGATGTTCTTAAACTATAAATTGGTGGATTCGCTCCGCCCCGCTGAGCGTGGCTCTGCTTAATACACCCTACTGCTGCTGGTATGAACCAGTAGAACCTGAATACGCCATATCTAATTGTTTAAAATTAAAAGAGAGGAGAATAATTGAAAATAGGATTTACTGGAATTGATCTACCGGAAGGAAAAACGAAATACAGGGATGAAACCCTGATTGCTCTGGAGGAAAAAGATAAGGCAAAAAAGGTTTCTCCATTTTTTGCTGAATTTATAAAAGACGAATTTATACAGTCTGACGCTATTGTCGTTCCAGGAAGCAAGGTTCTCGATCTGTTGATTCTTGACATGGAGAAGATTGAGACCCGGTTGTCAAAACTGGAAGAGGGCGACGAGAAGGCGCTAATGACAAAATGTATGGAATTACTGGAACAGGAAAAACCCCTTTGCGATGTCGACTTCAATGATGAAGAAAGAAAGATCATGATAGCCACAGCTCCTATCAGTTTCAAGCCTGTAGTTCAAATTGAAGGCACAGAGGACATTAACACCATCATCGCTTTAGCGCTCGAAAAAGCAAATTATATGTTCTTTTATACATCCGGCCCCAAAGAATCCCATGCATGGCTCGTGAAAAAAGGTTCAGAGATTATTGCGTGTGCAGAGAAGATTCATTCCGACCTTGCACGTGGATTCATCAAGGGTGATGTTGTCAGCTTTGAGGATTATATGAATTGCCATAATTTCAATGACTGCAAGTCAAAAGGGCTGGCCAAACTGGTTGACCGTGATTATATAGTCCAACCGAATGAGATAATAGAAATCAGATTTAATGTGTAGAATGGAGTAAATAAAACATGGCTGATCAAAATGTGATTGTATTGGGAGGGAGCGGCAATGTTGGCAGGGAATTTTTGTCTCAGGTTATTCAACATGATACTGTTTTCTCAAATAAACATCTTAATCCTACTAACATAATAGCGCTGACAGACAGTAAGGGTTTCTGGTTTAACAAACAAGGGTTGGAAATCCAGAAGAATCCGGAAAATGTTGACAAATGGAAACATTCAAAAGAGGCATTTAGTGAATATATGCAATGTTTAGACCAATATCGGGAATACGATAATTTAGCAGAACTATTAAAATTAATTGATGATGAGGGAATGTCCGGTGAAGTAGTTTTCGTTGACGTTACCGCCGGAAAGGATGATTTGAGAGATTTCCATCTAAAAGTAATCAACGACTCAGAGGAAAGCATAGTAACTGCAAACAAAAACCCGCTCTCCATTTATTCAACTAAAGTATTCAGAGAACTTACCAGGTTCAGGGAAAGGTATGGGTTTCGTTGTACGGTCATGGCCGGAGCAAACACTGTTTCTAATTTACTCGACTATTATGATACTTCTGAGATAATAAAAAAGATAGAAGCGTGTTTTTCCGGGACCCTTGGGTATTTGTGTGATGAACTGGAAAAAGGTGAAAGAAGTTTCTCCCAAATACTGAATGATGCAAAAAGAATGGGTTACACCGAACCGCACCCGAAAGATGACCTGAACGGTCGGGACGTTGCCAGAAAGCTTATAATCTGTGCCAGAACATTCGGGCATAATGTCTCAATGTCAGACATAGATTTGGAAGGATTCATTGATGAGTCTTTCTTGAATATAGAAGATGTAACCGAGTTTATGGAATCTATAAAAGACGCCGATCAGGAAGTAAAAAGGAAATTTGATTCCGCTAAAAGCAAAGGCAAAACGTTAAGATATGTTGCCAACTTTAATCTATGTGAAAATGGTGATTCAACTTTTAAAGTAGGATTAAGAGAAGTTTCTCCGGGCTCTCCTCTGGGCAACCTGAAAGGTTCTTCAAATAAAGTCATAGTCGAGACAGACATATTTAATGGCGATAAAAAATATATTATAGAATCACCAGGAGCCGGGCCGGATGTAACCGCCTGGGGTTTGAGAAGAGAACTCTTATCACGATTAAGAGGAAGAAAAGGAGGAGATTACAAGCTGACGTAGACAAGAAAACAGATAGGACACCCCCGCCAAAAGACTTAAAATGGAAATTCTATGCTATTCAATCATTATCTCTTTCTTCCGCCCAGATATTTATGTGCTTCTGTGTCAACATCTTCTCCCCTGCTTTTAGGCCTGAAATAAAACTTTAGTGGTATTTCGCTAAAGGGCAGATTATTTCGTAATTGATTTGACAAGTATCTTTCATAATCGGAATTGAAAAGCCTTTTGTCATTGACAAACAATACAAATGTTGGAGGACAGACCGATACCTGTGTACCATATTAAACCTTTGATATTTTAGATTTTCTCTTTGTTGGACGATGACATGTAAAAGCGTGTTCGAGGACTTTATTGAGTTCTGCTGTCGAAACCCGCGTATTCGCCTGCTTATATAATTCCTGTGCTAACTCAATAGTCTCAATTATATTTTCTCCACTGAATGAGCTTATGAATGACAAAGGGGCAAAACCCAGTCCGGGTAAACGGGTATGGACATATTTAATAAATTTTTCTGTTTCTACATCTTCTGCAAGGTCCCACTTACTTACAACCAATAAACAGGGCTTATATTGAGTTTGGATATAATCACCAATATTTTTATCCACCTGAGAGATATCGCTGGGTGCGTCAATCAACAGTATTACTACATCGGCACGGCGAATAGACCTCTCCGCCCTTGCCATACCATAAAATTCTATAGAACCCTGAATTTGCTTCTTCTTCCTTATCCCTGCGGTATCAATGGCAATAAACTCTTTACCATCTATTTCAAACTTAACGTCAACAGAATCTCTCGTCGTACCAGGTATTTCACTGACGATAACCCTTTCCTCCCGAGCAAGTGTATTTATCAATGTGGATTTACCCGCATTTCTCTTCCCTACAATAGCAATCTTCATTAACGAATCGGTCTTCACTGGCTTTGTATCTATTTCAGGGAAAGTGGAAACAATCCTGTCTAGTAGATCCACCCTGCCGTAACTTTGCAATGCGGAAACCGGCAAAGGCTCTCCCAGCCCCAGCTTGAAAAACTCTGCTGTCTGAAGATCAAATTTTACGTCGTCACACTTATTTACAACGAGAAGGAGTGGTTTCTTGATTTTTCGCAGTCTTTCTGCAACTTTAACATCTAATGGTGTGATCCCTTCACGAACATCAACAACGAAGAGAATCAGGTTTGCCTTTTGAAGCGCTATTTCTATTTGAACCTCTACCTCATGAGCAATATCTTCAATATCCGTTATCCCTATACCACCTGTGTCAATCAACTCAAACAGCTTGCCTTCGTGTTCAATCTCTACAGACACTCTGTCTCTGGTGACGCCACTCATTGAATCAACAATTGAAATGCGTTTTTTAGCTAAGCAGTTCAGGAGAGAAGACTTACCAACATTAGGCCTCCCTACAATAGTTACCGTGGGAAGAAACATTATAAGGGCCAAGACATTATTATGATAAATCCAATAGATTTGATAAACATCTTGTGAAATACATGAAACTTCTTGAAAAGTTTCAAAGCAACTTAAATATTCAGGTTATTAATTTTCTCACCCTTAACCCTATTATGATGCATTAAGGGTGTTTATCAAAAGAACAACTACATTACTTTAATTAACGCCCAAAGACTAAAATACGAGTAAGCTGTCTTATTCCGGCTTCTCTGACGATCATTCATCTGCAGTCTTTGGTTTTTCAGTTTCTTCTGACTGAGGTTTCGATTCTTCCGGTTCTGGTCCTCGTGACTTTGGTTTTTTTGCTTCTGATATTTTCCCTTTTTTTACACCAGGGGTCTCTGCCTCTTCTTCCTTTCTCTCTACCTCTGCCACTTCCTCTTTTTCTTCCATATAAACGTCATCAATTTCAGTACCGTCAACATCCTTCCTCAGGATTAAATAGGCAATTGTACTGGCAGAGCCTGCAAACGCAACTACTATACTCCCAACAACCACTTTAACCAGCACAATATGCAACATCAAAACTAAAGCGGCAAACTTCATTGATATAGATCCCAGTGGCGCCATTGCCGCCTTGCCCCCGCTTAAACCTGCGATAAAGGCCCTTATAGTGTCAAATTTATCTCCCATACCGATTCCAACAGTACAAAAAGTAGTCTTCATAACAAGACAGGCGCCAAAACTTGCGAGAAAGGTCAGAATCACTCCACATACTGTTATGCTAATCAATAATGATAAGAAATGTAATGGTCTTGAAAGCACGTAGCTATATGCACGGCTCATTGCATCAAATGTATCTGAACCCTCAGCACTTATAGTAGGGTACATCAGGAAGAAACCTATAATGCCAATAATGCCTATAAAGACAATTAAGAATCCCGAAAGAATCGCCAACGGAAACCCGATTGCAACAGCAATCTCGCCTGCAAATTTTATCTGGCCTAAAAATCCTCCAAGAACATTACAGGCAATAAAGAATAGCACTCCCATAACCGGCATAAGTGGAGTGCAGAAAAATGACCAAAACTTTTTCACTGCAAAAGCAAGAGAGTCTTTAACTCCTATTTTCTCACCTTTAGCAAATTCTACCGCTGCCAGGCGTGTAATGGTACCGGCAAAAACCGACCATATTATTAACAATCCCAAAACCAGGACAATAAGGACAGCATACTCTCCCCGGTCAACAGTTTGTACTGATGAGAAAAGTACGCTGATCAAACTGCATAAACCAAGTCTTGGTGAAATTAAAAAGCCACTGATTAACTCAAACGGGCTGATGGCGACCAACTTGAAAGCGGAAGCAAAGACAAGAATTACCAAAACCCAGATTATGCTGAGTACAATTCCAACAAAAGCGGAAATCAGTTTGTTGAAATCAAGCGTCATCTTAAAACCACGCAGAATGTCTTGTAAATCCTGTAAAATTGGCGGCATCTGGTCACCCCTTTCTTATTCTTTTAGTAAGAAATAAAAATAAACGACTTAATTATATAGTTTTATTTAATATATCAAGTAAAAAATCTATCAAAAATAATCCGTTGTGTTCAGATGAAAACATAAAAGAACTGAATTTGCAAATGGAAAATTAAATGTGAGCCACTATGTAATATAGATTATTGAGTTATTTTGCAAAAACTTTGCACTGCCGTTTGTTTTGTAACACTCTCGTAGATTTGTCTAATAATTCGCTAACGCTTTTCTTTATCGAGTCTTATGTGTCGGTATTTTCAAGCTGATCATTTGTAATGGGTTCCTCAATGCGTCTTTTTTCGTCAAACCATGATCCCAAGTCTATTAGTTTGCAGCGTTCACTGCAAAAAGGAAATGTCGGTATGTCACTTATGGAGTTGTAGAATAGTTCTTTATCACAATTACGGCACTTAATCTTTGACATTTTTCTTTTCCTCTTTTTTCTTATCTTTTTTCTTGTCTTTAGTTTCTGAAGTAGAAGAAGATTTTTCAGCGTTCTGGCGTGATTTATATTCTTCACTTCTGTAATCAGTCTGGTAGAAGCCAGACCCTTTAAAAATGATAGTACTTCCAGTTCCAATCAGTCGCTTTACCTTCAGCTTTCCGCACTCTGGGCATTTTCTGATGTGTTTTGCAGTTATCGACTGAAACAATTCGAATGTATGATTACAGGCATTACACTCATAATCGTAAGTAGGCATGTTTCTCCTTCCTCCTGACAAAATTTAAGACGTAAAACTTCAGCCATTAGCATTCTATACATCCTCTGTTTCCTCTTCTTCAACGGTTCTTTTTGATACTTTAACTTTCGAGGGCCTGATGACACGTTCCTTTAAAAGAAAACCTCTCTGTAATTCATCAGTAATAGTATGATGAGGCAGTTCATTATTCTCCTCCTCCATCACTGCTTCGTGAAGATTAGGATCAAACGCTTTCCCTACTGTTTCCATAGATTTTACACCATACTTCCCTAATACCTTAAATAATTGATCTTCTACCAACTTTATACCTTCTACAAACTTATCAATATCTTTTGAATTATCCGCCAGCTTCAAAGCTCTGTCAAAATTGTCAAGTTCCGGGAAAAGATCAAGTATAAGATTTTGAATAGCAAACTGAGCAGTTGATTCGTTTTCCTTATGCATTCTCTTTTGATAATTCATAAACTCTGCCTTGGCCCTCAACAACTGATCGAGGAAAGAATCACGCTCTTCTGCCTTCTTCCTTAAAGCAGCAAGCTCTTCTTTCGTTAAAGCCATTGGCTCCTCTACATCAGTTTTCTCCTCTTCTTGATCCGCCACTTCCTCACTCTCAGTTTTACTATTTACGTCTGTCTCAGTTTCTGCCCCGGAGCTTTCTATAGAACTTTCGAGATATTCTTGATCTTTAACACTATTTATGCCTTCACCGTGTTCCTTTTTAGCGTTTTTTTCATCCTGATTGTTTCGTACCTCAGACATAACAGCAAATGCCCTCCTATGATTCCACTAGAATGAACTATCTAAAAAAGCTTCTTAACATTCTGAAAAAAACTCTTGCGTTTAGGTGTTACATTCTTATGTTCTGATTCCGCAAATTCTCTTAACAATTCTTCCTGCCTGGGAGTCAATTTAGTAGGAGTCTCAACTATAATATGTACCAGCAAATTCCCTGCTCCATAACCGCGAACATGCGGAAAACCCTCACCTCTAACTGGAATGACTTCATCACTTTGTGTCCCGGCAGGTATTGTTACTTTCCTCAGTTTCCCCAAGATCGTAGGCACCTCAATTTCACATCCTAATGCCGCCTGAGTAAACGTAATTGGAAACTCACAAATTATATCAGAATCATGCCTTTTGAAGATCGGATGTGGTTTTACGTGTATGTCACAATATAAATCTCCAGGGGACGCTCCGTTTTCTCCAGACTCACCCTGTCCTGTAACACGTAACCTCGCACCGTCTTCTATACCGGCAGGCACCTGAACCTTAATATTTGACTTTTTTGGATACACGCCATGACCGCTACATTTCTTACAGGGGGTTTCTATAATCTTTCCACTACCCTGGCATTTAGGACATGTAGTCCTTAATGTAAAAAAGCCCTGTCTCTGATGGATTTCGCCCTGGCCCTTACAATAAGGACAGGAAACAGGAGATGTGCCCTTGCAAGCGCCTGTTCCACGGCATTCCTCACAAAAGTCTCTCTTGGTGATTTCTATTGTTTTCTCTATACCTGTGGCAACATCTCTGAACTCTATGGTTATGTCACACCTTAAACTTGCTCCCCGTCTCGCCGTCTGCCTTGTCCTGCCGCCAAAAAACTCCTCAAATATGCTCCCCCCTCCTCCAAAGATATCGCCAAATGCATCGAATATATCTTCATAACTGCCAAATCCCTTTGTATCGGCGCCTCTTAATCCTTCATGTCCAAATCGATCATACCTTTTTCTCTTCTCAGGGTCACTAAGGACTTCGTATGCCTCAGCCGCTTCTTTAAATCTTTCCTCTGCCTGCTTATTTCCGGGGTTCTTGTCAGGATGATACTTTAAAGCCATTTTTCTGTAAGAACGTTTTATCTCATCCTGAACAGCGCTATTTCCAACTCCCAGGACTTTATAATAATCTTCTTTTTTCATATTTAAGCCAGGCATATTTCACAATCCATCCACAAATACAGGATTCTATTCAATCCTTTTGTAAACGTATAAGCCTAAAATATATAATGACTTAACACTTACAAATAATTTGCCACATAATATGATACAAGTGATATATTAAATGTCAAGCAGGTTCTACAGCCAACAGAACCTCAGAAATATTAAAACAAAAAGGCCACATAAATGCGGCCTTTTCTCAAAACAGTTTTATCAATTTTTTTGGTCATTGAACTAAAATACACTGCCCTCAACAGGAGATCCGCCCTCTTCATCTTCCTTTAGTTCGGTTACCATTACCTCGGTAGTTAACATCAGTCCAGCTATGCTGGCGGCATTTTGCAACGCAGTACGCGCAACCTTTGTCGGATCAATAATTCCTCTTTCAAACATATCCACAAATTCTAATGTGTTGGCATCAAATCCGGTATTGGTACTCTTTTCCTTTACTTCTTCAACAACTACCGAACCTTCACCACCGGTATTGGACACAATCTGCCTCAAAGGAGCTTCAATGGCCTTCGCTATTATGCCAGCTCCTATTTTCTCATCACCCTTTAACTTCTTGCGCAATTCCTCAACCTTTGGAATTGTCCTGATAAAGGCAACTCCGCCG
>ERZ1292633.4423-Hain-H41-02um-R1-4423-length-13020-cov-6_pt1 | contig 13020 bp, 6 predicted proteins | sample MGYA00564406_ERZ1292633 | MGnify/ENA primary metagenome ERZ1292633 (study PRJEB36523, sample SAMEA6512639) | groundwater metagenome | collected 2019-01-08 | study: AquaDiva: Metagenomics assemblies of 32 groundwater samples
CCAGAGGCGCTCCACGACCCGAGCGACAACATCGCGGACTTCGCGCTGATCGGGCTTGGGCACCTTGGCCGAAATCAGCTCCTCGAGCGAGGTCGTCGTGGCCCTCGCAAGCTGCAATCCGGACCAGCTATCGAACAGCCGCGAAGTGGGCTCGTGACGCACCGCATGATGGAAGAAGAAGAACAGGTCGTCCGCGGACCATTCGGACAACGGCTTGCCGGTGAGTAGCAACAAGGTCCGCGCGTCCGCGGCAGCCGCATTGTCTGCACCCACTTCAAAGTGAGAGTCGCCAGGGAGAACGAATCGCGCGCGCACGAGCCGGAGTCGCGAATTCGCCGCGGCGATTGCCAGCAGACTTGCTCGCGTGGTATCAGCATCCTTGGCGTCAACGCCGTTGTGCGACAGGTCCAACTCGGCGAGGCAAGGATGCTGCTGGAGGGTCGCGCATAACTTTTGCAACCCGGCCGCAGAGAAATGATTGTCCGCAAGTGACAGCCGCAGCAGCGAGGTGTTGGACGCGAGCGCGGGGATCAGGACGTCGAGGGCCTCGTCGCCAAAGTGGTTCGAGGCAAGGCACAGTTCGCGGAGAGACGGTGCGTTAGCGACAAAGGAAAAGTCCGTCGCAGTCAATGGCGAGGCAGCGTGCGGCGGCTGCTTTGCCGCATCCCCGCCATGCCGATGCAGATGACCACGGCCCAGGTGATTCGCCCCGACATGCAGACCTTGAAGCAGTCCCGAGGCCACGAGTTCTCCGCAAAGTGACAGGCCCTCAACGCCCAGGTGGCTGGCGGAAACGTCCAGAAGCCGGAGGCCGCCGGGCGGTGGGGCCCACTGGTGCAACGCACTGAGGTTCCGGTCGTACAGGAAAGCGGCACCGATGGCAGCCGAGATCGGCGCCGCCTTGCTGCTTGTGTGCTGCTGCGATGCCGCTGCAGCGACGCTTCGGCTGCGAATGGCGTCGACGATTGACTTGACGCCGTCGCACTGCACTAAATTTCCGCCGAGCCGAATCACCGACACGTTCGCCGTCGTCTCGAGCATTCCCGCGACGAGCTTCGCTCCTGCGACGTGCAAGTCATTGTCCCGTAGGTCTACCTCCCTCACGACGCCCCGTTTTTCGCGCATGGCGAGCACAATGGGAGCCAACGATCCTGACGTGAGCTGGCATCGAGACAAGTTCACGATCAGGTCCTCGTCGTGCACCTGACGCACGCCTCGTTCCAGCTTCGTCAGTGTTTGCAGATCATTGGGCGTAGAGCGCCGAACTCGCTGATAAATGGCAAAGTCGAGGTGAACCGCGGCGTGGGAAGGGACCTGGAAGGAGCGCAGCATTTCTCGCCGGTCTTCAGAGGACAACTTGGCTAGATCTTTCAAACATGCGCGATGGTCACGCAGAGCCAAGGCAGTGCGCATGACGGTTTCGGGGCCATCTTCGAGCAAAAAAGGCGCCTCGTCCTGCAGTAAATCGCCCAATCCTGCGTCCAAGGGCGGGACATGGTCCAGCACGGTCCGGAGGCCATCCACGATCGCTTTGGGAAACTGATAGGATTGGCTGCTGTCCACGAGCGTTTGCAGCTTGCCGCTAGTGACCTCTCCAAGAATTCCGAAGTGCGCTTGCGCAAATACGCGTAGAACTGAATTCGGCAGCCCGAGGGACGACCGAACCACTTCCTGCTCCTCCCCGCTTAGGGTGGGCGAGGAAGTGGTTGCCTTGCTGCCAGTGCTACCGTTGCCACTGCCGTATCGTTCGAACAGCGCCTTCAGAAACGACGGGAAGGGGCATCCTCCACCGCCGCCATGGGGCCCTCCTCGTAACGCGACGACGTCGCTGCCGTTCCAAAAGGTATGCGCGTCGGCGTCCAACAGGTCTTCGTGCCCAGGCACCCACCGACGTACAAGGGCGGTGATGTTCCGCTCGGCGTACGCCGTGGGAATGGCCGATCCACTGGGCGCCGGCAGCGGGCCGGCGACTTGTTCAAAGCCGACGTACGGCGTGGCGGTCGCGCTCGCGGCGAGCATGGCGGCGTGCGCCGCGTTGGCGATGGATTGGAGGGCATCGTTCCACGGCCACTCCTTGAGAGCGACGGCGCTGCGAAGGGCGAGGTCCTTCACTTCCGTCGACGCTTTGTCACAAAAAAAAATCGCGCGCAGCGCTACGGCTGCGCGGTGACGGCGTTCCAGCATGTGATATAATTCGGTTAGCCGCTATGAGATTAGAAGAAAAGGCCTCGGGTGGTTAAATGGAGCCTAACAGTGGGCCACTATGGGGATGGAAACAAAGGCGGGGAAAAAAAGAGAGCTCATTATGATAATTTATCGCCGAAGGCAACGCCCACAACAAAAATTCCCAGAGGGAACGGGAGTCCGCTTGTGCTCTCCGAGGCTCCGTCCTACTGCGCAACTGGAGGTGGACCGGCTTGCCGCAGTGCTTCCTGATATTTGAGTTCGTCGCTAGTGGGCAGCCCTTTCCGCTTCTGTTCCTGATCGAACATGAGCTTCGCGACGGTTGCCTGCGCGCCATCATCCAAATCGCGCATATTCTTCGCCGGCGGTCTCAAGGTTCGAATATCCATCTCGGGCTCGCCCTGCACCACGCACGGCCACCACTCCTCATACTGAAAGTTGCCCTTCGCGAGCGTGACGGTGACGACGCCGTTGTCGATTTGCCACGACGAATCGGCACTTTTGATCACCTTGTACAGCTTTCCGCACAGTACAGGAGCCGGCGCTTTCTGCAAACCAACGCTGAGACTATCAGGGGTAATGGTGATGATCAATTGCTTGGCTCGCGTGCCGGCGGGGAACGGAATCGTGACGGTCACGTCGGTGTCGCCTTGGCCCCAAGAGTAGTGCGGCAGGTCGACTCCGCACCGATCGTTTGAGGGCAACAAATCTGTGCGATCCTTTTGAAGTTCGACTAAATTCGCCATTTTTTCACCCAGCGGTGGGGAAATGAAGCGGATTTTCGACCAAAAGAAAAATAACTGCTTCTCCTGTCGCCGAAAAAAAAAAGCGAGCAGAGCGCCACATGATTTATGCGCTTGACCTGATCTGAGTGTTCGCGCACTGAATTGATGCATTGAAAACAAAACAAACGAACGATAGTCATGGAGGCGAGCGGCCCGCTGAAACGCCTGATCCATTCGGCGCTGGGGCTGAAAATCTTACCGGCGCGGCGGCCCGGTGCTGGCGGAAGTAGTAGATTTGAGGTGGTTGGTGACGTCGCGGTGCGTCGCCTCATAAAGAGCCACGGACGCCGCGGTTGCCGTTCGCTTCGCGTGCAGTAGCCGGTCCATCGCGGAAACGTTGTCGGTGACCATGTCGCGGCTGTCCTTGTCAATTCTTGCCAGGGCGTTGGAGGCTCGGGTCGTGTGACTGACATCATCCAGACGCCGCGACAGTTCGGCGACGGTGGCATCGACCGAGGCAAGTCGTTGCTTGACCAGATCTTGCATCGACGCCATGTCACTTCGATGCTGCGCAGGAAGTGCGACGTTCACCGCGGCACCTAACTGGGACACTTCTTCGAGCAACGCCTTCATCTTGTCTTCCAGATTAGACGAGGCGATGCCACTTTGGAGCCGGTCTTGCACAAGGGCCATGTCGCGGAGGCGAGCGTCTCGCTCTTGATGTAAACGCGTGGACACGTCGCTGAGGGTGGTGGTCGCGTCTCGTTGCGTTTGCTGCAGTGAATCAACGACTCGCCGAAGTGACGCGACGTCTTGTGCCAACTCGGTGTGCTGTTGTCTGGCCTCGGCGAGCGCTCGCTGCAAGCCCGCGATCGTCGCGTTCAGCGATGCGGCATCGTTGCCGACTCCTGCTGCTCCAACCGCCGTGACCGATGACGACGAGGCTGTCATCATGGCGTTCCACCGGTCCGCTTCGACGGCGGGAGTGGGCGAACCATAGTATCCGGGGATCGCCGGCGCCAGGGGCGGACCCATCGGCCGACCCCCAGGGGTCGTCAACGCGGCCATCGACGCACCGGGCGCACGCGGCAGGGGACTTTGCCCTCCCCCAACGTCCGCGAGACCTCCAAATCGCCGCAGCGCATCCGACACCTCGGTGGGCCCGACAGTCGCTGTCGCCATCCGGTCCTCGGCGGCCGATGGCGTGCCGGTCACTGTCGTCGCCGACGGAGGATCGGTCGGTTGGATCGCGCCTCGCCCGAACGACATTTTCCTGAGGGCGGCCGTACTTTGCAGCGGCGGGAAAGTGCTGGAAGACGGGTCGGGTCGCGACGCCGTCGGCGCCTGAGTTTTAGGAGGTGGCGGCGGCGGGGCGGCACCGGTCGGCCGCTTACCAGGCGGCGGTGGCGGGGGGGGGGGTGGAGCGCCATCGAAGTCTTCATCGCTCCCACTCCCTTTGTCAGTGCCGCCCGTGGAAACCGTCGGCACCGAAGAGGGGGGCGCTGGTGCTGGTGGTGGCGCCTGCCGGCTGCTCCTCGGGGACTCAGGTTCATCGTCCGACTTCTTCCTAATGAACACCATTCCGCCTTGTTGCAAGCCTTGCTCCTTCCAGGTGAGGTTTTTGTCGAACGGATCCTGACTGAGATCCGCCTTTCTGCCGTCCACGCGCCAAATGGTCCACTCGTTGATGTCAGAAATGCCCAATTTCTTCATGAGCTGCGGTAGGGCGGCCCGCACGGCCTGTGTATCGACGACCGAGAGGCACATTTTGTCCTCGGGCAGCCATTCATCACCGATGAGTCGAATGATCATTTTTCTTTCTTCCTGTACTGCTGCTGGGTAATGGCCTCAGGCCGAACCAAACGCACTCAACAAGTGGTATAGCGGCGTCACTGTGGCAGGGAGACAGCGCCAGAACGAAGCGTGAATGATAGAAGGAAAAAGATCAATCAGAGAGTGTGAGGGAGAGAATGAGGCGAGCGAGAGAGACATTGGGGAGAGGGAGAGAGATAGAAAGAAGTGCGATAAAGGAACAAGCATGTCGAGCGAAACGCTAGCTCGTGATGTGAACGATAATTCGAGAAACCTTGGATGTCGTCGTCGGATGAAAAGAGGGCCGCACGACCTATTCCAAAATGACTCCACTCGACGCAAAAGGCGCGTCGTCGGTAGTGCTCGCATGGACTACTCTGGATCGAGCCCCTTCCCGTGGCTTCCGGCCGCATCCGCCCTTTTGCAGTTTCAAACCCAGCGAGGCTTGACACTTGCGTCCCATGTCGTACAAGCGCACGATGCCCCGACGAGCGTCAAAGGACACGTTGTCCAACCGTTCGCGGGCTGCTCGGCGTTCCTGGGCGTAATATTCTTCCAGCGCGGCATCTTCGTCGATGCTGCTCTCGTCACTATGTTCGTCGGCTTCGTCCTCGCCGTTGCTTTTGCCATCGAGATGGACACGGTTGATCTCCCCGACCTCACGAAGGACGATACTGCTTTCGCCGGTTTCCTCCCGCAGAGGCGGACGTGGGGCATCGGCACCCGCCACCGCGGTGTTTTCCTTATCACCGATGGCTTTCAGAGGCCCGGGGGAGGCGGGTTGGCCGCGGATCATGCGCTTCGCTGGAATGGGCAGCCGTTCTCGACGCCGGAATTGGCGCCAAAACCGCTCATCGGGCTCACTCATAAACTGTCGGAGATCGAATTGTTGATCCGCTCGCTGCCGTTTGCGCATAGCTGACGCGGCGGCCTCTCGCTGCTCAAATGTATCCGCTTCGTGAAGCACGGCGGCGATCCGGGCATCGACATCGGCGTCCACCGCCCAAAACGAGGAGGGAAGTCCCAAGGCCACAGCGTCCGATTGACACACGTTGCACCGCTGATTTGATTCGTCGGTGAGCAAATCACACAGCTTGCGCCGGAGCGGTCCCGTGTCTGCCGCCAACAACAAGGCTGCCATGTCGACGGTTTCGACGGCGGTCGTGGGAAGCGGCACGGGTGAAGCGTCCTCGGCTGCAACGTCTGTGGCCGCGTCGCCGTCAGTACCGTCGTCCTGTCGTTTGACCTGAAACGCACCGCTGTCGACGATCGCCAGCCGCGGTTTGTTCTTTCGCTCTGCGATCTCCATGACACGGCTCTCACAAGGGTCGGCGGACGTCAAATAGATGGCCCGCACAACACGCGTCTGTCCAATTCGAAAGACCCTCGCGATCGCCTGATCCTCGTTGGTTATGGTGTAGTCTCGGTCGATGAGAATCACCGTCGAGGCCACTTGCAGGTTCAAGCCGCACCCCCCCGCCTTCACGGAAATGATCATGATGAAAACTTTGCCATTGGGATCGCGAAACTGCTCGACACTGTTCCGGCGGCACGCCACGTCATCGTCACCTGTGAGCGTCACAAAGGCGTCCGCCCAGCCCGCCGCGGCGAGGTATTCCTGCACGAGATCGATTGTGTCCAGGAAGTGTGAGAAGAGGACCACTTTTTTGTGGCAAAGGGCCAGACAGCGCAACATGACGTCCAGCACGGCGAACTTCCCGCTGCTTGACACCAAAATACTGGCCAGGCGAGCGTCACGGCGCATCGACGCCGACTGGGATGCTTCTGTCGTTTTCACCCCATTGGCCGATGACGAGGTGTTGTTGTCCGAAGGGGAGCCCACGTCAGGGGTTTGGTTCGCAGGTGCGTGGCCCCACATCGGTAGGCACTGAGTGAAGAATGGCACCATGAACGGATGATTCACGATGCCTTGGCAGGCGGCGTGCTTGGCGGTGACGGACCGCAACGATAGCCGGAGCGCGGAGGGGGACGCGGGGGTCGTCGATGACGCGAGCGCTCGACCAGCTGCCGCGTCACCGCCGCCGCCACCACTTCCCAACGCCGGGGCCTCCAGGTCGGCCGTCGCCGACGGTAACTTGCCGGCGGTTCTGACTTGCGTGAGTAACCGAGTTTGCAGCGCGCTCAGAGGACAAAGCAACTGGTGAAACGTAATGCGTAGTGACGCGTCGACGTCACGCTTCGTGCGACGCAGCATAAAAGGCCGCAAGATTTGATGCATGCGCATGACGAGCAAGGCTCGCTCTTCCTCCGTGAGCGCCACGTCCGATGCTTGAATAGCCGTTCGCCCTGCCATAGAGGCAAACGGTTTGCGGAACACATCGTCGAAACTTTGGCGTTGTCCGGTGAAGACATCTGGGTTGAGAAAGCTGAGTAGCGACCACAGCTCTTGAATGTCGTTGTTCAGCGGTGTTCCTGTCAAAACCAGACGCCGGTCGCAGGGTATGCGAGCAATGGCCTGGGCGGTGATCGTCTTCGGGTTGGACACCGCCTTGTGCGCTTCATCGACGACTAGGTAGTTCCACTTGATGTTCGCTAAGGCAGCCGCGTATCGAGGGACCCTGTTCAACGCAAGCAGAGATACGTACCGTGTGCGAGCTCGCGCGACCCAAGACTGCACCTGTGCGAGCTCTGCGCGTTTCTTGTCCATCCAGCTAATTCCACGCCCGCCCCCCGCCGACGAGCGCCGGCCGCGGCGACTCCTCCCGTCTTCCGAGGAGACGGACGAGCTGGATGGTGAATCGGATGACGACGATGAATCGCCTGATGTGGACGACGCGTCGTCGCCATCGCCCTCCGTCGAACCGGTGACGGAGGGCTTCTCGGTCCCTCGGCGGGTAACCGCTCCCAGGCGACCATGGACAAGCCCCCTACCATCGTTCGCCGTTCGCTCGCCGTCCTCGTCGACGTCGTCGTCAAATATGCCAATCGACAGCGTGGGGCAGAAGCGAACCGCGGCCTCCCGCCATTCCTGGATGATCGACAAAGGCGCGAGGACGAGGTTCGGAGTGCGTGGTGGTTCCAACTCCGGGGTCGACCCATCGCCCTCGCCCTTCATGTGGAGAAAGAAGGCGAGCGTCTGCAGCGTCTTGCCGACGCCCATTTCATCCGCGAGAATGCCATTGATACTATTGGCTCGCAGCGACGCAAGGAATCGGAGGCCGTCCATTTGATGCGGCATGAGCGTGACGGCGAACAGCGCAGCGGGCTGCTCTCGGATCTCCGCCGTGTGCCGATGAAGCAACTTGTACTCATCTTTGGTGCTGGCAACGTAGGCGCGAAAGCGGCGAAGCTCATCGTCCTCGTCCTGGCGACCGCCTTGCGCGTGCGCAAGCTCTGAGCCACATGGCAGGACGCCATCCATGGGCGCATCAATGCCCGTGGCGGCGGCGGTCGAGCTGCCCCCCGCGGCCGTTGCTGCGGTTCGTGGGTGCAGCTGCCGTTGCTTCTGGTCGAGCTGAGCGCCTAGCGTCAACATGAACCGGTGAGTGGTTTCCATAATGTTGAGCAGCGAGGTGACCTTCAAGTGACTGACATGGGCCAAGTACGCCTCCGCGTCGTTGCTTTTCAGTGCACGCAGCCGAGACGATGCCAGCTCCTCTTCCGCGATCGCGAACAGTTCGGTGAGTTCATTGCTTATGAGTGAGTGGTTCACCGGAGGCCACGATGCCCGGCCGCTCCCCGCCGCCGCGGTATTAGCGGAACCGTTGAGAAGCGAATCATTGAGAATATTGTCCCCCCGTTGCGATCGCGTCGCGGCCGCCACCGCTAATGATGCGAGCAACCGTTTGCGAAACGACGAGGCCTCCGACGCGACGACACGATTGACTACCTCTCGTGACTTTCCAGCGCGCTCCGCTGAGAAGCGCGAAGGGGATTCGTGTCTCACGGAACGGGCGGCTTCTGGGATGGGTTGACCCACCAGTGGCCTTGTGGCGTGTGGTTGGGGACCAAGCCACCACGCATCGATGGCCCGACGCCGGGTGGTTTCTTCGCGAAGGGATGTGTGACATATGATGAGGGGCGGCTTCAAGTCACTTCCACGAGGCACTGCCTTATCGGCAATCCGCGGCAAGAACCACGGCGCTGACTTTAGCACCCAACAAGCAATGTTCACGTCCTCGTCGCTGTTGTCGGCTGTGATATGTGCACGGGACTCTCGCGCAGTCGTCGAATCCGACTGACCGCGACATGATCGCCGCCGAGACCAGTGAAGTTCCGGCTTCTGTGGTTTGCTCACCGCCGACGCACTGTGCACGGGCAGCTCCGGAATCTCGCCGGAAGGAAGAGGCGGCTGATTGGTCCGGTCGGTCAAATTCATCCGCACTGCGTGCGACGATAGAATATCACTGAGACGCACGCCATTAGCAGGCGCGCCACGAAAAGCTGCGGGCGGCTCTTGAGTGGAAGTAAACTTCGTGATAGACGGAACGGGGAACCCGGCGTCGTCGTCCGGTTGTGTCGGAAACAACATCCGAGGAACGTCGGAGGAACGTCTAGAAAAATGGGTTGACATAGATGACGAAGCCACCGAGAAATGGAGTGAAGAACGCTGCGTGGAGTGTAATTCGCATGACAAATCAACGACCACATGAACGATCCGTAATGATCCCCAGGGCACTTCGTACGCGTTTCAGATCCTTTGACAAATGATAACAAACGAAGGTGACCTTCCGCGTCGACGTTGTGTTGGTATTAAATCGAAAGTCAGCTCGAAGCCTCGTACACGACACAGTCAAGAAACTGATGCGGCTTCGCCACAAAAAATTACCCTTCTTGTGTGTGTGTGTCACTCGCCGATTACGCCGGGGGAGTGCACCGGTACCGAGTTTGCTTCGAAGAGAAGAAAGGGGTTGGCGACGACGTTTCTTGTTGGGGAGCAAAATAACCGAACAACCGTTTTGAATCTCTTGCGCGGAGGGAAAAGGCAAAATACAGCGACACCCGAGACAAGCAAGTCAATCAGACCAGGGTCAAGGCGCACGGCAACGCCAGGAAAAAAAACCCCGAGACGCATCGCTTTTCTGCAGGATTTCGTGACATGTCCCACGCTGATTTTTTTCGCGCGGAAGGTCACAGGCCCTTTTGCTTGCGAATCGCCTTGATCATTTCGACCGTCATACGGTCCAAGTCCCATTTCGTGTTCCAGCCCCAATCCCTTCTGGCATTGGAATCGTCGAGCGAGTCGGGCCAGCTGTGCGCAATCTCCTGCTGCACTTTGCCGCTTTCATACGCGATGGCCGCATCGGGGATCACCTTCCGAATAGAGGTCAACAATTCCGCGGGCGTAAAAGAGAAGCCCGCCAGATTGTAGACATTTCGCTTCAGCTTTTCCTTGGGCGCTTCCAACAACGCAACGGTCCCGTCGAGGCAGTCTGGGCCGAACATCATCGGCAACGGTTCGTTGGCTTCGACGGGGCATGCGTAGACTTTGCCCTCGATGGCATAATGGTACATCCAGACAGCGTAGTCCGTGGTGCCCCCGCCGGGTAACGTGTCGCTGCTGATGATACCGGGATACCGCACGCTGCGGAAATCGAGCCCGTACTTGCGGGAATAGTACCCACCAAGCTGCTCCAAGAACACCTTGGTGATGCCGTAGACCGTCGTCGGGTTGAGCGTGGCATCGTCTTTGGTCATGACTTTTCCCGACTCGGGGGAGAAGACGGCCATCGTGGAAGGGGCGAAGCACCGAAGCTTGTGCAGCCGACAGGTTTCGAACACGTGACGCAGACCGGTTACATTCAAGTCCAAACAGGCTTGCGGATTGCTCTCTCCGCGCACGGACATGATCGCCGCGAGATGCACGACCCAGTCGATGCCTTCGTCAACGACGACTTTGTTCAACGCGTTCTGATCCATCACATCCAAGTAGAGAAAGCGTCCGCGCTTGTCGAACGGTGTTGGCGGTGCAACGACATCCGCGGCGATGACGTTGTCGGCGCCGTGGCGAAGCCGGAGGGCGGTGACCAACTCGGAGCCGATCTGGCCGTTGGCTCCAATGATGAGCGTGCGCTTGGCCACTGAATGCGTGAAGCGCGTCCGAGACAGCATTATGTCGTCCCTCGAAGGGTTGCGACTGAAGTTGAGAGAGAAGAAGGGGGAACAAAAATACAAACGGTGCGGGTGGGACTGTAATGACCACAGCAGAGGGGTCTCGGCGGGGGAGAATCAAATGCTGTCTTCAACTTGTCGCTGCGCCCCACGCGGCTGTGGTTTCGGAGAGGGGAGTTCGAAGAGCGTCAACATGATCATGAAATCGCGACTCCTCCTGTTACGGCGGCCGCTTCGTCGTCGGCCCAATTCTCAAGTTCGGTGTTCGCAGCCTTGTCTCCTACCAGGTCGCCTAGCACCCGGTCAAACGCCAGGGGCAGCTCGAGCGGAGGAATATCCGCGAAATGGATGCTGATGGCGGCGAGGGCGGGGGCTGTCCCAGTCATGACATGGTTCACGAGGCGCATGCCGAGTCGTAGCGCGTGAAAGACGGCGGCGGTTTCGGGATCGTCATCCTTCTCGGCGGCGAGACGGCGGTCCGTGTCAGCGCCGCCATCACAGTCGTGTTCCTTCTCCGCGACGCTGCTGGGTGGCGACAAAGTCGATCGGATGGGCACCGCGAAATAGATCGGAAAGGTCAGGTTTGGCAAGTGGCTGTTGGACGGCAGCGCGCGTGTTCGCATCCACATTCGATCGCCCACGGTGCACAGCGGGTCTGTGTTCCTCACTTCTGCGGAAGATGATGGGAGAATGTTGCGTGCCGACGGTCCGGAAGATCTAGGAGGGGGCTCGAGGGGGGGCGCTGGCTTGCTGCCAACATGCACTTCGTTCACCCAGAGAGACGCCAGCCGCGACGGCGGCACCCCTTTCCGGAGATCGTCGTAGGTATGCGTACGGCTGATGCCCACGTCCACCCAGGACTCTGGGATCGACAACGTGGCAGCGATCGCCGTCCGCAGTTTGCCCCGGCAGTGCTTCGTGAACGTGTTGACAGATAGCGACGTGCCCAGCGTGGCGCACTCGATGCGGCGAACGTCCAGAGGAGCGAGGGCGAGCTCGGTGAGCACTGAACGGCGCACGCGAGGGTGATTCGAGCTCTGAAAACGGCTTACAGGCGCTGTGGGGCTTGGCAGCAAGTCTTCGCCCACTTCGTGCTTGTATTGATTCGAATAGCTTCGTCGATCGGCTCGCAGCATCGTGCCCACTATTGGCCCTGCACAACGCGGTCGATGCGGCCATCGAAATGCGATCTGTCGGAAGCTGAACCCGGTGCGCATTGTCCCGCGTACCGCGAAGGGAACAAGGGAAAGCTGAGTAGCGCGTATTGTTACAAAGAAATACATGTGTCCAGTGGACGTTCAACCGAATGACAACCATCGACATGACACGGCGCACAGCGAGCGAAGGTGGTAAATAAGGGGATTGGTGGCGAATGATGACCGGCATCCGCTGCACAGCGGATCCATCAGCTGAACGGCGCGAAAGACCACTCAGCTCGCGCAGACCGCCGATTACACCATGCCTAGATGAGGCCAGCATTCTCACAATGCTTGTTTGGTTCGGAGACGTCTCCAAAGGGGCGAACCACTCGTGTTACGTTTTCACCGCGCGGCGGCGCATGAAGCGGCGGATAAACGGCGCGCCCCGAGTGCGTTGTCGAACGGCTGCGCGGCCAGGCGCACCAGCGCTGCGTGTGCGGGGCTGACCACACAGGCGACGCAGATCAGCGCACCGTGTTCTCGAGTGCCGTCGGCGTCACCATCACCTCCTGGGGGTCAACCCCCGTCACCATCACCAACTCGACCCGGACCGCCATGCCTTACGCCGTCTCCAGCGTCGTCGGCTCCGCGATCCGCGACGTCTCCATCGTCGTCGCCGACAACATGGGTGTCTCGCGCTCGCCGTTGGCACGGTCGCCAACAATGCCGTCAATATCACGACCCGTCGTCCGTCACGATGCTGCGCTGGCCAACATCACATGCCAATACCACGTCCACCCCGACGGACAGCGTGAGTTGGTCTCTCTTCGACGGTCGGCCTGCCTCACTCGCCAACGTCACGTCGACCGCATGCGACCGCGTGGGGATCCTGGGCGCGCGAGGGCGCGCAGGAGGAGTGGGGTCATAAAATCGTGTGGTTCCTTTCCTTGTGTGCGCCAGTCGCCCTTTCAATCAACGCGGTGGTGTACATCCCTTTTCGTGGGGCCCTCCTCGTCGCGAGTTGCACATGTACTACAGTACGCTCCACCCCATTTGGCCACGGGACAGAAGCGGAGAACCATGTCCGT
>ERZ1292633.4424-Hain-H41-02um-R1-4424-length-13015-cov-14_pt1 | contig 13015 bp, 15 predicted proteins | sample MGYA00564406_ERZ1292633 | MGnify/ENA primary metagenome ERZ1292633 (study PRJEB36523, sample SAMEA6512639) | groundwater metagenome | collected 2019-01-08 | study: AquaDiva: Metagenomics assemblies of 32 groundwater samples
AGACAAAATTGACAGTCTAAAAACTTTAGTGGCCCAAGCCGGATCGGCAAAATCACTATTTGGATTTATTGGCGGAGTCCAAACGGCTTCGGTCTGGGGCATAATATTAGTCTTTATTGCCGGATTTATTTTTATGATGACATACATGAAGTCACTGAAAAAACAGGAAATACAAACAAAAAGCAAACAGGATAATGATAAAAAAGAACTAACAACAACGATCGTTGAAAATAATTTTTTGGATTTTTTTCATCGGCACAAGATAAAAACTTTAGTTGCAGCCTTAATTTTGTTAAGTGGTGTTTTGCTAAGCAATTTATTTTCACCGAATGGAAGTAACAAGTTAGCAGTGGCTCAAAAATCAATTGAAAAAATTAAAATCACTCTTGCCCCGACTGTTACTGTTACTCCCAAGGCAATTCCCACACCCGTAGTCCTTGGACTAAGCACTAAAAAAATTTTTGCGGTTGTTCCGTCAGGTAGTTCAATCCGTATTCACAGTCAACCACTACTTCAATCGGAGACATTGTATATGCTTAAGTCAACAGCAACTGTAAACAAACTTCAGGAATTATCCGATTGGATTAAGATTGAGATACCGGTTGATAAAATAAGTAGTGATAGTGCCAAAGAAAGTAGCAATAGCGCCATTATAGGTTGGATAGCTAAAGAATTTACCCAGGAGGTCCCGGAATGATCGAGGCCCTGCCCGTTCCTCTTTTAGCGTTAATTTTGCCTTTAATTTTGATTCCGGTTGAAAAAATATTACCTTATCCTTATATAATTGAAGAATTGGTGAAGCTGGTATTGGTATTGGCAATCTATCAAAAAGAAAAACAACTGAACAGGTCACTGTCATTTTTTGTACTATTGTCAGGGTTATTATTTACTCTATCTGAAAGTATTTTTTATCTGATAAATATTTTTGCTTTAGGTGATCTAACCATGATTCCAAAAAGATTTTTTTTTACGGGAATATTGCATATAAGTACCTTGATGACAATATATTTATTTGGTAAAAAAAATAACATCGGTTTATTAATTTCTTTATTGCTGTCAATTTCGATTCATTATTATTATAATTTGTGGGCATCGCATTTTTTTTAAAGAGCTTATATGGAAAAAATATTTATAGAAACGGCTTTTTTTATATTTGGGGCTTCAATAGGGTCTTTTTTGAACGTTTTAATTAACCGATTACCAAAGGATGAATCGATTAACGGACGTAGTCATTGTGATTATTGTAAGAAAAAAATTGCCTGGTATGATTTAATTCCGATTTTGTCGTTTTTTATTTTGGGCGGAAAGACGAAATGTTGTGGAAAGAAATTGAGTTTTCAATATCCGGTTATAGAGTTGGTCACGGGGTTGATCTTTGTTGTGATTTTTAAGGACGGACCTTATTTAGGTCCGTCCTTAATAAGGTCCGTCCTTATATTATCCATCCTCTCATCCCTCATCGTCATCTTCGTTTCCGACCTGAAATATCATTTAATCTCCGACTACATTTTATTAGCCTTATTCATATTTTCCCTTCTTTTGAAGTTTGTCATTCCCGCGCAGGCGGGAATCCAGACATTAGGATTTGATGTTTTGTCTGGTTTAATTGTTATGTTTCCAATTTTCCTCATCTATTATGTTTCCCGCGAACGAGCCATGGGCTTGGGTGATGTTTACTTATCAGCGATTATTGGTTTTTTACTTGGCTGGCAAGCAGGCTTTTTGGCCCTATACATCGCATTTGTCACGGGCGCAATTTTTGGATTAATAGTAATATTATTTAATAATAAAAAATTGAAAAACAAGATTGCCTTTGGACCCTTTTTAGCAATAGGGACGGTTATTATGTTATTTTGGGGAGAAAGAATTTTGGAAATGATTAGAAAAATATATGGATTTTAAAATTGTTGGCATCGTTGGCCAGATTGCTTCCGGTAAAGGAATACTAGTTAATTACTTAACTGGTCGTTTGGGTTTTTCGTCTTTTTCCTTATCTTCAATCGTTCATGCCGAGCTAAAGAAAAAAGGAGTAAAGGAATTTAATCGGAAAACGTTACAGGATATAGGAGACGAGCTCAGAAATAAAGAAGGGGATGATGTGCTGGCGAGGAGAATAATTAAACAGTTAAATCGGTTGAATCAGTCGAGTCAGTTAAATCGGGAAAACAGAATAGTCATCGAGGGAATAAGAAATCCGGCTGAGATAGAATACTTCAAAAAAAATCAAAACTTCATATTAATTGGCACTAAAGCTAATCGGAATCTTCGTTTTGAACGGCTACTTGGACGAAACAAACCCTGGGACCCAAAAACATATGAAGATTTTCTAAAAATTGACAGACGTGATCTTGGCGTTGGGCAGAATAAATCCGGCCAACAGGTGGGGAAGTGTTTGGATTATTGTGATTATGTGCTGACGAATAACAAAGACTTGGGGGATTTTGAAAGAAAAGTGGAGAAGTTATTTAAACATAAACTTCTCTCCGGCCAGTTTGTAGGAAAATAGTTCTTCTTTTGTAAACCAAAGAGCCACTTCTTTTTCTCCGTCTTCAACCGTGTCAGAAGCATGAATGATATTTCTCAAAGGTCGGTTTTGCTCGTTGGCCAAATCAATTGTGTCGTGAGAAAAATCACCTCGGACAGTTCCTGGAGCTGCTAAGACAGGAATGGTGTTACCGGAAAGTTTACGGACGATTTCAATACAATCGTATGATTCCAAAGCCATAATCAAAACAGGGGACTCTTGGAAATAAATTATTAACCATTTTTTTACCGTCCGTCCAATTTGAATTGCATCATCGGTATTAAAAACTTTTTTTGCGTCAAGACCTTTTTTTGCATAATTTGTTAACGTCCGTTCTCCGACCTTTTTGAACCAAATATCAGTTTCCGGATAATGAGCGATAATTTTTTCTTTAGTTGCCCACTCAAATTTAAGCCCGATAATTTTCAAACCGACCTGCTCGAACCTTGTTATGATACGACCAATAAGTCCACGTTGAACACCGTCGGGTTTGATAATTAACAATGCTTTTTGTTTTTGCATACGATTATAATCGTTATAACTGTTATAAATATTATAAAATTTATATTAAATATTGACTGTCGATTTCTCTTTCATAATCATTAAATTTTGCATCTTTGAACCAATATTTAATCTCTCTCTCCGCTTCGTCCGTGGATCCAGACGCATGAACAAAGGTTTTTACTACCCGGTCCAAAGAAGCAGATAGAGGAGAGGAGTCAAAAGAAAACTGAGCCAGCAAAGTTCCGGGGATTGCTAAGGCCGGGATGGTGTGTCCGCGAAGTTTTCGGGCAACTGCGACTGCGTTTGGTCCTTCCCAAACCATGACGACGATTGGACCTTCCATCCAGTATTTAATTAAACGTTTGTAAATAAAAGTTCCAAGCTTGTTGGGATCTTCTGTTTTAAAGGTTTTTATGACACTGGCCCCTGACTGTTTAAAAGATGCAAGGGTTTTTTTTCCCATTTCTTTTATCCATTCGGAAGTTCCCGGATAGTGATTTTTAATGACGTCGGCTGACGGCTTTAACATTTTTCCAGCCAATAATTTCAGGCCGACGTTTTCGAAAGTCTCAATTACTTTGCCAACTAAGCCACGCTTGAGAGCATCGGGTTTGAGAATGATAAGGGTTTGCTCAAGCATATAATCGTTATAAAAGTTATAAATATTATAATTGTTATAATAAAGACAATTCATTATAAATGTCTTTTGTAATTTCTTCAATCCCTTTATTTCCATCAATCTCCACCCACTTTGTCCAGACCTGTTGGTCAACCAACATTTGATATTGTTTATGGGTTTTTCTGATGAAATCAAAATCCTTTTCCCGGAAGTTTTTTTCCTTTTGTTCTCCAGATTTTCGTTTTATGGCGATATCTGGATCAACCTTAACGTAAAAAACCAGGTCAGGTTTTTCGATTCCGAAGTCTTCAGCAAAGCTTAAGGCTTTTTCAAGCCTGATTCCTTCAAGAGTCTGGTAACAAAGGGTAGTGGTGAAGTAGCGGTCGGCAATCAAAATTCCACTTTTTCTTTTTTCAGCAATCATCTCTTTGTCCATTAAGAACTGAAGTGAGTAAAGCAAAAATTGCTGTTCTGCGTTTAGATTTTTATTTTGATAAAGAAAATCTTTTATTAATTTTCCGACGTTACGTTCATAATCGGGGTATTTGATCAACGTTGTAGGGAACGATTTAAACCGTTCCTTACACATTTTTATGAGATTTTTCCCCTGGGTTTCACATCCGGCCCCGTCAATGCCTTCGATAACGATAAACATATGATTTGCGTTAGCGTTATAATAATTATAACTGTTATAAATATTATAATGATTATAACTCATTAGCAAGTAAGAAGAACTATGCAAAACCAAGGCTACAAAAGTTTGGCGTTTTATAAACAATCTGAGATTATTCATGATTTTACGGTGGAATTTGTCAAACTTTATATTAACCCCTATTCCCGTACAAAAGATCAGATGGAGCAATCTGCTCGTTCTGGCAAACAAAATATTGCCGAAGGATATTTACAAAAAAGCCTTGAAAGTAGAATTAAATTAGTTGGAGTAGCTCGTGGGTCACTAGAAGAACTTTTAAATGATTATCAAGATTACCTTCGCCAACACAACCTTAAGCTTTGGGAAAAGGATTTGCCGGAAGCTAGAAAAGTGAGATCTCTGGTTTATAACCATTATAATAGTTATAAAAATTATAAAGATTATATTTCCTCAGCAGAATCCGCAGCCAATGTTATGATCTGCCTGATCAACCAAACCAATCAACTCCTTGATCAAAAACTCCGTTGGTTAGAAGAGACATTTGTCAAAGAAGGTGGATTTAGAGAAAATCTTTTTAAAAAGCGAATGGACTATCGTAAAGGCAAAAAGTAGGATTATAACTGTTATAATATTTTAGTCCAGTCCTCATAGCTCAACGGATAGAGCAGACCCGTCCTAAGGGTAAGATGGGAGTTCAATTCTTCCTGAGGACACAGTGAAAAACGCCACAAAAATATCAAGAAAACACCTTATTCATCATCACATTCACCGCCTGAAAACAAGCGAATACATACGTATATTGATTCTTCGGACAGTTGGCAATTTTTTGTTATTTTCTTCCTTATTTATGATTGTTAAGACCTTTTGGCAGCCGGTCAAGGAAGAGTTGATATATTTTGTTAATGTTAAGATGCAGAAAAAATTTATCATTGCCGAGGATTATAAAAGACTGTCTTTTGACAAAGACAGTCTTTATCAAAACGAACAGAAGGGCTTGCTAGCCAAAACCTTTAATATAAAACAGGTTGAAATTTTGTCCCCGGTTAATCCTGACTTCAGCATTGTTATTCCCAAAATCGGCGCCAACGCCAAAGTTCAGCAAAACATTGATGCCTCAGATGAAAAAATATATCTGGATGCTTTAAATAAGGGAGTAGCTCATACGTTAGGTACAGCATATCCTGGAGAAGGCGGACATATTTTCCTTTTCGCTCATTCAACTGATTATTTCTGGAACGTCGGGAGCTATAATGCAATTTTTTATCTTCTTTATAAACTTGGGAAAGGTGATGAGGTAAATTTGTTTTACCAAGGACAGAGATACGTCTATCGGGTCATCGGGAGCGAGGTAGTTGATCCGTCTCAGGTTCAGTATTTAACCCGCAAAACCAATCGGGAATTTTTGACGCTCCAGACCTGCTGGCCTTTGGGAACGACGCTTAAAAGATTACTGGTGTTTGCCGTGAGAGTGGCTGAATAAGGAAGATGGAAATTAGGTTTGGATGCGGGTTAGGAAATTTGAAGATAGAAGTTAGAAAAAATCCATTTTCTCATTTCTATTTTCCTAATTCGCTTCCATACCCATCTTCTATTTTCTATCTAATTCCCACCAAATAAAGGTCCGGCAGTTCATTTACTTGCGAGTTGAGATTAATCAAAACTATAATTTTTCCGTCACCGGTAGGGTTGAAGAAAGAGCTTTCAAAGGGGCCGGAATAGACGGTCTGCTTATTGGCATTATCATAATCTAAAATTGAAATCTTTTTCCCTTCTGTGATAAACAAATGGCGCGAATCATAATACCACTTAATTTGATTATTGATTATTGATAATTGATTATTGGTAATTAAAAAGTTCTTGTCTTCTTTACGATCATAAACATACAGATTGCCCTTTTTCACCGACCGTTCTTCCGGAGTCTGATTGGTGGCAATAAGAGGCGGATTGATCATTAAAAGCAGTTCAACATTATTTTTTGCCTGATATAAAACCTTGGTTTCATTTGGGGAAAAAGAGACTATATTAAAAGAATCAGAAGCGATTTTATCAAAATCTTTGGGAAAAGTTTCTAAAATCTTTGCATTATTTTTATCTTTTTCATTCTGCCAAGCTTGAATTAAAGCCTCTTTTGATAAAGTGACTTCCAAAGGATTAAGATTTTCCTGGTCAAGAGAAAGAAGATAGCTATTTTCGTCCAATTCGAAAATTGCCTGTTTTTGATTGGGGGCAAAAATAACTTTAACGTCGGCTAAATCAAACGTATTTACAAGAAGGGATAGATCTAAAATTTTATTCAAAGGCGTAAAAAATGGTAACGTTTTTCTTCCGGCATCAAAAAGATAGATGGCATCATTGGCGAAAATAACAATTTTATCGCCGTCTTCGGTCGGTACAGCTTTAATAATGCCTAAATTGGTCAGCGGAGAGAGAGATGGATTGATCGGAAAAAGAACAGGATCGACATTGATGACCAGCTCGCCTTTGAGATTGATCTTCTTGCTCCAACTGGTGTATCCGTCCTTTTTTATTTCCACTAAATAATTATCAGGAGGAAGGGTCAGATTGGTATCGGTAACGCCTTTCAATTCGCTGTTGATAAAGATTTTGGCGGCTTTGGGGTAAGAGGTAGCGGCAATAATACCGGTGGGGTTAATCACTCTTTTTTTAAGATCAAACCGGTAGCCTCTGGCGTAGGCAATTACTGTAGCTAAAACGGTAATAAATAGAACAAAGAATATCAGTCTAAGCAGTATTTTCATAATTTAATATAATAGATATTAGGAGACTTGGAAATTCTGAAACAAAATTTCTCAATCTCTAAATTTTTCAATATCTTAATTTCTGTTTTTTGTTACCCAATATTATACAATATTTAAATATGTTCTTTCGTAAAAAGATAGGGATAGATTTGGGAACGGCCAATACTTTAGTTTACGTTGCCGGTGAAGGAATTGTTTTAAACGAACCAACGGTCGTTGCCTACTCAATAGAAGATAAAAAAATTTTGGCAGTTGGTGAGGATGCGCGGGAAATGATCGGCCGAACGCCTGGATCAATTGTGGCGTCAAGACCTATGAAAGAAGGAGTGATTGCCGATTATACGACCACTTCGGCGATGATTACTTATTTTTTGAAAAAAGGTTTAAAAGGCGGAGTTTACTGGCCGGAAGTGATGATCTCCATTCCCGGCGGTTCCTCGCAGGTTGAAAAACGGGCCGTTGTTGCCGCTTGTAAACAAGCAGGAGCATCAGATGTCTATCTGATCGAAGAGCCGTTGGCGGCCGCGATTGGAGCCAAACTGCCGATTTCTCAAGCTTCAGGCCAGATGATAGTCAATGTTGGCGGCGGGACGACGGAAATTGCCGTAATTTCTTTAGGCCAGCTGGTAGTTTATAAGACGGTCAGAGTGGCCGGAACCAGATTGGATGAAGCTGTGATGACTGAACTCCGGAAAAAACACAATATGATTATTGGTGAGCGGACAGCCGAAGATATAAAAATAAAGATAGGAAATGCCTTGATAGACGAGTCGGCTCAAGAAAAACGTATGGAAGTAAAAGGCCGAGATTTTCAAACCGGTCTGCCGAAAATCTACGAAATTGGAGAAAAAGATATTAATATGGCCATAATCAAACCATTAAAAGCAATTCTTGACGGTATCAAAGAAGTTTTATCCCAGACTCCGCCTGAATTGGCGGCAGACATCGTTGATAAGGGGATTGTTTTGTCCGGCGGGACAGCTTTACTCACAAATCTTGATAGATATATCACTTATTACACCGGCGTGTCTTCCTTTGTGGTAGATGATCCGTTATTTTGTGTAATCCGGGGAGTCGGAATGGCGATTGAGAATTTAGACAGTTTTAAAGAAGCTATCCGATAGTATTTTAGAAATTGGTTATTTGAAAATTGAAATTTGTTTAGAAATTAGAAATTAGAAATTAGAAATTAAATATAGTATTTGTTAAAATAAAAAGTATAAATCTACCAAGTAAGTGATGTTTGGATTTATAAAACAATAAAAATAATCATAAAATAATTTGAACAAAAACGACTTAGTAATTAGTAATTAGTAATTAGTAATTTTCCTATAGTAATTAGTCAAATATGAATTCAAACAAACTTTTAGGAATCACGATTTTTCCTGAAACCAAATCCACTGTCCTAGAGAAAATTTTATTATACATAGATAAACCAACCAGTTTCTTCCACATAGTTTCCCTTAATCCTGAAAACATGGTTATCACAACTGAAAACAAATCATTCAAAAAGGTTATTCAGACGGCCCAAATAAAGATTACTGATGGTGTAGGGATTGTTCTGGCGGGCCGATGGTTAGGTATCAAGGTAGGGGAAAGGATGACCGGAGTTGAGTTGATGGAAAACCTTCTAAAGGTGGCGTCAGATAGACGCTTAAGAGTGCTGATGATTGGCGGAAAAGAAAATTTAGCACTTCGGCTATCTCAGTGCTACTCAAAGAAATTTTCTGAAGCTAAGTTCAAAGGTGTACAGGGGATAGAAGATATCAAAAATCCAACAGAGGATGAAGAGGCGAAGATCTTTTCAATAGTAGCCGACTATAAGCCTCATCTGGTATTTGTAACTTTTGGTTCACCGGATCAGGAACTGTGGATAGAGCGTCATAAAAAGAAGTTGTCAAATTGCGTGGTCATGGGGGTAGGAGGAGCTTTTGATTATTTATCAGGAGAGATTAATCGTGCCCCAGTATTTATTCAGAAAATCGGACTTGAATGGTTGTTCCGTTTAGTCAATCAACCTTGGAGGTGGAAAAGACAGAAAAGATTATTAAAATTTATTAGGTTAATCATTTGCCAAAAATGGAACAAAACCTAAAAAAAATTCTCAAATACTTTTCACTTTTTGCTTATTACCCTACGTTGGAAGAAATTCACACCTTTTTACCGGTAAAGATCCATAAAGACGAGCTAAAGAGGGAGTTAGAACATCTTAAATATACTCCACCCCAGTATAGTATTAGAAGAAAAATATCAAAAATAAAGTTAAACGATTGGCGATTTAGAGCATACATAAAGCTTATTTCAACCTTTCCACAGATCAAACTCGTTGGCTTGTCCGGTTCGATTTCAATGATGAATGCTAGTGAAAACGATGACATCGACCTGTTTGTTATCACAGCCAAAAACAGATTATTTACAGGAAGATTCACCTCTCTTTTATTAGCACAGCTAATTGGTATTCGACGAAATCGTTTAACCTATTCGCGACGGCCGTCACAGATAGGTAATAAAAATAAAATCTGTCTCAACCTTTTTTTTGATGAATCTGATCTGAAAGTGCCTAAGTTTAAGCAGACCGAGTTTGTTGGCCATGAAGCCCTTCAGATGAAGCCGATTATTGTTAAAGACAACGTTTATAAGAAATTTTTAGAGGCAAATAGATGGGTGTTTAAGTTGTTTCCAAACGCCAGAGAAAATTTAGAATTTAGAGTTCAAAATTCAGAATTAAAAAATAGAATTATAAATTCTAAATTAATAATTCTAAATTTTGGTTGGATTATAGAATCAATTGTAAAAAAAATTCAATTATTATCAATCAATCGTCACAAAACCAGCGAAATTATTACCTCCACTCAGCTCTGGTTCCATCCGGTGGATTTTGGGAAGAAGATCAACAAACAAAGACAGTTGAAAATAGTTAAAAATGGTTATAAATTGTTATAAATGGTTTTATAAAGCAATCTATGAAAAATGTTAAAAATTTAAGAATATATCTAAAAGCTGTAGCATTAGTTGGAAAAATTTACAATTTAATTAAAGAAAACCAAATTTTATTAAGAGATTTTTCTTTGTGTGACCAATTAAAAAGAGCCTCTGTTTCTGTGCCTGCAAATATTTCCGAAGGTTATGCTCGTAGTAAAAAACAGTTTAAAAATTATTTAGAAATTGCAAAAGGCTCTGATAACGAAGTTATTACCTTACTTGACATAGTAAAACTTGTGTACTCAATTAATACGGATGATCTTCAGAATGAATATGACATTTTAGCAAAACAAATCACCGCTTTTTCAAACTCTTTTTGACTTTTTTGCTATTTACAACTATTTTCAACCATTTAAAACTATTTATAACTAGTTATGGAGTTAAGCCTCTTTCATATAGCAAGTTCCGAGACCGGCAGATTCGAGTTGATCCAAGATAGTATCAGCTCTTTTTTGATCGACTTTTAGAACTTCTTGAAGTTGAATCGACGACATTTCATCAAACTTGTCCATCATTTCCAAAGCTTTGCCGAATAGGGGGTCACGTTCGATTTTAGCTTCTTTAGCCTCAGACACCCTTAGGGTGGCTGTGCCTGGAGTCTTTCCTCCCTCAATTGATCTTAACCGGCTATCAATATCATCCAATTTTTTCAAAATCACTTTTACTGAGTCATCCATAGAATCTTATTATAACATTTAAAATAATTTTTTCCGGCAAAAAAACAAAGTTTGCAGGAGGTAATTTCTCGGACTATAGCTGAAAACTTGTTTAAACATCTTCAAATCTTCAATCAATCCGGAAAATTTTCCTAATTTTGAAGCTTTCGGGGGATTGACGTTTGAGGAAGAAAAATAAAAAACGTTTTTTTGGGCATCAGTCATATATTTGTTGATGGCGATTTCCAGTTGGAATTTAGTCGGTTTAGTTTTAAAAACTTCAAAAAGATCTTTTTTCCGCAGCACCCGTTCTCCGGAATAAATTAGATCAAAACGGTTAAATTTAGTGATAAGCCTTAGAGTGTTACGGCTGAAAATCACCATATCGATTCCCGAGTTTTTTACAACTTTATCAAGAACATAATCAGCTTCATCATGATTAACGTTTGCTAAATCTGCGTCAAATAAAAGAATATATTCTCCTTGAGCAATTTTCATTCCCTCTTTAACCGCCTCACTCTTACCGAGAGTTTTCGTTAATCTGATAAGTTCAACTTGAGGGTAGTTTTTTTGAACAAAATCAGGGCTACCATCAGTCGAGGCACTGTCAACGCAGATGATTTGAGAGAGATTTTTTACTTGAACAATTTGGCTCAAAACATTGCCAATCCTTTCCTTTTCATTTTTAAAAGGAATAATACAGGATATTTGAAGTTTTTGGCTCATAAGGACATGTTACAGTATTTTTTTGGTGATAAATATTTTTTATCTATATTTTTGCGAAAATCACTACATAGTTTTTTCCGTACTCTTTGGCGCATTTGGGACAGGTGGTGTAGGAAAAATAAAGTTTGGGATCAAATGGCTCACAACAGCCGGTTGATTTTACTTTCATAAATAAAATTATATCAAATTTCTTCACCCAAGAGATTAAAAATTCCTAAAAAACAAAAAAATCATACAACAACAAAAGTAGATAAAATATTTTTAACAATCTTATTATTAAACATATTAGTAGTATAATATTTGTTGGTTGCCGCAGTGGCGGAAATGTTCAACTGACAGTTTACGAACGAAGTGGGTAATTACTGTCAGTTAATCCCGGCCGAGTGAAGCGAGGCGGGAGCAAATAAATAATATGGGCGGGTGGCGGAATGGCAGACGCGCTAGCTTCAGGAGCTAGTGAGAGCAATCTCTTGAGGGTTCAACTCCCTCCCCGCCCACCTTAGTCCCGACTTGTCGGGCGGCGCGGAGCGCCGCCCACTGTTCCGGAAGGTCACAATCGACTATTCTTGCTTTTAGGGTGAGGTTCGAGCCGGTCTTTTTTAGGAACTCTCTTTTTTGAAAAAGATTTATATTGTCCGATGCGATTTTATTGGCTTCTAAAGCGTCATTGAAGAATTCTCTCATAGGTTCGAGCCACTTATTTGGTGATTGTTCAAGAGTCTCTATTCTCTGCTCAATTGTCTTCTTTGAGGAAAAAAGATTTTCTTTCTTTTTAAGGTAATCCTCGCGACTTACAACATTATCTAAGTAGGAGTCTAAAAGTTTACTCAACTTTTCGTTGATACTTATCAAATCTTTTTTGAACTCTTGAACAATCACCAACACTTCTGACCGCTGTTGGTGTTCGTCATTATCTAATCTTTTGATATACCATTGGTGGTCAGAAGTGGACAAAGAAACTTTTTGAATATGGGCATTTAGCTGATTTACTAAAATCTCTTGACTTATAAAAGGTTGTGAACAAGGGATAAACCTACTTTTACGGGTACAGTGGTAATAGATAAAATCTTTCTCGTGGTTAACGGTTTCATAACGCCTAAAGTGGTGTTCGGCGGTGACCATCATCTGACACTCTCCACAGCGGATCAAACCCGTAAAAGGAAAGTCAAGAGATTTTAGGGGTGATGAATGACTTCTGTCTTTCTTAACCTCCTGCACTGTATCAAAAAGTTTCTTTGTAATAAGTGGCTTGTGGATTCCTTGATGTATTTCACCTTTATAGCGAAAATCTCCATAATAAAAGGGGTTTGAGAGATAGTACTTCACCTTATCTATTTTGAAAAATTTATTATTGCTGGTTTTTACACCTTGCTCTCCCAGAAACATACTTAATTTTTCAAAAGTATAGTTGCCGGTTGAATAAAGCTCGAACATCTTGGAAATGGCAGGAGCAACTCTTGGATCAACAACAATTTTCTTATCCAACCGGTCATTAAGATAGCCTATCGGGGCTTTACTCGGATACTCTCCACGACGAGCCTTCTGTCTCAAACCCCTTTTAGTATTTTCGCTCAAGGAATCCACATAGTATTT
>ERZ1292633.4425-Hain-H41-02um-R1-4425-length-13014-cov-6_pt1 | contig 13014 bp, 13 predicted proteins | sample MGYA00564406_ERZ1292633 | MGnify/ENA primary metagenome ERZ1292633 (study PRJEB36523, sample SAMEA6512639) | groundwater metagenome | collected 2019-01-08 | study: AquaDiva: Metagenomics assemblies of 32 groundwater samples
CCTATATTCTGCCACTGATAGGCCTGTTTCTCGCGCCGATTTACCCTGCGATCAACTCTGCCATCCTTTCCTCGCTGCCCAAACATAATCACGCGGCGATGACGGGGCTGCTGGTGGTGTTTTCCGCACTGGGCGGCACCACGGGATCCTATATTACGGGACAAGTGTTCGCCGCTTTTGATGGGCAGACCGCCTTCTACCTCTCGATCATCCCGATGGCGTTGCTGCTCATATCGCTCGGCGGGTTCCGCAGGCTACAGGTGCGGGCATGAGATGGGCTGCGACCTTTGTTTTACTTGGCGCATTGGTCGCTGTTCCCGCGCATACCGAACCTGCTTTGCGTTTCAATGTCGATGAAGGCGCGATCCACAACGCATTTTTCCGCCATGGGCCGATTGCCGCGCATTTGACGCTCAAATCGGGGCAAGCCCCACGCATCATCATTGCCTTTCCAGCGGGAAACAGCGGAGCAGGCCTGTGGTTCGAGCATAGCAACCGTCCCACCAGCTGGCAGACCGTGTCGCCGATGCGGCCTGTCATAGAGCGCCAGCCCTATGGCGGCATCCGGCGCGGTGTTTCCACGATCATATCCACCGATGCCGCCACGCTCACGCTCCAGCGCGCCGTGCTGGGTAGTGTTCGCTCGCTGCGCGATTATGGCTATACCGGCACCGTCGTCGCCGCCATCGATGTTGCACCCGTAGTCAGTGCGCACAGCGTCGTGTGGAACCGCAGACGCGTCGATGGCGGCGCGGGCTATCGCATGGCGCTAGAGGTTCTGAACGGCAGTGTGTCGGGCGGTGGCGAAGCGCCCATAACCCTGACGGCGGATCACGGCCGCGCTATGCGGCTTCGGATCACTGCAGTGACGGGTGACCCGCCGTTGACCCCCATCCCGTCGCGCGATATTTTCGCTAGCTGTGCCGCAAGCGATGTAAGGCTACGCAACGCACTGACCTTCCTGAGTTATGATGAAAAATTGCTCGCCGGGTCGTGGCGCTTCAACACCTATTTCGGTCGCGACACATTGTTATCAACCCGCTTATTGATGCCCGCGCTACGCCCACGCCCGATCGAAGCGGCCTTTGCATCGGTTTTTGCCCGACTCAATGCCGATGGCGAGGTCGCGCATGAGGAAGATATTGGCGAATATCCGCTGCTGACGCGCATGGCAGCGGGACAGGATGTATCTGCCGACCCGATCCTTGATTACAAGATGGTCGATGACGATTTCCTGCTCGCGCCTACCCTCGTGCACTATCTACTCGACACCGCTGATGGCCGGACGCGCGCCGCAGCCTTTCTGGCAAGGCGCGATGCAAATGGTGTCCGCTATGGCGATTTACTGGTGCGCAATCTGCGCCATGTCGCGAGTAAGGCCCTGCCCTTTGCGAGGACGCCCGACCATCGCCACCTGATTGCGCTCCATGACGGCAGTAATGTCGGCAATTGGCGCGACAGCGAAAATGGCCTGGGGGGTGACGGACGTTATCCTTATGATATCAACGCGGTGCTGGTGCCCGCCGCCTTGCAAGCCATCGCACGGCTCGATACCAGCGGCTTGCTCGCCCCCTATGCGGAGCACGACGCCCCCTTGAGCGAAGCCGCAGCCATGGCGGCGGTGTGGGAACGCGAGGCACCCCGCCTGTTCGCCGTTCATGTCGATGCGGATGATGGCAGCGCCCGCGTTGCGCACTATGCTGCGTCGTTGTCACCGCCTGCTCCCATGACGTCTGACGCACCCTCAGGCCCCGCCGATTTTCCAGCGCTCGCACTCGACACGCGAGGCAGGCCGGTCGAGGTGATGCACTCCGACATCGCTTTCCTGCTGTTGTTCGCCAACCCCGATGCCGATGCGTTGCGCACCGCCTTAATATCTACAATGCTGCCCTTTCCCGCCGGATTGATGACGCCAGTGGGCATGGTCACCGCCAACCCCGCTTATGCCACGCCTGCACGCTACGCCATATTCGACCGTAGCCGCTATCATGGTACCGTCATCTGGTCGTGGAGTCAGGGAATGCTGGCGGCCGGTCTGAAACGGCAATTGGCCCGGAACGATTTACCCGTGGATGTCATCGATTTACTGCAACAATCGAAGCTAAGTCTGGACCAATCCCTCCTTGCCTCCCGCGACTTTCGTGGGTCAGAACTATGGTCATGGGCATTGGATAATGGCCAATATCGCGCTGTCCACTATGGGCAGGGCAGCAGCGATGAAACCGAATCCAACGCTATCCAGCTATGGAGCACCATCGGCCTTGCAGTGCAAAATTGTGCGTGAATGACCCTGCCCGTTCAATCAATCAGGAAAATAACCGCGCCAACAAACACCAGTGCGAAGGTCATCACCATATCGCGCAGATCTTGCACGCTCATCCCGGCCATGCTCAGCCACGTCTCGTTCTGCACATAGCGCGCGCGCAAGGCCCGACCCGACGGCGCATCGCCGATGACAATGTCCTGCTGCCGCATGAAGGTGGGCTCTTCGGTGATACCAAAAATGGCTTTTAATTTGCTGTCCATGCGCGATACGTTAACGCGTCATTTACGCATTGCTAGGGGTAAAGAGGGTTAACGGGTCACGCGTCCCACCCTAGGACAAAGGCGGTTTTTGTAGTTAACGCCTCGCGGTTACGCGAATGCGCGCCCCATCGCTAGCGCCGCGCTCTCCCACAGGGCATGCCGCCCAAGCAAAGCGCCGATCAAGGCACAGCCGCACTTCGTCGAGCCACCCGCCCCGGCCGCTCTGCACCGATATCATCGGGCGCTCCAGTCCCGGATTGGCAGCAACAAAGGCACGGCGCACATCGCCCGCCGTCAACGTCTCATTGGCAGACAGCGCCGTCATGTCTGGAAAATGGACGCGGCCATATTGCCGCTCCGCCTCGTCAAAATAGGCCTCAGGGGTCGCCGCCATGCACGAACCATGGCGTGCCCATTCATGCTGCAACAGCTGCGGCGACGGTGTCATGCACAGATGCACGCGCAGCGTATCACGCGCAATCGCGCGGGTCGGTGCGCAATATTGCGGCCAATCGCGCCCGTCCGTCTCTGGCCACAGGCCGTGCAGGACAAAGCCAAAACGCGCAAGTTCGGACCCGCATTGCATCGCATTGTCGGCATCATCACCGTGGGCCGCGCAAAACGTCGGTGACCAGCTGAGCGCCAGCGTATAGCGCGTTACCGCCGTGCGCCGCACTTGGTCGGGGTTGGCACGCTCAACGCGCGGCATCACAAAGTCGGTGGGAGCCACGCAGTATTGCGCTTGCTGCGCTGCCTGTATCTCCGCTGGCACGGGGCCATGGGGTGCCAGATATAACAGCGTCGCCGCCCCCACAACCACGCCAAAGGCAAGAGAGAGCAACCGCACGTCAAACCGCCCCATGATCTAATCCTATATCCGCAGCAGGAGCCGATTGCGTCAGCCGCCCGACCGACACGTAAGTCACGCCGGTTTCGGCAATCGCGCGAATGGTGTCGAGCCGCACGCCCCCCGACGCCTCCGTCGGTACGCGTCGCGCGACGATTTCCACCGCTGCACGCAATGTCGCCACATCCATATTGTCGAGCAACAAATGCGTCGCCCCCGCCTGTATTCCCGGCTCAATTTGATTAAGCGAATCAACCTCCAAAATGATCCGTTTGATCCGCGCTGCGACCGCGCGGCGCACCGCTTCGCCCACCCCGCCCGCGACCACAACATGATTATCCTTGATCATCGCCGCATCATCGAGCCGCATGCGGTGGTTGGTCGCCCCGCCCATCCGCGTCGCATATTTCTCCAGCAGCCTTAGGCCGGGTATAGTTTTCCGCGTGTCGAGCAAGATGCAGCCCGTCCCCGCGATCACATCGACATATTGCCGCGTCATCGTCGCAATGCCGCTCAAATGCTGGACGGTGTTGAGCGCGCTGCGCTCCGCCGCCAACAGCGCACGGGCATTACCGCTGATCCGCATCAGGTCAGCTTTGGCGGGCACAGGCGCGCCTTCCTCCGCCAAAATCTCTATCGTGCAATCGGGGTCGAGAACCCTAAAAAAAGCCGCCGCAATCGGCAAGCCCGCGACGACAATCGCATCGCGGCTGTCCATCACGCTGTCGAACCGCGCATCGGCAGGGATCACCGCCGCCGAGGTGATGTCGCCACCCTCGCCCAAATCTTCCGCTAGGGTTGAGGCGACAAAGGCGTCCATGTCGAAACCGGGGATGTTCATAGTCATGGCTTTGAGCTATCTGGTGATTGAAAGACACGCAAGTGGGAGGAGGTGGCAATGAGTGATTACCCAGACGATCTGTTGACCGCCACACCCAGCCTGGAGGATTTCCAGCATTGGACGCACATACTTGGCCGCGCGCAGCAATTGATGATGGAGTTTGCACTGTCGCCAGAGGGGCATGACGTCGGCAAAGCGATGGTCTCGCAACTCATGGACCCGGGCGTCTGGGCCAAGGCAGTCAGCGAGCCCGCCAGCCCCCATATAGCAGCGCCCAATATATGGGCGGCGATGGGCAGCAATTGGCTCAGCACGACCACCAGTTTCTGGCAGGAAAATCTGGCGCTGTGGCAGGGGTTTGCGACTGGACAGCGGCCTGACGCCGCACCTGAAAAGGACCGCCGCTTTGCTGCACAAGAATGGCAAACGCACCCGCTATTCGCCTTCATCCGCCAAAGTTATGCGCTGATTTCCGAGCGACTCATGGCCAGCGTCGACGCGGTCGATGGCATGGACCCGAAAGAAAAAGCGCAATTGCGCTTTGCCACCACAAGTTTGATTGATGCCATCGCCCCATCCAATTTTGCGCTGACCAACCCCTTGGTTCTCAAACGGACGATGGAAACGCGCGGCGAAAACCTCATCCGTGGCCTCGAACATATGCTCGGCGATTTGAAGCGCGGGCAGATGACGCATGTCGATGCCAGCCGCTTTGAACTGGGCGTCAACATCGCCGTCACGCCGGGCAAGGTTGTGCATGAAACCCCGCTCTATCAACTCATCCAATATACACCAACGACTGCCCAACTGTTTGAAACGCCGCTGGTCATCTTTCCGCCGTGGATCAACCGCTTTTATATCCTCGACCTCAATCCAGAGAAGAGCTTCATCGCATGGTGCGTGGAACAGGGGATCAGCACCTATATCGTCTCGTGGAAATCAGCGGATGAGAGCTTGGCCGCTGTCGCGTGGGACGATTATATCGCCGCACAGATCGACGCCATCGCCACCATCCGTTCGCTGCTGGATGTAGAGCACGTCCACGCCATTGGCTATTGCGTCGCTGGAACCACACTCGCCGCCACGCTGTCGCTGCTCGATGCGCTTGGGCAGGCGGACGTGGTCAAAAGCGCGACCTTTTTTACCGCGCAGGTCGATTTTTCGGAGGCTGGCGATTTATCGCTGATGGTCGATGACCAGCATCTGGCGATGATCGAACAGCTATCACAAGGCGGCTTTCTCGACGGGCGTTACATGGCCGCGACCTTTAATGCGCTGCGCTCGCGCGACCTCATCTGGAACTATGTCGTCAATAATTATCTGATGGGCGACGATTATCCGCCGTTCGACCTGCTCTATTGGAATGGCGACACCACCAACCTGCCCGCCAAATGGCACCAAAGCTATTTGCGCGACCTATACCGCGACAATCGGCTGGTCATCCCGGGATCGCTTTGCGCCGAGGGCACGCCGATTGACCTGACCCGTATCACCACGCCAGCCTATATCCAGGCAGGGCGCGAGGACCATATCGCACCAGCGGGCAGCGTGTGGAAACTGATGCACCATTTGCAGGGGCCAAAGCGCTTCGTACTCGCGGGGTCCGGGCATATTGCGGGCGTCGTCAACCCGCCGTCAGCGAACAAATATCAACACTGGGTCAATGATGCATCGTGCGAGACGCTCGACGCGTTCATCGCGGGCGCGACCGAGGTCAAGGGCAGCTGGTGGCCAGACTGGCTGGTCTGGTTGGAGGCTCAGGCACCAACCAAAGTCGCAGCCAAGGGTGCGCGCATCCCCGGCAAGGGTAAGAGCAAAGCGATTGAGGACGCGCCCGGCCGCTATGTAAAGATGCGGTGAAGCGTAGGGTCGGCGACCAACAGCTATGGTGGTTTCGGTGATTATGCACTTAGAGCGTTTTGAAGCGAGGTGGAATCACCGAGCGGCTCGCAAAACGCGGTAATACAAGAGCTTAGAGCAGGTGATTTGATCTTATCAAATCTCATCCTGCTCTAGGGTCCTGACCCTAATTCACTCCAGCCCATCCATGTAGCGCTTTCCTACAAGCTCCGGGCCATGGTAAAAGGGCCGCATGATGTTGCCTGTTGCCGAAGCCCAAGCCCGTATCTACGCGGCTTTTGCGACCCACTTATATCCTCTCCTCCTTGTGGGGAGAGGGATGTGCAGACTTGCAAACTTGTTTGCTAGTCGCAGCTGGGTGAGGGGGATATTCCTTTTCTTACTTCGCGTCTTCGCGTCTCTGCGCGAAATCTCTTTCTTCGTCATTGCGAGGAGGGCTTTGGCCTGACGCGGCAATCCAGATGCAGCCAAGACTGGATTGCCACGGGCCTTGCGGCCCTCGCAATGACGATGATGGATGGCGGAGTGTATTATGTGTATCATACGACTGTGTATCGTTGACACCACAGTTCGGCGATTCACCGCAAAGCCGCAGAAAAGCTGGATGACATAAGTGATTCACCCCCTGTTTCGTGTCAACCAAGCCTTGGCTACAACCCTCGCTCTTGGCGTTAGCTTCCTTACCGTATTGGCCAATATCCCGCGTGATTTTTCCTCGCATTTGAATATTTTTGCTGCACTGCAACATTTTCTCTTGCAATCCTAGTACGACTCACTTATTGTGCACTGCAACAAAGACGGCGATTATGCTGTCCTCTGATTGGAGTGCCCGAAAATGGCGACCCGTAACGAAGATGTTTCCGCCGAACTGGCCTATGCTGCTGCAACGACAGCAGCGCCAGTAAAGGCAAAGCCAGCCGCAGCCAAGTCGGTTGCCGCGAAATCAGTGGCCGTTGTTGCTGCACCTGCAAAAGTTGAAGCGGCTAAACCCGCCCCAGCCAAGCCAGCTGCGAAAACCGCAAAGCCGGTTAAGGCTGTGGCTGCCATCCCGGCAGCCCCCGCCAAAGCTGCCAAAGCAAAGCCTGCGGCTAAGATCACTAAACTGGCGAAGCCCGTCACCAAAACCGCGATTAAAACAAAAACTGTCAAACCAGTCGCCAAGCCAGCTGCCGTCAACGCCGCTGCCCCCACTCAATCTGTCCTCCAGAAAGGAACGACCATGATCACCGAAACCGCCAAGAAAATGACCGAAGAAGCCACCAAGGCCGCAGAGCAAGCCAAGGTCCAGACCGAAACCTTTGTTGCCGATTTGCAGACCCGTGCCAAGGCTGCGGCCGAAAAGGGCCAAGAGTTCGCCAAGGATGCCGTCGAGTTTTCGCGCGGCAACGTCGAAGCGATTGTCGAATCGGCCAAAATCGCTGCCAAGGGCGCCGAAGTTATCGGCACTGAATTGGCCGCGTTCGCCAAGCAATCGGTCGAAGATACCACCGTTGCCGCCAAGCGTTATGCCGCAGTCAAGACCCCTGCTGAGTTTCTGGCTTTGCAAACCGAATTGTCGCGTAGCGCGCTCGACAGCATGGTCAAGCAGGGCGCAAAGACCAGCGAACTGACCGTCAAGCTTGCTAACGACGCATTTGCGCCAATCAGCAACCGCATCGCGCTGGCTGTGAGCAAGCTCAAAGCCGCTGCATAACTGCTAGCGCCTGCGCTAGGGGAAAGCAGATAAAGTTCTGGCCCATCGCTGGCGGGGCATCTCCCTCCTCCCGCCCCGCCGCATGAGCCAAGCGCAAGCCCGTTCCTCTGATGAGGGGCGGGCTTTTGCTTTAGCGGTGGCTTGCTACCCCTTGGCGAGCGCGCGGCTTTCGCTTATCTTAGGGTCATAATGCACAAACCAACCCATCTTGACTGGCCCATTACGGCCAATGACGACGATCAGAACGGCCCAGATAATGGTTCGGGCGGCGACACCAATGTCGGCGTTGCGACGCGCACCCGCGTCCGCACCCAAAAACCGTCGCTCTACAAGGTGCTGCTGCTCAATGATGACTATACCCCGATGGAGTTCGTGGTCATGGTGCTCCAGCAATTTTTTCGTATGGACGTCGAACAAGCTACGCAGGTCATGCTCCACGTCCATCAGCGCGGGGTCGGGGTGTGCGGTATTTTCAGCCTAGAGGTCGCCGAGACAAAGGTGACGCAAGTGATGGATTGCGCGCGCCAGCACCAGCACCCGTTGCAATGCGCGCTTGAGAAGGCGTAAAGATCCCCCGCTAGCCGCCCTTCAGCGAAATATAAAGCTGCACGCCTACGACCACTATCCACAACGCCACCAATAATCCGGCAACGCTCAGCAACCGGCTGCGATTGGCTGCCGCGACCTGATAGATACCGTTGACAATATTGAGCAGGCCAAAGCCAATGATCAGCAGGAACAGGTTCATCACCGCGCGCGCCTGGTCAGCTGTGCCATTAAAGTGCGAACTGGTACCGCTAATCTGAATATCATATGCTGTCTCGGTCAACGCCGGCCACATCGCCGCGCTGATGAACCCTAACAGCCCGACGAGAAATAAGCCCAGCCCCAACAAGAGCCAGCCCAGACGCTTGACGGTGCTTGATGATTTCATCCTCTTGCCGCATTTGGGGCATTGGTTCACGTCGCCGTCAACTTTGTTGCCGCACAGCAGGTTATAGCAGATGCTGGTTACGCGTCCCGGCTCGGTCATGGCATTTTCCTTGAATGAAGGGCACCAAAGAAGGCGGATGCTATCCGCACCTGCTCCTTTGCACAAGGTGATGCCGCGCCCCTTTGCAGCACGCATTTCCCCCGCTATCAGTTTCTCATGGATCAGATCATCATTCGTGGCGGCAACCGCCTGTCGGGGCGTATTCCCATTTCGGGCGCAAAGAACAGCGCGCTAACGCTGCTCCCTTGTGCGCTGTTGACCGATGAGCCGCTGACGCTGCGCAACCTGCCGCGCCTCGCCGACATTGATGGCTTTGGCCATTTGCTCAACCAACTGGGCTGTTCGACGACGATTGAAGGATCGCGTCCCGAAGATTTTGGCCGGGTGATGACCGCGCGCGCGACCACCATCACCGCGACCGTCGCGCCATACGACATCGTTCGTAAAATGCGCGCCTCTATCCTTGTGCTCGGTCCATTGCTCGCCCGCACGGGTGAAGCAACCGTCAGCCTGCCCGGCGGCTGTGCAATCGGCAACCGTCCCATCGACCTCCACCTTAGGGCACTCGAAGCGTTCGGCGCAGAGATGGAAATGGCGTCGGGTTACGTCAAGGCAAAGGCACCGGGCGGGCGATTGCCCGGCGGAAAAATCCATTTCCCCGTCGTATCGGTCGGCGCAACCGAAAATGCGCTGATGGCCGCATCGCGGGCCAAGGGGACGTGCGTGATCGGCAATGCCGCGCGCGAGCCGGAGATTGTCGATCTGTGCAATTGCCTGGTCGCGATGGGGGCCAGGATTGACGGCATCGGCACAGAGACGCTGACCATCGAGGGGGTCGATAGGCTGCACGGCGCGACTTACCGCGTCATGCCCGACCGCATTGAAGCGGGCAGTTACGCCTGCGCCGTGATGGCGACGGGCGGCGAGGTTGACCTGGTCGGTGCCAATGCCGCAGATATGACGGCAACGATTGATGCGCTGGAACAAGCGGGGGCGAGTGTCACCCCCTATGCGGGCGGCATCAAGGTCGCGCATGAGGGGCGGCCACGCGGCATCACACTGTCCACCGCGCCCTACCCCGGCTTTGCCACCGACATGCAGGCGCAATTCATGGCGATGTTGGCGTTGGCCGATGGCACCAGCGTTCTGACCGAAACCATATTCGAGAATCGCTATATGCACGTCCCCGAATTGGCGCGGATGGGCGCGACATCAGCGTCAAAGGGCGCAGCGCGGTAGTGCGCGGGGTTGATCATCTGGTCGGGGCCCCTGTCATGGCAACCGATTTGCGCGCGTCGATGAGCCTGATTATTGCTGGCATCGCGGCCGCAGGGGAAACCCATGTCAGCCGCATCTATCACCTCGACCGGGGCTATGAGCGGTTGGAGGAGAAATTGGCGGCTGTCGGCGCGGATATTGAACGCGTCAGCCTTGGCTAGCAATACATCGCTAAAAACCCGTTCGTGCTGAGCCTGTCGAAGCATTGTTTTTTCTTTGGTGTCGCAAGCAAACAAGGACAGCCCCTCGACAAGCTCAGGGCGAACGGTTCCGTATGGCTTTGGTTGATTTCAATTCATCCCGCAATTCCCCCTCGCTTTGGCCTAGTGACCTTGCTAGACAATCGCTATGAAACGCCGCGCCCTCTTTGTTGCTCTGGCCATTGGCTTGGCCCTCGCGCTGCTATCAGGGCCAACGGGGCGCATCGCCATCCAGACGCATGATGTGACCGACCCCTCGCCGCACCGCGTTGAGGCGACGCTGGCGCTCGGCAAAGCGGCGCTGTCGCTGCTGATAACATGGACCAGCCACGTCCGTTAGCAGACGGCGGGCGACAACCCAAAGCTCCCCAAAGCAGACAAAATGGACCTGGGAACGGGACCTGGTTTTCCAACATAAAGCGGCTTTTTGCCCTTCCCCCTAGCTCCCGCCTTACTCCAGCGTCTTGATAATCGCGGAAAAGTCCAGCCCGCCGTTCCCTGCATCGGCAAACGCCTGATACAGCTGTGCCGCACGCGCACCCATCGGTGTGTCTGCGCCAGCACCGCGTGCCGCATCCATTGCAAGCAGCAAATCTTTGAGCATCAGCGCGCTGGCAAAACCGCCCGCATAATCATTGTCAGCCGGGCTTTGCGGGCCAACGCCGGGCAGCGGGCAATAACTGGTCATCGACCAGCATTGCCCCGATGCCTTGGATGAGATGTCATAGAAAGTCTGTGGATCGAGGCCGAGTTTTTTGGCCATCGCGAAGGCTTCCGCCGTCGCGATCATCGACGCACCCAGCAGCATATTGTTGCAAATCTTGGCCGCCTGCCCCGCGCCTGGCGCGCCCGCATGAATCACCGCCTTACCCATTACCGACAGGATCGGCTGTGCGCGCGCGAAGGCGGCCGTCTTGCCGCCGACCATGAAGGTCAGCGTCCCCGCATTGGCTGCTGCGATTCCGCCAGACACCGGGGCATCGACCATGGCATAGCCCGCTGCGCTGGCCGCCGCTTCCACGTTCCGCGCGGTCGCCACGTCGATGGTCGAGCAATCGAGCAACAGCGCGGTGGACGGCGCATGGCCGATCACGTCACCCCGATAGACGCTCGAAACGATCTTGCCATTGGGGAGCATGGTGACCACCGCATCGACAACACCATCCCCTCCGGCCACCGCTTCGCGTGCGCAAGTGAATGGCGCACACCCCGCCTCCGCCGCACGCGCCAGCGCCTCACCGTTCAGGTCGAACGCGCGGACATCATGGCCAGCCTTGGCCAAGTTCGCGGCCATCCCGCCGCCCATATTGCCGAGGCCGATAAAGGCGATTGTGGTCATATTTCAAATCCTTCGCACTCAGGTGCCAAATCCACCGTCATGCCCAAAGCCTGTGCTCCGGCGAAGGCCGGAGCGTTGGCGACAAAGCACATCGCATCACTCCACCGCTCCGGGTCAAGCCCGGAGCACAGAAGGCGTCACATCCCCCTACCCCATCGTCGGGATGACGAAGGCATTCGCTCCATCGCCAACCCCGCCATCCGGCCAGCGCGCGGTCACGGTCTTGACCTTGGTCCAGAACTTGACGCCCTCCATGCCGTGCTGGTTGGTGTCGCCAAAGGCGCTGCGTTTCCAGCCGCCAAATGTGTGATAGGCGACGGGCACCGGGATCGGCACGTTGATGCCGACCATCCCGACATTGACCCGCGCCGCAAACTCGCGCGCCGCATGGCCATTGCGGGTAAAGATGGCGACACCATTGCCATATTGATGCTGGCTGGGCAGCGCCAACGCCTCCTCGAAATTGGCAGCGCGGACAATTTGCAGCACGGGGCCGAATATCTCTTCCTTGTAGCTTTGCATGCTTGGTTTGACATGGTCGAACAGCGACGGCCCGATGAAAAAGCCGCCCTCATGCCCCTGCAGCGAAAATCCGCGACCATCGACGACCAGCTCGGCGCCCTCATCCACGCCGGTCTGGATCCAGCCCTCAACCCGCGCTTTGTGCGCCGCCGTGACGACGGGGCCATAATGGGCATCACCATCGGTCGAGACACCGACCCGCAAAGCCGCCATCGCCGGGATCATCCTTTCGCGCAGCGCCACGGCAGTCTTTTCACCGACAGGAACAACGACGGGCAGCGCCATGCAGCGCTCTCCAGCCGAACCGAATGCCGCGCCCGACAGGTCGTTCACCACTTGGTCAAGGTCGGCATCGGGCATGACGATGCCGTGGTTCTTGGCCCCGCCCATCGCCTGCACCCGCTTGCCATTGGCGACGCCGCGATTGTACACATAGTGCGCGATATCCGACGACCCGACAAAGCTGATCGCGCCAATCGCCGGATGGTCGAGGATCGCATCGACCATTTCCTTGTCGCCGTGGACAACCTGGCAGATGCCTTCGGGCAGCCCGGCTTCAAGGAATAGTTCGGCGAGGCGAACGGGGACGCTGGGGTCGCGTTCGGACGGTTTGATGATGAAGGCGTTACCGGTGGCAATCGCCACCCCGCTCATCCACAGCGGGATCATCGCCGGGAAATTAAACGGCGTAATCCCTGCGCCGATGCCAATCGGTTGGCGCATCGAATAGACGTCGATGCCCGGCCCCGCGCCATGGGTGTATTCGCCCTTGAGGATATGCGGAATGCCGCAACAAAACTCGATAACCTCCAGCCCGCGCTGAATGTCGCCCTTGCTGTCGGCAATCACCTTGCCATGTTCGGACGATAACATGTGCGCGAGCGCATCCATATTCGCCTCGACCAACCGTTTGA